>Ga0070748_1000625_pt1 | contig 16823 bp, 14 predicted proteins | sample VirMetDEL_Nov_12_FD_77015 | JGI IMG/M metagenome (GOLD analysis project Ga0070748, IMG submission 77015) | Aqueous microbial communities from the Delaware River and Bay under freshwater to marine salinity gradient to study organic matter... | ecosystem: Environmental > Aquatic > Marine > Coastal... | reverse complement strand
CATAAACCTCCTCATGATCTGCGAACACATCCCGCTCTACGAAAGCGTGAGGGTGAGCGCTAGTTGAGCCCCACTTGATCCGATATGAGAATTCCTTTACGTCTTCAACTACGCCTCTGTAGATAGAGTCGATAACGAATACGAAAACAGCGTCTCCTTTTTGGAATCTCATACTGCCTCCATTCTATATTCAGCTACTCGCTTACCTGAACGGGTAGTGATCATATCAGTTTTGATATTGTGCCCGAGCTTCCTAAGCTCATGAATCCGCGCCCCTGCTCTGAGAGCACCGAAGCTATAGACAGCCTGTAGAGTTGTTAGCCTCTCTCCTGATTCGAGACACTTCAATATTTCCGCTCTCTGCGTCGAAATCTTCATGCGTCACCTCCTTCTTCGCCCTGTTCTTTGTGCGGAACGGGAAAAATATCAGAGTGAATCATTTCGATCGCGTCCTTGAGCAAGTGAACCGCTTGCCCTCTTCGCGTCCGTGTTTCGGTGTCGGCCAGCTCATCAAGCTTTCGGCCCGTTTCTTCGTCAATTTCAAGGTTAACAATCATTAATAGTCTAGATGGTTTGAATTCTCAATAGAGGTATTTAACACCAGGTGTTATACACCGCAAGAGAAAAGATTGCTTTTTGTTATAAAAAGATGTATACGGATTTATGCCAAACCAAAGAAAAGCAGGCAAAAAGATGTGGGGAGGATACCTTGAACCCGTTGATTTTGAACGATTAGACAGGGAAGCGAAGGCCCGAGGATTCGACTCAAGGACAGAGTTTCTATCTTTCCTCTCCCGCATATCGGGAGCACTGCCATATCCTGATAACAGTCCTGAGCCTGAGCCTGAGCCTGAGCCTGAGCCTGAGCCTGAGCCTAAATGCCTTCCACGCTAGAAAGGGAGAGTTCAAGCGCTGCCCTCATTTGCTCATCATCGTGGTGAGTGTATCCAAGGTGCGTCTCTAGGCGTTGGTGTCCCACAATCCCCATTCTGATCTGCTCCGGCACGTTTGCCGCTGCCATGAGAGAGGGGAGGGTATGGCGGAAACTGTGAAAGCTCTTACTAAACCAGTCTATCCCTTTGCCCTTTCCCTTCTCATGGCGGAAATCGATCTCTGAATCCTTTACGAGTTCGCTGAATGTGCTCGAAAGGCTACCTTTGCCGCTTGCCGGTATCGATGCTAGTGCCGGGGTAATGAATCCTTTCTTGGATTTCTTCAATCCTCGAAGCTCTGAAAGCAACGGTTCAACTAGCGGAGCCTTTACCCTGATGCTTTTCCGCTTTGTCTTCTCTGGAATGTATTCAATATGTGGCATTTTCCCATCTAACACCACTTCCTCCCAGCGTCGTATCGAGCAATCATTGATTCGAGCTCCAAGGCATAAGCCAAAGAGCGCAACGATTCGCCATTCTTCAGGATGCTCCAGGCTCTCCACTTCTTTCAGGATCTCCGCGAAATCAGAAATTGTGAACGGGTCTTTCTTTCGGGTAGTGCCCTCTAGCGTCTTAACTCCTGTTGCTGGATTCTTCGCAATAACCCCCTCATTCTCTGCGTCCTTGAATAATCGTCGGACGCTCTTTAGATACCCGTTGATCGTCGTTGCCTTGAGCTTCTTCTTTGCTAGGGAGTTATACCAGTTTTGAACCTGTCGTTGATCTACGGCCCGCATGATCGTATCAGGGCCTATCGCCTTCTCAAATGCTCGCGCATGAGACTGATAAGCCGAATGGCTACGATTGCCCCGCGTAACCTTCATATCGTCTAGCCAAAGATCCACGAAGCTTCCTAGCGTCTGAATCGATGGGGAATCATCCTCGATCTCTGGAACCTCATGCCACCTAAGTAATGAGTTCACAGTCTCAAAAGCCTTAGCCCGAGTCATCGAAGAATTAGCATTCTTAGCCGCGACATCCTCAAGGGCCTGAAGGTCTTCCCGGGTCTTAAGGGCAATCAACGGGTCAGATGTTCGGGTTGAAACAATTCGCCGTTCCCATTTGCCTGTTTTCTTGTTATAACTCCGCAATGATGCGAAGTAGTTTTTCGATCCCTTTTGCAGATAAATCCCCTTTAATTCCTTCACGACTATAGCAAATACTATAGCAAGTTCGTAAATTCCAGTTTTTTGTTCGTTTAACGTTCGCTCAATGTTTATAAGGGTTGTAGCTTGGCGATACTGGACGATTGAACACTTCAAAAACCGCTTGGACCGTTCCGTGGGTTCGAATCCCACTCTGTCCGCCATCCCATTATATAAGGGTTTCAGACGATTTCAGAAAAACTATAGCAAAAACTATAGCGGAAATTAATCCACGAACGTATGCCATACTCAGACCCCGAGGAGCAGAAAGCATATCGCCGGGCATGGTATCGCGCCAAGCTTGAAACAGATGGGAAGTTCCGTAAAAAGGAATCCGAGCGCAAAAAGGAATGGTTCAAGGATAATGAGGAGGCCCATGAACAGGTTCGACTGTATCAAGCTCGTAAGCGGAACGAACGAAGCAAAGGTGTTCTTGTGAAACTCCGAGACGATGAACTGGAAAAGCTTAAAGCCCAGGCGAGAAAAGAGGGTATTCAGGTTAGGACACTGATTCGACGCCGAGCGCTTGAGGGATTGGATTAGCTACAGGATGGCTAACCAAATATGGATTAGCACCATAATTACAAGACCTACAGCGCAAACCATTACATAAGGGAATCGAGTGATCATACCTCAAAACGGAATATCATCATCGCCCTCAACATTCCCCGCCGGCTGCGCTTGCTGTGGCGCTTCTCCTACGGGTTTCTGATTCTCGGTATATTTGAAGTTGCCCACAATGTTACCTCGCTCTCCCGCGTCTCTTCGCTCTTTGCTGATGCCTTGAACGATGAACCCGGAATTGCCGTATTTATCAACCCCATCTCGATTATCAAAGAATAGCAGGTCCGTATAAGTGCCTTGCGCTCCTTTGTGAAACTCGTCTTTCTCTAACTTTGTTACGTCTATATTTGCTATTTTCATTTCTATTTCTGTCTAAAATTCTACTGCTTACCTTCCCGCCAGCTTTTCGAGATGCTTTCGATATGCCGGCATTGGCATTGAAAGGGATGCTCCCGGGTCAACCTTTCGCCTTGGTGAAACCTCATCATGCCCGAGGACGTTAGAGAGTTTGAACTCTTTGAAATTATCGTTTAGCCACAAGAGAAGACTCTTAAGCGATTCCTCTTGAGCGTCGGTGTATTTGTAATACGTGCCCGCTGCGATGTTCTGATTTCCCTTTGAACTGCGAACCTTTTCTTTTGCGTAGCCGCTTCCTCCCTTGTTAAACCAAGGGCGGCGCATAGTATCCAGTGATCCAGGGCAAAGAACCTCAATACCAACTATGCGATTAGAAACGTAATTCCCGAAACCATCCCAATAGGATTTGCCCGCGTGATAACCCCAGCGATCCAAGGGGAAGTTTTGCCCAATGTTCCCAGCCTCATCGATACAGAAATACGTGTATCCCTGCTTTGCTTGATAAGCCATTGCATCCTCAAGCGATTGATCAGGATGCCCCGCAGTCCAGTGAACGATCGCGCCCTCTGGACAACCTCTAGGATACTTGCCTCGGGTCCTGGACTTGGTATAATCGGTCTTAGCTAGTGGGCAATATAGCAATCGAGCGTTGCTCTCCTTTTTCTCAGCGATAACAGGAGGACGTTCAGCCGCCTGAGTTTCGCCGAGTAGCTTAGCGATAAGCCTTAAGAGCGTTGCCCTGCTGTCACTGTTCCAGTTGTTCAGATACCATCGCAGAGTGTAAAGAAATTCTCTCATTGCCCGATAATTAGCGCTCTTTGATATGAAAAATCTGAGTGGAACTTTTGCCCATTGCCCGCAAGAATGCCCTCCTCGACATGGTAGCTTTGCCCTTTAATCAGGGTGATCGTTGGAGGATCGTATAACGCCGAGTTGTTCAATCGCTCGTCGCTTTCGCTTGTTGACGAGTTCGATACGCAACTTGTCAGCAGCAGAGCCAGACCTAGCAAGATTAAGCATTTCATCATCGAAGTCATCAATCTCTCTTGAGATGGATCGAGCAACCAACACGGGATAAACTGCTGCAAAGGCGTTTAGAGCCGCGATCAGTGCGCGAACCAAACTCATTAGCGAAAGCGTTTCTCAACTACTGACCAGACAATACCGGCAACAATAACCGCCGCACCGATTAATGTTTGAACTTCACTCTCTGCAACAGTGCCATTAGCAACCGCTACGCCTCCTGCTGTGGTGAGAATATGGCGAAAGATTCCAAGGATTGCTTGTTTCATCCCTACCCAATTTTTGGATAGTCATTGAAAAGCAAATTGTTTTTACCAGGAGGACGTTACACGGGTTGCCTGATACTGAAATCTGATCGCGCGAACATAGACAATGCCCGTTGCCGTATCCGATGCGTGCGCGGTATCACGATTAACCGTGAGATAGTAATGATTTCCCGCAACGAAGCTATCCCCGAGGTTAAAAGCCGATGATCTGCAGTCCGTATCTGAGTGGGTCATTTCCTGCTCAATCACAGATGCGACAATCGAGCCAATGGAATCGCCGGTATTGTTGTATGCTGCAAGCTCCATAACGAAAGGATCGCCCGGGCTTCCACCAAAAACGTAAGCATGGACCTTAACACTAATGTCTCCGCCTGAATAATCTTCAGGGATAACAAAAGAGCCCAGGGCCCCAACTGTTGACGTTGTTGTAAATTGAATTTCTTCATCTCCCGCCGTTACTCCCGTAGCGCCTCCCGATGCTGAGAACAGGGTTAACGGAATTTCCTCAACTTTGTAAGTAGGCCAAGAACGATCAAGCAAATCTGAAACCTCGATAACCTCTGAACCGCTTGAAGTCTCAACCCTGATTTTATCGGTGTCAGCAACCGTCGTAATCACCGTTAAACCTGTTTCATCAAGGTCGATTGTAGGGTTTCCCGCCACGCCATCACCATTTGTGATCGATAGACCCGAGTTTGCCGCCGGGGTGATCGTCCGAGTTGCAAACGCATCCGCCGCAGTTTGAGCAACTATCCCGGTTCCAGTCGCCGTAATGTTGCTATCTCCTCCATTGATTGCATCCCGCTTTGCTTCCGTGGATTGCATTACCGCGCGATCAAGGGCCAGCTCAACAGATTCAGGCTGAAGTTGCCCGCCTTCTGTCAGGTCCAACGGTTGCACCCCTTCAGTGCTCCGCTTGATCGTGATTGTGTAGGTTGAAGCGTATGCTGTAGTTGTGACAAGTTCCCCGCTTGTATTTCGCCCGTTGCTATCCGTGATCGAAGTAATTGAATACTCTGAAGCTGAGAGAGTTAATACGGTTCCGCTGCTATCGGTGGAGGTTACGATAATATCGTCCTCATCGATATAAGGGTAGGGGATAGCGTAAGCGGTGGACGTTGAAGCGTTGCCATTGTAGGCAATTGAGGAGACTGAGCTTGTGATCATAATGAAAAGTTTCGGAATAGTTAGATTTTTTCCAGTGCTTTAAGTTTGCCGGGGAGGTTTATTTCTGATAAGAGGGGAGCATGATAGTTTTTATCGTAGCGCTTGCCGCTAATTGGTTTGTTCTCTCATTTACAGGGCTAAGAGATTCGAGATTGTTTCTCGCTCCTCTTGGCGCTGCCTCCGCCACTGCTTTCTGGTATTTGCTGTAAAGCATTATCCGCCGGTAAAGTTTTTGGTTGCTCCCACTGCATCCCGTAGAAGGTGCATAAGGCTGGTAGCGCTTGCCATATTGTTATTGAAAAGCCCTAGCGCTGTAAGAATCTTCTCAAGGTCTCGCAATTCATTAGAACTCTCACCCGTAAACAGTTTGATTGGCGCTGTTCCTAGATCCTTAACCGGGTCCATCAAGTTACCGTCGAAGGTGTATTCACCCGCAAGAGAGAAGATAGCTTTCTGAGCTCCCTCGCCAACAACAGGGAAACCAAATAGCCAATCCGTAGACGTAGCTAATGCCAGTCTTTTAGGGCTCCAGTTCCTTTCGTCAAAAACCTCATCGTCATCATCATCCCTTGCGTCTCTCCATGCTGCTCGAATTACGCTCGCCATAAGCCCATTTAGCAAGACAACGTATAGCGCCGCTTGCGCTTTCTCTGCTGCTGTTCCTTTTGCGCCTGAGTAAACCATAAGCGCGAGATTCTTTCTCGACTCTGAACCAAAGGCCCAAGCTAGTTTCAGCATTGGGTTTGTAGCTGATACCTCCATGAACGACCTAGCGCCCATCCGGGTGGGTTGCGCAATTTCATCCGTGATCCTTTCAGCTTCCGATTTAGCGAGTGTTGCCGCATCCTGCTTGCTGGCTCCTGCCTTGATCGCCTGAGAATGCTGATAATCGTAAACCATTGCGAACGTTCCAGCCGTAAACAGAGCATCGGCCCCGCCTATCAATTTTCCAATCTTGGCGACTTGGTGACGTAGTTGCGTTGGCTTTCCTGCCTTCAGCCCTTCCATTGCCTGCTGAATGATAACGGGTTGCTCAGATAGCCGCCTTTGAATATAATCGGAATTTAGCGCTGTCTTCCATCCTAAGTTACCCGTAAGCAGTTGCCCGAGTCGCTTCAGATACGCACCTGTAGGCATCTTAGCCGCTGCCGCTCCTAACTGTGTTGCCTGAACTGCCACGGTCCCAAGTCTTCCGACAAGTGCCATTGATTGAGCGTTGCCTATCCACTTCTGCAATCCTCGATTCATTGCTATCCCCGCCGCTGCGTCTCGCGTGCCGCCTTGCGCAAACGCATCCAACCACTTGCGGATGATCGAAACAGATTCTTGCCCGTGAGCCGCGATAGCTGAGTTACTTACATCCCTATTTCCAAGGATCGCATTGGCATCCCGGGTAAAGACTGCATACGCTTTCCAGTGCTCGATCTGTTTCTTGTGAGCGACAAAGGTTGTAATCGCATCCCTGAATTGAGGTTCCGCAATCGCTACGCCTCGACTCCTCAAGCTTCCAGGCGTGAAAGATCCACTGCTAGAAGTTGTTCCAGTAACAGGATCAACGGTTTCCCCGTTCTTGGCCTGAATGGGATTCATTGTAAGAGGAGAGTAGTTAGGATTCTGAGGGAGATTTACCCCGTAGAGCTCTTTATAGACTGCGTTTAAACCCTCATATTCCCCTCCGTATTGAGCGTTGAGGAATCCCAAAACCTGCCAAGCATCATTGCTTAACTTGCCTGAGAGTTCATCGATGAAGTCTTCGTCATAGCTCCATGATGAATCAATATTTCCCGCTTCATCCTTCCGGCCCCTCATATGCCGCTTTCCGTCCTCCTGCTGCCACATTAAGAGCGCTGTCACTACTTCCAGTTCTGATAGTTTGCGGACATCTCCCTTTGCATCCGTGGCCTCGATAGACTTACGAGACATCTTGAATTGTAGCTTCTCACCCTTAAACTTGTCACCTCCTGCTAGATCCGTGAATAAATCCTCAACCGAGTTTACCGTTTCGGTGATTGCATCGCGCTTTGCATTCTCAGCCTCACGCTCTGTATCTGCGAACCACTTAGCCCATTTGCTTTCTTTTCCAAATGTCCATGATACAAGCTGATCGAAGTTGAGAAGGGAAAACGCGAATTCCTTAGCCTTGCCTTTTGGTGTTACTCCTGAGATTTCAGCTAGATCCTTTTCGCCGCCTGTTCCTTTTTTGCCGGTCGATTGGATCAAGTCCGCTCTCACTTCGTCCCGGTGCTCTTTCTCTCTGGCTTTCTTCTCTTTCCATTCGTGGTAAGCGTGAGTCCAAATCTCTTGAGCCTCCTGATAAGCGTTGGTCCTATCGGCCGAATCCTTGTCAGCCCATCCGCCAAACATACGAACCATTTCAGCCTCAAGTAGCTTATGCGCCTCCTGTTCCGCCGTGAGTTCACCTTTCTCTATTTCGAGTTCCAGCCCGAGCGCGTGCCCCTCTGCCCGCTCCATGCTCCACCCTTGTTTCCAGACATCGCGAACAACATCAAAAAGGCTATGAATATCGGCCCCTGCCTTGCCCTTGCGCAGCTTTCCTGCTTCGTCCTTTGCTGGCTTAGATGTCTTTTCGAGGAGCTTCTTAACTAGCTTGTCAGCCTCCTTTTTGAGATATTTCTCAAGCTCCTTATCGATTCGCTGCGTTATCCGCTCAATCTCCTTGAGCATCGAAGCGGGAGTGTTAAGAGATGCTAGTTTAGTAACGCCACCAATACGGCCGGCAACTTCAGCAGGTAACGCGGATTTGATAGCCTCAAGCGTGCGAAGTCCTGCGAGGAGGTTAGCGCGATCCGTTCCCACTACGTCGCTTTGTTCCTGCAATTCATCGGCCCATTGTTTCGCCTCTGCTTTCGCTTCTTTCTCTAACTCTCTAATCGTGCTCTCAGCTTCTTTCGTCGCCTCTGTAACCTCGCGGAATGATTCGATTTCCTTTTCTAGTTCCGTCCAGAATTCAGTTACAGAGTCAAACCCTAGAGAAGCCGCCGCTTGATCGGGTAGCGTGTTACCTCCCCAGATATAAGGGGGAAGGTTCATGTTTTCTATGTCGTCGTATTCATTGACGTTTTTGCCCTGCTTCTTAGCCTTGCTCTTAGATAACAGTGATCCAGCCCAATAGCCTACTACTTTGCCGTCCTTGCGCGTGTAGGTCTTACGGCTTAGCAGATTGGTAAGAATAGGACGTTGCGCGGTATCGTCCAGGGTAGCGCCAGATTCAAGAGCGCCAATAGTCGCCGGTGTAAGCGTTTCTAGTTTCTCTTGAATTAGCTCAGATTCCTTTTCCTTTCGAGCTTCGTTAATCTCTTTCTTGCTCTTGCGTGCCGCGATGATTGGAGCCCATTTCTGAGATTCCCGCGCGGAACGTCTTTGCATCTCCTGACCTAGCTTAACCCGCAATTCAGGGGAGCGCTGGAAAGGGGAGAACATCGCCGCTATGCGTTGCTCTGGGTTTGAGATTGTGGAAAAACTAATCTCATCGCGCCCCGAGTCGAAACGTTGAGAGAGGGGGATGACGTTGCCGCTAGAGTCGTAGGTCACGGTGTCTAGTCGCTTCACTTGATTCGCGTTTCGGACGATATACACATCCTGCTCGTCTGATGTATTCCTAATTACTACAGACTTCCCTTGCTCTAATGCGTCATGAATCCGCTTCGGTTCACCGCTCCGCTCCTTTCTCCATCTGGGGTTTTCTTCAATAAATTGGTGTGCGTCTACTTGGAACTCTCCCGCTGTCTCATTATTGGCGTCAATTTCAAGAACATTGTTAAGATCTAGCTTTACGCCCGCCCTGACTATTTGCGTTTCAGGGGCCGGATTCAACCACATTCCAAAAGTCTTAGCAAAGTCTTCAGCTACCGATTCTGAGGACGAGAAGAACCCCGCCCAAATTCCGTTTGGCGAATCAATAGTGTCGATGATCTTGCCTGTTTCCCAATCCTTAACCGGCATCCCCTTGAAGACTTCAGAATCATACCCCGCAGCTTTCGCCGCCTGATCCACCATCCCCTGAGCCGCTTCCATATCGCCGCCCTCGACTGCTGCTAGGTAATCGGTGTCTTGTTCTGCTGAAATAACACTAAACGGTGCATCCTCATCTGCTAAATCGCTGCTATCATCGCCCACATTAGCAGGAGACGACAAATCAAAGTCAGGCTCTAACTCCCCCTTGATTGTCGCCGCTTCAGTCTCAACTGATTCGCTGAACTCCTGCTGTTCATCAAGTCCGACTGACCGGGCAATCTCGCGTTCCAGGTCTTTATCAAGCTTGCCCTCGCGTCTCAGCTTGTTAACCTTCGCCGCTCGCTTCCATACCGCTCTGAAGAATTGCCCATATGCTGTGTAAGCGCCTCCTAGCTTCGTTGACATTAGCTTAGCCGCTTCATCTCGAAACGAACTTGAACCCCACTTATCGCCAGCATCACCCTTTCTGGATCGTCCCACGAAATAGGATTGCCCCAAGTGTGACCATGCTTCTTTGATGTCGCCGTTAGTTAAATCCTCATCGGTCTTGTCTTTGAGAAACACCTTATCGCCTGAAACCGCTTCATATTCCCGTAGCGCTGAAACCATCCAGTTACGCTGGCCCCGCTTGATCATTACGGTTGCATCGCCCTCAAGCTTCTCCTCGATGATCGTGATAGGGGATGCCTGTTGATAAAGCTTGATCGTGGTTCGCTCGATTCCTTCCGCGTATTCTGTCTTGTTGCTTCCGAGGATATAGGAATTTGCTAGGCGATCTTCCGCCGCTGTTGCCGCTAGATTCGCTGCTGTGTTCGATTTCTCAAACTCAGTTTCAATATCAACCTCTGCTTCCTGCTCCGTTTGAAGCTCATCGGAAATATCGACCCTATTCTGTGCCGCTTCCTCTGTTACCTCGCCTGACTCTTGCGCATCTCTAAGCGTTCTATTCTCAGCTGAGAAAACGTATTTAATCTCCCGTCCTTCCTCGATCTGCTTTTCAACAGTTTGGATCACGTTCCGGGTTGCCTCATGAATCGAAAGGTTATTATCACTCGCGAACTGCCATCGCGCCGTATCAGCTTCCTCGTAGCTCTCATATACTGGCCCTTGTGTTCCATCATTGAACTGAAGGGAGAAACCGCCCTCTTGCTTTCGCAGTGCTGGCAGAATATCAAGATCAATACCGCTATCAATTAGCTTCGCTCTCTCAATCTTCTCAGTGATAGCCTTTTGAAATACCTCTGCTCGAACCTCTTGAACTGGCTTAGAATCTGCATTGATCGTCTTGAACTCCTCGCGTAACTGCGATTGAGCGGCATCCATATCGCCCTTTATGGCGCTACCTCTGATCTCGCTTGCCGCCGCTTCGCTGATTCCGGTAGCCCTAAGCATATCGTAATCCCCAAGCATATCGCGAGCGCCTTTGACATCGCTATGCGTGCCGACTCCTGCGCCAATCAAAGCAAGTGGAAGGACAGCGAAAAACAGTTCGCCCTGGCCCTCTGCCATTCCGCCGAGAACACTCTCCCAAGGAACCTCTGGAACATCCTCCTGAAGTGCTGCTAGAGTTTGCTGAACAACAAACGGGGTAATGTCCTGCGCGTTCTCCTGAAGTAATTCTATCCCGGTAGCTGATACCGCTCTAGTTGCTCCTCGCGCTGCAATGCTCGAACCCTTAAGAGCGACTTGATTGAAAAGACGATCAACGCCGGGGAGCTTGCCTTTTAGAATATTGCCTGAAACCTTTTCAAGTGCTGCCTGAAATGGCGCCGCAATATTGGAAATTGCGTTAGCTTGCTCCCTTGTCATCTCGGGATTCTCAGCCCTTAGCCGCTTATAGGAGTCATTTGCAAGAGCGTTAGACGTAGCAAGAAATCCAGCCGTTCCGGTCATTGCCGAAAGCGTGTAGGGAATTGAGCGAGTAGCCTGATAGAGCCCGTTCGTTACAATGTTCTCGCCTTTAGCCGGGTCAATATTGTTATCCGCGATGCCTCTCAACTGCTCATGTAATTCAACTGCATCCAGTCCGTTCTCGATCAGTTCCGCCGCTTCCGCTCTCTGCTCATCGGTTACGGGTTGCGTATTAGCTGAGATACCCTCGATTGAACCGCCAATAGCTCCCGCGCCACTGGTATCCATCGCTTGCCCTTGCACGTTCATAGCGTGCTCAAGTAGCGTAACGCCTTCAGGAATGTTTTGAATCCCGTGAATTTGCCCCTTGGCCTGAAGCAGTGAATTGCGGGAAATGGTGCTTATGTTTCCAAAGTAAATATCTTGCGCGCCTCGCCCGAAGTTCTCTGCTAGTTTCTGTGCTGCTCCTTTACTCTCACCGTCACCAGCATTGGCAATAATCGCCCCGAGAACAAGGTTGCGATCCTTCTCTGGAACGTCCATAAGTCTTTTAGCGAAGTCGCGATAGCTCCCCCCATCTTCCTCGCCTTCAGAAACGCCGGTCTTTTCCTGCAAGTCTTCAACTGTCTCCGTGATAATTCCACGATAAGGAGCAACACGCTTTTGAGTGTTCTGAAACGTTCTTGCAAACGTCTCCTTGAATGCCTTAGATCGCCCTTTAAATGCGTCACTCTCCTTGATCTCATCGGGCATCTGAGCGCTGGCGATAAGAGGATTTAAGTCTCTTAGTGCCGCCGTTTGCCCGTAATCATTTACCGCATCCTCTGTATCGAAGTCAGCCCCAAGCTTGTCATAGAATTCCTTATCCGTAGTTACAGGGTTGCCCCATCGCGCTTTAGAATACTCATCCCGGTATTGGGTCCTAATAGGGCGAATATCCTTAGTAGAGCGCTGATACTCCCGCGCTAAATGCTGATCGACAAAGAACGACGCTTTACCCTCCTCATTATTAACATAGGATTGAGCGAGAAGCTTTCGCTGTTCATCATCTAGCCCGTGAGTCTCACGGTCTTGGAAAAAGGCCCGCTCTCGCTTTCTGCCTTCAGCCTCACGCTTAGCCATAGCAGGGAATAACGGTGCCCCTGCTTTCTCTTGCTGTGACTTATACCCCGCCACCAAATCGCCTAGCCTCTGCTTATAGACAGGATCTTCAGTTTGCTCAGCTAGATTTATCGCCTCTAGCGCTTGTTCTTCAGTAACCTGTGGCATCTAGTAAGCTTTTCATTTTATTGTTAACTGTGGCCGATCCTCCCGGGAATAATCCGCCTGAAATAGTCCCGTAAGACGATCCAGGTAAAGCCGTTCCATCCTGACCAATCTCTAGGGATGCCTCTAATGTTCCTTTCAATTCCCCGCCCATTAATTCGTTTGCTTTGTCCTCGAAGCTCTTAGCGTCCGTGAGCTCTCCCGCATCAAGTAGGCGATCAATCTCTTGCTGAACCTGCTGAAACTTTCCGAAGGATTTATTCTTGCTGATTAGATCCTCGTAGAAATCACCGGCCTCATTTTCTCCCGCCTGAAATTTCAGCCTATCCCTTTCTGACAGTTTAATAACTCTGCCTGAATAAGTGCCTAACCATCCCGGGTCTTTGAATTCCCCATTGGGATCTGGGATCGTGTAAATGACCTCACCATTAGGCCCTTCCCGCTCGCTGATCTGATCGCCCGTAATGCGATATTCCCCAAGCTCACCATTCTCGAATCGCTTTTGTATGTTCGAGAACATATCAGATACAACCCTTTGCGATGGTGTTTGCAATTGCCTCTCAGGATTAGAAAGCTCTTCTAATTGCGCGATTAACTCTTGCGCCTTATCACCCTCGAACCTTAGCGCTACTGCTTGCTCGAACTGCTTCTTTTCAAATCCTCTAGGATCGTTCGCAGGGTCATAGCCACGAATAGAACGTTGCAGGGTCATAAACTCCGCAATGTCATTCTGAGCGCCCGCATTCATGAAGTCGATTAACTCAGCCCGATCTATCGGCGAAAGATCGTTGAATATCTCATTGCCCTTTAGGGCTTTCACATTGGGGATACCTCCTATAGAGATTTCATCCTTCAGGCTCGCAATAGTTCCGACCGCTTCTTGATTCAATTCACGGTGAGAGCCATCTATCATCTTCTGCCTGTCGGATGGGCGAAGCTTCTCATACTCCTTTGAATTAAGAAGCTTAATTCTTTCAGCAGGATCAAGCTCATCGGTTGCAGTCTCGATAAGCTGATTGTATCCAAACTGCTCCGTAACGCTCGCCCGCTCTAACTCTCTTTCATCGGCCCGTATCGGCTTAGCCTCAATCGCCGCTAGAGCGCCTTCCTGATCGCCGTAGAGCAATGCTGTTTTTTTCTGGTTGTCCAGTATCTCGATTTGCTTTCCTTCAATCTGATCCTTGGCGGAGAATGCCATCCGAACCCCCATATCTTCCCCAATCCATTGCTTTGAAACGCCTTCCTGGGCGATTGACGCTGCAAGGGGTAGGTCTCCCGCCTCTACTGCTCGCTCGTAGTTCGCCATCAAAGATTGGCGCGCCATTGCGTTAGTTTGCTTGATCGCCGCAACGTCAGTATTTACCGCAGTTGTAGAGATAAACGAACCCATCCGCCGTTGAATCTCCTCTTGCGCAACGGGTGATAGATCCTTTCCAGTAATGTAGCTATCAGAGAAAGCCGATGATTGCTCCTGCCATCCCTTCAACCATCCGCGCGGGTCCGGGTTAGCTACCTTCCATTTTTCAAACTCTCCCGCTTGGCGATCCATCTCGACCTGAGCCGCATGAACATCCGCATAATTGCGCGCATCTGCCTCAGATTCTCGAATATTAAAGACCGCTTGCCCTATTGCTGAGATACCTTGCCCTAAAGTCTGGAATCCCGCGCCTTCCTGCCCTGCTGCGTTTGCACTGGCGTTTGCATACCCCGTTGCACCGCTCGCGAGATTAGAAGCGCCTCTAGCTATAGCGCTGCTTCCTTCAGCCGATACCCCGCCGATAGGCTGGTAGCTGTTGCGCAACGTGCCCGCAAGATTAGAGAGAGAGTTTAATTGCTGCGAAGGATCAACCTTAGCCGTTTGCTCTCTCTGCAATGTTGGCCCCGGTGCTTTCGCCGGACCTGCTGCGTTATACTGTGGAATTACTGGCATTTATTTAAGCTCAAAGTTTAGCCTCGATGCGTTCAAGGATTTTTCTAATCTCCCCCTGACCTGACTCTAGTTTTTGAACCCGTAAATCTTGCAAGTTTGCTCGATTGTTAAAGGTCTGTGAAAGCGCATTACCGTCTTTCGCCTCAAACCTGCTTGCTTCAGTTCGCTCCTTCCAAAGTGTAAATCGGTGAACGTCATCTGACGCTTTCATAGCTCTTTCTTCTAAGTCTCTCGATCTATACTCGAGCGTTGCCACCCACCCGCCAACAATGAAGGCGCATCCAAGCGTGATACGCAGGAGCGTCAAAGCTTTAGCGAATGAATCTAGTTTCTTGTTAAGTATCACTTCTTCGTTTGTGCTCATCTAAAAATTGATCCTCCTACTGGTCTTGCGCTTGCGTATGGGGTATTCCCTGATCCAAATCCTTTTTGTTGCGCTGTGTATCGATTCTGCATGATTCCCGCCGCTCCCGTGAAGATGCCGCCGAGAATACCAAGTTTTTGGTTTCCTGCTGAAGCGTTTGAGTATTGCGATGCAGTGCCGTAAGCTTGTCCTGCCGCGCTCAGTTGCATTCCTGCTGCATTGGAATAGCCCATTGCCTTCTTATTGCTCGCGACCGATTGCGCTGAATGGAAAGCCTGATCTGCTGAAATTCTTCCTAATGTCTCGATCTGATTGTTAATTGTGTAGGAATCGAAAGCATTCTGATAACCAAATCTAGCGCGGCTCTCCTCTGTTTGTGCGCCGTAGTCCTCCAATGACGCGTCACCGTATGAGCGGGAGCGTTCAAGATTCGCTTGTTCGTGCATATCCTGAATAGTCAGTTGCATTTGCCCCGCTGATTCTGCCATAACGTCCAGAACAGACCCCTCAAAGGCTACACCTGATCCGCCTACTAGAGCTTTCTGCCTTCCCTCGAACTGATCGAAAGCGCGTTTTTGGCGCCGTAACTCCTTTCGACTCGATGTTGTTCTCGATTCTGCAAACTGGCGAATCCTGCCAGCATTCATGGAACGCGCCTTAGCATCAAGCAGAGCTAGTTCCATGTTGGTTTTTGCGCTCCCAAAAGCTAGATCGTTCGCGAGGGAATCGATCTCGATGCCAGCCAGGGTGTTAGATCTCTGGGAGGATGCGTTATATTGCGCGATCTGGTAATTAGTATCAGCCGCCGAACGTGTATCAGCCGCCGCCGCACTTGTTGCCAGTGCCGCCAACCTGCTCTGTTCTGCTGCGAAGATGCTATTCGAGGCCGATTGCGCCGTTGCACTCGCTTGCTTGCTTTGCCCGAATAACCCGAGCCCTAAACCTATCGCTTGTAGAATCATATTATTCGCCCGTTATATCTAGTTCCGGGATCATTCCCAAGATATTGCAGGGAAGGGGTAGTTCCTGCTTCACTGTAATATTAACATTATCCCCATGCGCTCCAAGGTTATTAACTCTGATAGTGCCGGTAAATAATGGTTCGGGCTCTCCCAATGCTGTATCAGGACTTCTAAAGGAATAATCAAACCATTTACTAGCGATAGCGTCTGGACTGTCAGCGTATCTTAAGCCTCTTGTTTTCCATAGATTGAAAGAAATATTCTTACATACCCACGTTCGCCCCTGTGCCGTTCCGTCCTCCATTGGGATCTCAACCTTGGACGGTTGAAGGGTAGGTTCGTAAGGAAGGCCCACAACGACGGTTGACGCATTAGTATCAAGCGTAATCCTTGAATCGCTAACAATTAGATCTTTGATAACTTCCCCATCCGCCAAAGCGTTAACCGTTCTCCCCTCAAGGTGAAGGAAACCCGAAAAAGTCTTTTGTGGGACTGCGCTTGTGACAAGCCTGGAAGAATCAAGATAGACAAAATTATCAAGTTCATCATCATCGATTTTAGTTATTGCGTCCGGGTCGATCCTTTCGACGTTCCTAAGTTCCTCCCGCTTTACTGTTAACCATACCTCATCGGCGGAGTTCTGATCCCCGTAGATAACTCCTACACTCTCAACTAGCCCGTCGGTAGGATGGCGAGCCCATGCAATCACGCTCTCTTGTGGGTTGTAGGTCACTGAGATTAGATTCCCATTGTTCAAGACTATCCAGATAATAGGGTCCGGTTGCTGTTGAAAAGCAGTCTGCTTAATTCCTGATTTTGTAATATGCTCAGAAAGACGGGTAAGATTTTGGGAAACCCCGTCGCCAAGTCCAGCCCCATAAGTGAATTGGCCGACATTTCGCCCGCCCCGCTGAACGTGAAGGATATTATTGAGCGCGATGAATGGTCGCTTAGAGTCTGAGCCCGTCCTAGATTTCCGCCTAACAAAGATATTGCTAGGCGTAATCGCTGTTTGCTCGCT
>Ga0070748_1000624_pt1 | contig 16840 bp, 15 predicted proteins | sample VirMetDEL_Nov_12_FD_77015 | JGI IMG/M metagenome (GOLD analysis project Ga0070748, IMG submission 77015) | Aqueous microbial communities from the Delaware River and Bay under freshwater to marine salinity gradient to study organic matter... | ecosystem: Environmental > Aquatic > Marine > Coastal... | reverse complement strand
TGGGTTAGTATCGATGAATTATTGGAGCCTCTTATTGCTCCCTGTGCATTGCAGCAAGATGAATTGCGCTGTGATCTACAGCAGGCGATGGCAGCTATTAGTGCCGAGCAACAGATGGCGATTCAGCTCTGCCTTGAGCAAGGCTATTCCCACACGCAGGCCGCGCAACAGATGCAAATTCCCTTGGGTACTTTAAAAACCCACGTAGCGCGCGGAAAGCTCGCACTGCAAAAACAATTACTGCATTGGCGCGCGGCGGCCTAGCCCCGCGCTATGTGCGCAAACATCAAAAGGCACAGCATGAATATACCGTGGAATGATGAACAGCCAATCTACCGGCAGCTGCGCGAGCGGATTGTCAGTTTGATATTGGCGGGAACCTTTAAAGAGGGCGATGCACTGCCCTCGGTACGCCAAGTGGCGGGGGATTACCAAATAAATCACATTACCGTAAGCAAGGCTTATCAGGAGTTGGTGGATATGCAACTAGTAGAAGCGCGGCGCGGCATGGGTATGTATGTACTCAGCGGTGCACAAAATCGGCTACATATTATTGAAAAAGAAAAATTTTTATCTGTCGAATTGCCTGCATTGTTGGAGCGCATCAAGGATCTGGGCATAGGTGTTGATGAGTTGTGCGCCGCACTGCAGAAAACCAAATAGAAAATAACAAGCGCAACAAAGGAAAAACATATGACCGCTATCATAAGCGCAAAAAATGTCAGTAAAAAATTTGGTACTAAACTGGCGTTGAACAATATTAACTTCACCGTTCCTGAAGGTAGCGTACTCGGCTTAATCGGCCCCAATGGTGCGGGTAAAACTACCTTGCTTAAAGGCGTTTTAGGTTTGGCCGACGTTGAGGGTGATCTACAGGTGCTGGGCATGAATCCACACAAAGAGCGAGTTGCCTTGTTAGAGCAGGTTTCATTTATCGCCGACACCGCAACCTTGCCGCGTTGGATGCGGGTAGAAAACTTGCTGGACTATGTGGCTGGTGTGCATGCGCGCTTTAATCGTGAAAAGTGCCGTGGCTTTTTGGCAAAAACAAATATCGACCCTAAAAGCAAAGTGAAAGAGCTGTCCAAAGGCATGGTCACGCAACTACACCTCGCTTTAATCATGGCGATTGACAGCAAACTTTTGGTATTGGATGAGCCGACCTTAGGTTTAGATATTATCTATCGCAAGCAATTTTATGAATCTCTGCTCAATGATTATTACGATGAGAAAAAAACCATTGTCATCACCACCCATCAAATTGAGGAAATAGAAGGCGTATTGACCGATTTGATGTTTATCAATAAGGGAGAGATTGTCCTGGATGTGAGTATGGAGGCAATCTTGGATCAATTTGTTGAGTTGCAAGTGGATGCTGATAAAAAGGCAGAGGCGCTGGCCTTAGGGCCTATCCATATTCGCAATCGTTTAGGCGGGTGTAGCCTGATTTACGAAAATCCTGATCGTACAAAATTACAGACATTAGGGAAAATGTTAACGCCTAGCCTCGCTGATTTATTTGTGGCAAAAATACAACCGCAAACGGCACAGGCCGCTAAAGACACCCAAGGTGAGTGAGTTGACTATGAACAGTAAAAAAATTATTGCGCAAATAAAGCGCGAGTATTGGGAAAATAAAATTGGTTTTGTTTATGTTCCACTAATAATTACCGCTCTCTTTATGTTGGCCTTTATATTTACCGTAAGTTACGGCCTAAGTGACGCCGGAGTGCCACCTTTGAGTGAGGTGGGTGCCCAATGTTTTGGTGTTTCATGCGAGGAGAATCTAGAAAAATTTAGCAGCTATGTTGCTAATACCCCAGAGGGGTTTGACAATATTATACTTGCCATAATGTACACCAATTGTATTTTGGTCAGTGCGGCCTTGGCGTTGGTGCTTATTGCCTTCTTGCACCGCTGCCTATTTGATGATCGCAAAGAGCGCGACATACTGTTTTGGCGCTCATTGCCCGTTAGTGAAACCACTAATGTATTAGTTAAACTGGGTGTGGTGGTTATAGGTGCTCCGCTCATCATTTTAATTACCAATATTATATCGAGTCTGCTTTTAATTATATTGGGGGTCGCAGTGTCGGCGACTCAGGGAATTGCCGTGGGTTATCTAACCAGTTCACTCTGGAATGGAGGGCATCTGAGCGTTCCTTTTATTGTTTTTTATGAAAACATTTACTGGATGCTACTGTTGTTACCAGTGCTTGGTTTCTTTCTTATGGCATCCGCATTTGCTAAACGTTCGCCCTTTATAACTGCATCACTGGTGCCTATGCTACTGCTGTTGGCCGACTACTTACTCAATAAATACATGGGATTTTCGCTAGGTATTACTCACTTTATGAGCGGTTATTTTGCCATTCTCTTGGAGGCAAAAAATGCCATAGTGGTGGGCAAACTGTTGCAGGTGAATGACGCCATGTTGCAGGATTTGTTGAAGCTAATAGTAATTGGTGGTGCTTTTGTCGCTGCGGCTATTTGGTTGCGTAATAATCGCTACGAAATTTAGCCATTTGAGTGCAGAATTAACGCGATATTTTTTAACATGGATTGAAAATATGAAATACATTACATTGATTATGCTATGCCTATTTTTAGGTGCATGTGTTTACAGTCAGCACCATAAGGCTGCGACCACAGGAACAGCGGTAAGCGCAGCGCAACTGCAAGAAATTGAATTAGGTAAAACAACTAAGCAGTGGGTGCTTGCCAATCTCGGTATCCCGCAGCAGACGCATCAGGAGGCAGATGGGTTAGAGGTATTCGAATATCGAAGTGAGCTCACCAAAACCTCTCACGCCAGCTTTATTTTCCTATTCAACGTGGATTCGGAAGAGGCAGGTGCGAAAAAAGTGACGCGAATTTTGTTCCGGCAAGATCTTGTTGAAGCTGTAGTTAATAACTAATTAGTTGGCTTTTCGCACCGTCGCTAATTAAATGGGAAGGGGGTTTGGTTAGTATTATGGTTCGTGAATTTTCTGCAGTGGGTGCTAAAGCTCTTACCGGGGCTGAACGACTTTTGCGCAGTGCGGTAACACTTTGGTTTGTTGTGGCCGTTACGGGCCAGTGGATATTTGTGTGTTACTTGTTGCTCGCCTATGGTAATACCGCGTTGGCAGGTAATGTAGCGGCCTGGAATGAAAAGCTCACGCATGGTTATGTACCGGGGGACACCTTTGGTAATGCGGTAGTCATTGTACACTTGTTGCTCGCGGTTATTATTTTAGTGGCTGGGCCTTTGCAATTAATACCAAAAATACGTACTAGTTTGCCGCGTTTTCATCGCTGGAATGGGCGCCTATATTTAGTCTCTGTTGCTATTGCCAGTGTTGCCGGGCTATTCATGTTGTTTGTGCATGGCACCGTGGGCGATTGGACATTGGTCTTGGGTATTAGTATTGACGCGTTGTTGATACTTCTATTCGGCGGATTGGCGCTGCGCGCAGCGCTCAAGCGTGATTTCGTTGCACACAGGCGCTGGGCACTGCGGCTGTTTATCGCGGTGAGTGCAGTGTGGTTTTTTCGCATTGGCTTAATGCTTTGGCTGGTGCTATTTCAAGCGCCGGTAGGGTTTAACCCTGATAGCTTTGTGGGGCCCTTCGCAAGTTTTATGGCTTTTGCTCAATATCTACTCCCGCTAGCGGTACTTGAATTGTATTTGCGTGCGCAAGTGACAGCGAATGCGCATATGAAAGCGGCTATGGCAATATTTATATTATGCTTAACGCTCGCCATGGCGGTGGGGATTTTCGGCGCTATTATGGGGCTATGGTTGCCTGGCATTTAGTTTCAGCTATAACAAAATATCACTGCATGCCGCGAACTATTTAAGACTGGACCTTGGTGGTTGACTTGTTTAATTTTTTCTCTTTGGCGCTAAGTGCCATGGCTAAAATAGGGTGATGATTGAATTGCAGGGGTTTCAAAAAATCTCAGCGCTAAGTAAGCGATGTGTGCTCGGGTGCTGTTGTGTAAAGCTATCTAAATTTTATGGCAACATTTATGCCTGATTTTTAACCCCTATAGGGAACCCCAAATTAACAATGAAGTCCTATTATTCGGCGACAGCTAGGGAGGTAGATCTTTGCTGTTAAATTTCCTCCAGCTTGCTGTCTCACCTTGTGAACATGGCGCCGTGCCAGCGCTGCCAAAGTCTGCTAGGCTTGCGCGCTAACTCTATAGAACTCACTCAAAGGAACTACGCTATGTTAAAGCGCTACTCGGCTTATGCCTTCAGTTTTCTGTTGCTAGGCGGAATTGGTTTGGTGAGCTGTGAATCTACCAACAGCACTAAAATTGCCGCCCAAAACCTTGAACAAGTCACCATCGTTAAAAGCCCTAACGACGATCGCCAATATTCGGCCCTTATGTTGCCTAATGGCTTGCAGGTGGTATTGGTATCTGATCCCAGCTTGGAAAATTCAGCGGCTTCTATAGCCGTTGGTGTAGGTAGCGCCCATAATCCGCCCGAGCAGCTGGGGTTGGCGCATTATTTAGAGCACATGTTATTTTTGGGTACTGACAAATACCCAGAGCCTGATGGTTTTATGAAATACACTGCGGCTAATGGGGGCACGACCAATGCTTATACCGCTTACGATAAAACAAATTATCTATTTCAAATAAATGCGGGCAAGTTTGATGAGGCGCTCGATCGGTTCAGTGATTACTTTAAAAGCCCCACGTTTGATCCGCACTTTAGCGATAAAGAACGCAACGCTGTAAACAACGAGTGGTCGCTGCAAAAAGCCCAAGATGGTTGGAATCTTTTCGCGCTGCAAGGCTTTACCGCAAATCCGAAAAACCCCAGTTCAAAATTCAATATAGGTAATTTAGATACGCTGCAAGATAAGCCCAGCTCTAATTTGCAGGAAGCGCTAAAGCATTTTTATGATCGTTACTATTCCGCTAACATCATGAAGTTGACCCTAGTGGGCAAACAATCATTACCCGAGCTGAAAGCACTCGCGGAAAAACATTTCGCCAGTATTCCCAACAAAGAAGTTGTTGTATCTGAAATTACCGCGCCAGGTTTAACCAAGGCGGAAATGGGTAAGTCGATTCACTATAAGCCGATGAAGGATGTAAAGCTGCTCTATGTGGATTACCCCGTAAAATCCAATAAGAGTGAATGGCGATTAAAACCCAATGAATATGTGCACAATCTTTTAACGTCAGAGGAGCCGGGTACTCTAGGTGAACAGCTGCGTGCGAAAGGCCTAGTGAAAATGGTGACGGCCTATATAGACGCAGAAGGCTACGGCCCTGATGGTATCTTACGGGTACAGGCAGAATTAACCGATAAGGGTTTACAGCAGCAAGATGATGTTATAGCCGCAATTTTTTCCTATGTCGATTTAATTAAGCGCGAAGGACTTAACCCTAATTACTATCGTGAACTGCAAGCAATGCGCAGCAAAGATTTTGCCAATGCGGCCAAGCCGGAGCCGTTGGATCAAGCGGTAGAGTTAACCGAAGCGCAATTCGATTTACCTGTAGCGAACTTGCTCAATGCGAGTTACATCTATGATCGCTACGATGCTAAATCAATAAAAAAATTACTCGCGCAATTAAATGAGCGTAAAGCGCGTATTTGGTATGTGAACCCTATGGAGCAGGTAGATACACCGGTGCCTTTTTTTGATGGAAGCTATGCACTGCGCACTATCAGTAAGGCAGACTATGCCCGTTGGGATAAGCTCCAAGCCCAACAACAATTTAATTTACCCCCACTCAATGATTTGTTTACAGATGAGCCAGCGCCAATTGTTGATAACAAATACTTAAAGCCACATCAGGTGCTGAGCCAAGCGGGTGTCGAAGCCTACTTGACCCACTCCGAGTTCTATCGCGAAGACAAAGGGAAACTGGGGGTGCAAATCAATGTTGACTTCGCTCGTTCAGCACCCAAGCAAATTGTGTTATCGCATGTGGTAAATAGTATTTATGGCAAGCAGACTATGACTCTGTCGGATCGTGCTTCACGGGCTTCTTTGGACGTTACTGCAACGGTGATGGACGCAAATTCTCAAGGCTTATTTATTTCGGGTTATACCAGTAAGCACGAATTGCTATTAGAGAAAATGCTCAATGCTTTCGTGTCCTTAGATATCAATGAAAAGGTGTTTCATGAGGCTTTGGATAGCTATCAACAAGATATCGCCAATAAAAATAAAAATCATGTGTTTCGTCAGCTTTATGGCCATACGAAGCGTTTAACGAGTAAGGTGCAATATCAGGATGATGAGCTTTTAGCCGCAGCGGCGAAAATTACCCTTGCGGATGTTAAGGCCTATCATGCAGCTATTAAGGCTAATCCGTTGTTGCGTATCTTTGCTGTGGGTAACTATACCGAAGAGCAAGTAAAAACCATGGCGCTTGCCGCTGCCGCCATATTGCCTGGTACACGCATGCCCGACACGCGTGCGCTTAATGGCTATAGCACACCAAAGTCTAACCAAGTTGTGGGCTTTAGTGAGTCAGTAGACTTGGCCGACAGCGCGGTATTGCAAGCTTGGTTTAGTGACAAGAAATCTGACGATGAGCAGGCGCAATTGGCAGTGTTAAATGCGCTGTTTGGCAATGCATTTTTTATGCAGTTGCGCACTCACGAGCAGCTCGGTTATGTCGTTACCAGTTTCAACTACGCAGTGGATGATGTTCCTGGCTTTATTATGCTAGTGCAAAGCTCGAATACCGATTTGCCCGGTATAAAAGCTCGGATGGATAAATTCCGTATGGACTATCTCGCACTACTAAAAGCAACTGATGCGGCCGAAGTTGAACAAGCTAAACAATCTCTCATTGCCAACATATTGCAAAAACTGACAGATTTTTATGCAGAGGCGGGGCGCTACACCAGTGAATTTTGGAATGGAAAGTACGCCTTTGATGATCGCGATCGATACTTAGCTGCCTTGCAAAAAGTGACGAAAGAAGATTTGGTGCGCATATATGAGCAGCTACTGCTCAACAAAAATAGCGGGAAAATGCTTTTGCAATTGCGTGGCACCAATTTTAAAGACAAACCTTTTGCAAGGTAGTTGCTTTGGTTGCTTATTGGCTTAATACCTAAATCCTCCTCGCCGCGAGGGGGATTATTCAATAAAGGAGATAGTAATGAGGCATACATTATTGGGTGCGTGGAATGACAATAAAGTCTTTATTATTGGCATTGCGTTAATGTTTGTATTTCGCAGTGCATTCGCTGACTGGAATGAAGTTCCTACAGGGTCAATGAAACCCACAATTCTTGAAGGCGATAGAATACTGGTGAATAAAATGGCCTACGATCTACGCGTACCATTTACCCATATCTCCTTGTATAAAATAGCAGATCCTGAGCGCGGCGATATCATAGTGTTTGATTCAAAAGTGTCGGATAAGCGTTTGGTTAAGCGTGTTATTGGGCTCCCCGGGGATAGCGTAGCCTTGGAGAATAATGTTCTATCGATTAATGGCACTTTGCTGAATTATAAAGTGTTGGGTGCTACTGCGATGGAAGTTGATAAATTAGAAAATCTCTTGGGTGTAGAGCATAGCGTAAGGCTCAATAAAGCCGGCTCTCGTTTGTCGAGTTTTGGTGCTGTAACAGTGCCTGCTGGATTTTATTTGGCGATGGGTGACAACAGAGATCTCAGCGCGGATTCCCGGGTGATCGGCTTTGTGCCGCGCGATGAGCTGGTGGGTAGATCGAGAAGTGTTGTTATGTCTTTCAATTACGATAATTATTACATCCCTCGTGCAGATAGGTTTTTTCATCAGCTTTGATATTTACTGTATTGCGCGCGATAAGCTTTAGCTTTATAAAATGGATAATCACCGAGCGATCATATTAGGAGAAGACTATACGTAGTTATGTGTTGGCCTTAGCGGTGTTAAGTTTGTCTGGTTGTAAGTATGACTTTGATACGGGTTCATCTGCTTTCACCACTGGTTTTGGAAAACATATTCAGCTCAGCTGTCTTCTCGATAATATGAATGCACTGCCTGAATATAGCCTTGTGGAAAAATCAAGTACAGAGTATCTGTTGGACAAACCGGGTGTTTCACTATCGCTCAATATTGAGCTAAGTGAGAACGAGGTGACTAGCTATACGTTTAAATCAAAAATGGAGAAGAGCAAAGATGGCTATATCCATAATGATATGCATGGATTTTTGATGAAGGGCTGTGAGCCTTAGATAATCGCTAATGGGATGAGGCTAGGCGTTTTCTATACTTGTAGGTTCTGTAGATTAAGACGGGTATAGCTTGTTCGTAAAATAATGAATAGAAGGTAATCCTATGAAGTTAGTAATGATCGTTCTGGCTGTATTTATTTCTTGCGGTGCTCTCGCTGAGCCTGAAATCAAAGGTAGCCCTGAGGATGTAAGAAGTATTATCTATCCCCGCGATAACCTAGTCACTATTAATGAGTCTGCAGAGGAGACTGCCTATTCTGATGCCGCTATTGTGACCCTGTTGGTAGAGACAGAGTCAAAACTTTTGTTCGAGTCTATGAGGCGAAACTCAGAGATACGAGCTGCTATAGTGCAGAAAATTATTGCCTTCGGTATTAGCCCTGCGAGTATAAAAAATTCGAAGTTTTCATCCTCTCCTCAATATGGCTGGTTTGGTAAAAAAGTAGATGCCTTTAAAGTGGTTAATCGAATCTCGATTAAAATCGCGGAGGAGCCGCAATTGCAGTATTTGTCAGAAGTGTCTGATAGCTATCCAGAATCCTCTATTTCTAGCACTGTATTTGAACACTCCAAAAAAGATGAGTATCAACAGAAAGTCAAGGAAAAGGCCCTGGCCAAGGTAATGGAGCGCAAAGTGTTTTATGAAAAATCCCTAGGAGTAAAGTTGATTGCACAGTCGTTCGTTGAAAAAGTCAATGCCATTCAAGCTACTGAAGGTGCAGGTGATGTGGAGGAGATTATAGTTACAGGTATACGCGCTGGCGGCAGTGGCGGATACAAAAAACAATATGCGCCAGAAGTTCAAACACCGGAAAACTCCTTTGATGAAATAAAATACTCCTCCTCGGTAGCTGTTGAGTTTAAGGTGTTGCAGTAGTCAATAGCTGGTCGCCAGCAAGATGGTTGATGGGGGCTTTGTCAAGATCAAATCTATGTGAAAATATTATGAATACAAATCTAGCTAAAGGATTCTTGTTCGCCTCAATGTTTGTCTTTTCCGCATGGGCTTGTGCTGATAGAGACACCCTGTATGTTGACAAGGGGGCACTCTTTACCGCGGCGAATGAGCCACTGGTTATGCGCGGCTTTAATGAGATGTTCGTTTGGTCTAAGGATAAAACTGGCAAGCATTTACTTTCTGAAATAAGTAAAACAGGTGCTAATACGGTGCGTTTGGTTTGGGATAAAAACACAGCCAAAGCAGACCTTATAACCCTTATTGACAACACGCTTGTACAAAAAATGGTGGCGATACCTGAGTGCCATAGCGCTACCGGAAAGTGGGGGCGTGCATTAAAGGCCTGTATCAATTTTTGGCATGATCCTCAGCTTATTGCGGCTATAGAGCGCAATCGTCAGTGGACTATTGTAAATATAGCTAATGAGGCGGGCGACCAAAACATCAGTGACGAAGATTTTTTCACTACCTATCAAGCAGCAATTAAATCGTTGCGCACCTGGGGCTACACAGTGCCTCTGATGATCGATGCATCACTTTGGGGTCAAAATCTGGATCAGCTGTTGCGTGTTGGGCCTAGATTATTAAAAGAAGACCCTTTGGCTAATATTATTTTTTCTGTGCACTCCTATTGGCCTGCGGCTGTGTCAATTGAGAATTATGAAAAAGTTGCTCAAAAAGCCAAGGCGCTAGGTATTACAATGATTGTGGGGGAAGGCCCTTCAGTCACGCGCGTTGGTCAGTGTGATCTAGAGCAGCCTTTACCCTATTTAGAGGGCATGAAAATATTACATGAACATAACGTTGGTTGGCTTAATTGGTCTTGGGGCGGCATGAAAAATGGCGACTGCGATAACTTCCGCTATTTTGATATCACCCAGGCTGGCAGCTTTGGGCTCTGGACCCACAAGCCTGGGGCGAATATTGTTGCGCTAAGTCCTTACAGTGTTATGCAAACATCTGAGCGACCTTCCTCTTTTTATACCGACGGTGTGGTGAAAGTTTCAGGTGTGTATATCTACAGTGAAAAACGCGAATTAACTGTGGGAGAAAGCACAAGCTTTAAGATTCTTGTGGCACCGCTAAATGCTGCAAACAAAAATTATTTATTAACTCTTGATGGCGACACGGCGAGCATCAAAATCGATGAGAAAAATTCACGGCTCATTGCGATAAAAGCAGGTGCAGTAAAGCTCAAGGTAACAACACAAGACCAAGGCTTGCAGTGGATGCTTGATTTGAGGGTTAAATAACGCTGTATTTATTGATAATCAAAAAACTTTTTATGCTCTTTGCCTGCGCTGAGAGCATTAATTTTATTAGGATGTTTAAAGTTCTTCCAGCCGTCCACTTGTTTGCCGATATTGAAGTGGGGGAAATCGTTCTCTACATCGCCTCCTATGGTGTCACACCTTGTTAAGGTTAAAAAATCTGCGAGCTTGCGCAGGCTTCCTGCCTGACTAATATCCAATTCAAGTAAATCATTTCTATTCGAGAAATAATCCATAACGCTCAACTGATGTGCTCTATAGCAATTGATAAGGTGCTCTTCATCCAGTGGGTTTGAGCAACCGTCTAGTTGAAATGTCTGTTTAAGGCTGCGTTTGAGCACGGGATGGAGATAGCCTATTTTTTCATTTAACTGTGGCAGCATTTTTTTGAGCAGGCGCTCCATAGAGGGCGCCCAAATCTCTGGTGTTCTATGCAGGTAAACAAACCTAGAGCCGGGGAATAGTTTATCTAGCTGCGCATAGTCACTAAAGCAGGGCGCGTCAGCAATGGCGTCAGCGAGTTCAAAGGCGCGCTTGGTATAGGCGGTGTGCGCAACCTTAAGGCCAAGTTGTAGCAGGGCCACACTAATACTGGTAGTGCCAGTGCGCGGCAGGCCAATAATGAAAACTTTGTTCATAGGGTAGAATTAACGGCTCGTTGTTAGAGAATTAGGTTATTTTTACGGGCGAGTAAATTTGTCACAGTTGGTCGAATGCATCGCTGGCGCCTGTTAGCGATGCTTATTAAGCCCCTTTGCTCCCTAAACCGCAAATATGTGTAAGTGGGCTTCGCTATTTTTCTGTGAGCCGCCACAATAGCTGTACGATTATTTAAATGAATTAATGAGATGGACGCGTTATGAAGCAGTGGATTGGGCGTGTGCCCGTTATTTTAGTGGTATTGGTTATTGGCTTGGTGCTTATAGCGGTGACCATTTTGTTCAAGCCTGTTCCCAAACCGCGCGCTGCTAAGGTTCCTTCACTTCCGCGCGTAGAGGTGGTGTTGGCAGAGCCTAGTACCATGGCAGTGAATGTGGCGGCGCAAGGCACCTTAGAGCCGCGCCGCCAAATTGATTTGGTCGCTCAGGTATCGGGCGTGATTACGGAGGTCGCCCCAGAGTTTATTAGCGGCGGTTTTTTTGCACAGGGTAATACCATCGTGCAAATAGACCCGCGCGACTATCAGGTGGTATTAGCGCGCGCTAACGCTGCGCTCAAACAGGCGGAGCAACAGCTTGCAACCGAGCGCGGTATGGTTCGCCAAGCAAAGCGTCAATGGCGCGATCTGGGCGATGCTGCGGCCAATCAGTTGTCGCTGCGTAAACCGCAGTTGGCTGCTGCTGAGGCGCATTTGGCCGCCGCTCAGGCTGAGCGCGACCAAGCCCAATTAAATTTGGAGCGCACGCGTATTCGCTTGCCATTTAATGGTCGTATTAAAAATACTTGGGTGGATCTCGGGCAGTTCGTCGGCATGGGCGCGAAAATTGCGACGGTCTATGACGATGCGGTTGCGCTGGTGCGTCTATCGCTTACGGATCAACAAGCTGCGTTAATCGATTTGCCGCTTAATGGGCGCCCTGATAAAGATAAGCGCGATGGGCCAGTGGTAGATCTGCGCGGCATGGTGGCGGGTGTTGAGCATGAATGGCGTGGCCAGATTACTCACACAGAAGCGAGCCTTGATCCGCAATCGCGCATGTACTACGCCGTAGTAGAAATTGCCCAGCCATTTTCTGCCAAAGATACGTCACCCATGATGATGGGTATGTATTTAAACGCAGAGATTCACGGTAAACCCTTACCGCAGGTAACGCGCTTACCGAAAAGCGCGCTCTTTCGTCGCGATAAAATTTATAGCCTTAATGCTGAGCAACAAGTGCAAGAAAAAACGGTAAAAATATTGCGCTTAGATGAAGACTGGGTGTGGATACAGGCAGACATAGCGCAGGGCGAGGCCATAGTCCTTACGCGTCAGGGCTATCTCAACCCGGGGGCAAAAGTTGCGATTGATACGGACCGAAAAAGTGCAGCAGCTTCAAGTCAGGCTGCACTTGAGGCATCTGAAAAAAGCACAAGCGATGCGCGCGTTAATGCGGCGGCCACTAACGCTATTGTTGTATCAACAAAGAAATCCCATGAAAAAGGAGCTGCTGAATGAATCGCCTTATTCAGTGGTTTGTCGAAAATAGGGTGGCCGCTAATTTACTCATGGTGCTCATTTTTGTGGGCTGTTTTTTTAGTTTTTCTAATTTAAGCAAAGAAGTATTCCCCGTTGTTGCGCGCAATTTTATTGAAGTGCAAATGAACTACCCTGGTGCTGGCCCTGCAGAAGTTGAGCAGCAATTGGCAATTCGAATCGAGGAATCGATTGCCGACTTAGAAGGTATTTATGCGATTAGCTCTAAATCCCGTCAGGGCTTTGTCGTAGTCAGTATTGAGGTGGCCAAGGGTTATGATCCGCAACAAATTTTGGGTGATGTAAAAACTCGCGTTGATGCTATCAATACTTTTCCGGGCAATGTAGAGCGCCCTGTCGTGCGGCGGCAAATGGGGCGCAGTCAACTTATGAGCATAGCGCTCTATGGTGATGTAGATGAAGCCGCGTTAAAAGAAACCGGTATGCGCATTCGCAATGAGCTGGCGCTGCTGCCCGGTATCTCGCAGGTGCAACTCAACGGTACGCGCCCTTATGAAATGGGTATAGAAATTTCGGAAGAAAACCTGCGTCGCTACCAACTAACCTTTGATCAAGTCGCGCAGGCAATTCGTCAAAGTTCATTAGACTTACCCGCCGGTACTATTCGCACCCGCGATGGTGATATTCAAATTCAAACCCGCAGCCAAGCAGATAGTGCCGACGAGTTTGGCCGCATTCCGGTGATTACCCGTGCCGATGGCAGCAAGCTTTTATTGCGCGATATAGCCGAGATTGACGACGGCTTTTCCGATTGGACCTTAGTCGCCCAATACAACGGCAAACGCGCCGTGTTTTTAGAGTTGTCTATTTCAGAAGACCCGGACATTCTCGCCGCTGCGCGCGCTGTGAGTGACTATATCGAAAACATTAAACCTATATTACCGGCGGGTATTGAAATAGATATTTGGCGCGATATGTCCAAGCTCTTTGGTGCGCGTTTAAATTTATTGGCCAGCAATGCTTTTGGCGGTTTGATATTGGTGTTTGTAGTGCTCATGTTATTTTTGCGTCCGCTCATTGCCATCTGGGTATGTGTGGGCATTGCTACTGCCTTCGCGGGTGCAATTTGGATGCTGCCCTATTTGGGCGTTAGCATTAATATGGTGTCACTCTTTGCATTTCTATTGGTGTTGGGGATTGTGGTGGACGATGCCATCATCGTTGGTGAAAGTATTTATACGCGGCAGCAACACGGTCTTAAGGGCTCAGCCAGTGCTGCCAGCGGTGCCAAACTGGTGAGTGCACCGGTATTCTTCTCGGTAGCTAGCACCATGATCTTTTTTATGCCGATGCTCGATGTACCTGGCACTATGGGGCCAGTAGCTGCACCTATCGCTGTAGTTGTAATCCTCTGTTTGATTTTTTCCCTTATAGAGTCGCTGTTAATTTTGCCGTCGCATTTGGCACACATGAAGCCGGAGCGAGAGCCGCGCAACATTGCCCTTAAAAAATTATCGGTCCTGCGCCATAAAGTGGCTGCAGGTTTGGATTATTTTGCCAGTGCACTCTACCAACCTTTTTTGGCAAAGCTTCTACGGCATAAGGGTGCAACTATTCTTGGTTTTGTCATGGCCTTTGCGCTCTCGTTAACACTCTTTAGTACAGGCTGGCTTAAAAGTAGTTTTATGCCGCAAGTGCCAGGCGACTCGGTAGAGGCACGCCTAACCTTGCCTGAAGGCAGTTCATTTGATGAAACGCAGCGCATTATGCGCAAGGTGCAAGATGCCGCCTTAGCGCTGCGCGACGATAAAACACTGCAAGACATTAATGGCGGTGAATTTGTTCGCGGCATTCAAACTTGGGCCAATGGTGTCAATATTTATATGGCGGTCGCCTTGCAAGATGCTGAGTTGCGCAAGGTTGGTGTGGACGCCGTTACCAAGCGCTGGCGCGAGTTAATAGGTGAAGTACCCGAAGCAAAAGTATTTAGTTTGGATTTCACCATCAATGGCTCTAACGATGACATCAAATTAAATTTAAGTATCGACAGTAATTCCACAGAAGACCAGCAGGCTATTGCTGATGAAGTCACCGCAGCCTTAGCGCTCTATCCCAGCGTATACAATGTCAAAACTAGTCTTGAGGCATCGCGTCCCGAAATTGAATTGCGCTTAAAGCCCAACGCTGAAATGCTCAATATAAATTTAAATCAAATCGCGCGTCAGGTACGCCAAGCATTTTATGGCGAAGAGGCGCAGCGTATTCCTCGCGGTAGTGAAGATGTACGTGTTTTGGTGCGCTACCCGCAAGCAGCGCGCGAGTCACTACAGCAGATAAATCACATGCGTGTACGTACCGCTGAAGGGGTGGAGATTCCTCTTCTGGAAGTGGCTGAGGTGGTATTTGTCCCTGGATATACGGTGATCAATAGGCGTGACCGCAAGCGCAACATCAGTGTAACAGCGCGCGTGACCACAGAGGGCGATGCGCAAGCTATTGTCAAAGCTATGAAGACGCAGCACTACCAAGACTGGCAGCGGCGCTATGCAGGTTTTGGGTTGCAGCCCGACGGCAATATGCGCGATCAGGCGGATTTTCAAACAGCTATGTTGCAAAGCTTTTTATTGGCGCTCTTTGTTATCTACATCATGATGGCGGTAGCCTTTCGCTCCTACTCCCAGCCTTTAATTATTTTAACAGCAGTGCCTTTTGGATTCATGGGGGCTGTTATCGGCCATATGCTGATGGGGCGCGAAATCAGCATGCTCTCTATGCTTGGCTTTATCGCCTGCGCCGGCGTTGTGGTGAATGACAATTTGGTGCTCTTGGATCGTATTAAACAATTGCGACAGCAGGGGGAGGCCGTTTATGATGCCGTTGTGCAAGCAGGGCGCGACAGATTTCGCGCGATCTTGCTCACCTCACTCACGACGTTTATAGGGCTAGTGCCGATTATGATGGAGCAGAGTGTGCAGGCGCGCTTCCTTATTCCCATGGTTATTTCACTTGCATTTGGGGTGCTCTTTGCCACGTTGGTCACGCTAATATTGGTGCCCTGCCTGTTCTTGTCGGGAGATGAGCTAGGGGCCAAGCTCAAAAAAATATTACCTAATGGAGATCTAGAGGCAAATTAAATATGGAAATGGAATACCTTCAGTTAAGGAATAATGATGTTGTACCGGCGCTAGACCATTTGCGCCCGTTCAAATGTGTACTGCTAATCGACAGTGATTTTTCGACCGCTTGGCAAAAGAAGATTAGTGAGCGATTGGTGAAATCGGGCTGCTATTATCTGATGCCCTGGGGTAAAAATGCCAGTTCATGGAATGATGCGATAGATAGTGCGCTACTGGCCCAGTTTAATTATCAAGCCATTCCGGCAGAGTCATCGATCATGACCTCTTGGTATGATTATGGCTCAACCATGGATTTATTTGCATTTTGTAAAGGCATGGCGAAACATGAAGTGCAGCAGTTAGATAACACCTTAGTGTTGCACATATCCGAAACAGATAGAGCCGAGTCAATTCTGCGCAACTACTGCGCAGCGGGAAGTCTTCATGTTGGAGGCAAAGCTACGCTAAGAGAGCGGGCGTTAGCTTGGGGCTAGTTAATCTGCTGTGAATGCAACCTAACTTTCTACAAATGCAACACCGAGAGGCCGTGCGATAAAACGCACGGCCTTATTCATTGTGAAATTCAATTCATTTATATAAAGAGATTTTTATGACCGACACTAACGATGAAACAATCTTTTGGGATCAGGTAGATGCTTTTATTCAGCAGGCCAATGATGCTTGCGACAATACAGATTCAGGCATAGTAGGTGCTGCGCTGCTAAATGCATCTGCGCGCTTCAATGCCTTTGTGGTCGCCTCCAGCTCGCTGGACCGCATTGAGTTTGCAGCAGACATAGATGAGACTCTGAATTATTTGACAGGTCGCTATCGGGATTTTCTGCGCGAGCACTTGGAAGACTACCGCGATAATTATAAAACGTTGATTCGTGCAGATGAAGATGTTACTGGCGAGTAATAATTGGCAGTGCTTTCGCTGTGATTCCCATATTTATATTTGATGAATGCCATCATATATTTTTACGCTTGCTCAACTGATTAATATAAAAAGGCCCATATGAAATATTGGCTGTATATTACGTCATACATCTACAGGCTGTTGATGCTAGTGTTTATATTTATAGCAGTAAATATGTCCATATTGCTATATGTCGGCGACATAGGCACGCATGGTAGTACGCCAGAGCCTCGAGATATCTTTG
>Ga0070748_1000623_pt1 | contig 16872 bp, 18 predicted proteins | sample VirMetDEL_Nov_12_FD_77015 | JGI IMG/M metagenome (GOLD analysis project Ga0070748, IMG submission 77015) | Aqueous microbial communities from the Delaware River and Bay under freshwater to marine salinity gradient to study organic matter... | ecosystem: Environmental > Aquatic > Marine > Coastal... | reverse complement strand
TTCATTTAATTGGCGTAGATCCGATGGGTAATTAATAGTTGAGAGTAAATTATCTGACATGAAGCAAATTTACAGTTTTATAGTGGAAATTTTGTTCAATCAAATAGTTTAATGTTTAATTATAATGGAGTCAATTCTTTGATTGATTCTATTCTTGAAAAAAGACATTTTTAGTGTATCTGTTTTTATAATCAATGATATTTTAAATTGACTACGAGTCAGTTTTCCGTTCTGAGAACCAGGAGTCCATTTTTCAGATTTTTCTAAAACCCTTACTAATGATGTTCTAGTGTCCTCTCCTATATCTTTTAGAAATTTAAAGTTACTTAAACTACCATCTTTCTCTATAACAAAGGTAGCTGTAACAACCCCGTTTAGCGACTTTGCTTTTTTAGGGAAAGTATAATTTTGTTGAACGTATTCTTTGAATTTTTCCATGCCACCCTTGTATTCAGGATCTAAGTAAAATTCAATTCCACCATTGTAAATTTCTTCCTCTTGAACAATCTTATTGTTGGTTGCAGTCTGTGTTTTTTCATTTCTTTTCTCAACACACTGCATTGTTTTGGGTTTTACAAATTTTACTTGATCCTTACTTGTTGTAGGTGCTGGAGGAATTTTATTTTGTAAACGATTATTTGTGTCTTTTTTGGGTGGTAGTCGCATCCCAAGAATTATATTTTCCGTTTCTACAGAATCAGCAACTATTTCAACCTTGTCGATTTTTAATTTGTTACCGTTTTTGTCAGCACAACTAAATAAAGTAGTTCCCATTGTGATAAATAGGGCTAGTAAAAACATTTTACGATATTGAGTTTGAGTATATAAAACACGATTTGGAATTTGAATTATCAAAGAGTCCAACTGGGATTTTTTGAACCTCCCACAAATGTTAGAGTGTTGCTGAAAATAATATTGAATTTCGTCGGGCATCATTGCCGTAAAATCCACTACATTTTTAGCGCAGCTACTACAAAACTTTCCGTTGTCGGTTGCTGTCATTTTGTCCCATTCCTCACTACAAGGTTCTGGTATGTTGATTTTGTATTTAGATTCCATAAAATTCAATTGCTCATAATAAATGTAAGGAATAATAATATCAAAAACAGTATTTTTGTTTAATGAATACGATTTATACCGACGAATACTTCATGAAAAAAGCCTTGAACGAAGCTGAAATAGCTTACGATCGAGATGAAATTCCTGTTGGTGCCGTGATTGTAATTAATAATACAATAATTGCCAGAAGTCACAACCTAACTGAAATGCTGAATGATGTAACCGCGCATGCCGAAATGCAATCAATAACTGCTGCAGCAAACTATCTTGGTGGTAAGTATCTAAGGGATTGTACCCTTTACGTTACATTAGAGCCTTGCCAGATGTGTGCGGGGGCTTTGTATTGGAGTCAGATTTCTAAAATAGTTTTTGGGGCGAGTGATCCTCATCGCGGTTATGAAAAAATGGGTACACAATTGCATCCCAAAACTACTGTTGTTCGTGGTGTTCTTGCCGAAGAGTCGTCACAGTTAATGAAACAATTTTTCGAAAAAAGAAGGAGGTAACTTGTCTTGTAATTCTAAGTTGTCTAACTTAAAATGACTAAGACTGGAAATTTAGTACGTCTCATTCATGTTTATTTCATGATTGTAACTTCCAGATGTTAGGTCGGCCCATTCCCAGCCATCATCTCTAAGTAGAGATAGCAATAATCTACGTCTAGTTGCTAATTTATCATATTCTAAATCTACCATTTCGCCAGAAATAATTTGTATTCCTTTATTCTCAAGTGTAGTAAAATTTAAAACGGGCGGTGTTTCTTTTCCCGGAATAATAAAGGTTTCAGGGAGTGTAATGAGATAGCTAGAGATTGCTTTTCTGAGCCTTATGAGTATGCTAAACGAAGGGCGCTGCTCTTCTGGAATATTGTAAAATAGAACTGTAAGAACCTCATCAAGATTGGTAAGATTGAGTACAAAAGCTTCCTTTTTATCAGTCGAATGGAAAAAATGTAAAATGGAATAGGCCTTATGATTTTGTGCATGTAAAATAATAGAATCAATAAGGCTAGTAAAGGGCTGCTCTAATTCCTTGAAATCTTTTCCGTTCCAGTAATTGGATAAAATTTCTTCTACTGAGCCGCCTAGTGTATTAATGTAGACACTAATTTTTCTCTTCATGATTTCGGCTGAAACTACAGGGATTAAATAGGTGATGGCTATAGATATTAGCGTTAATCCAGTAAATGATAATACCGCAGTCAAAATGTCCCAAAAATCACCAGCAGGTTCCATATCTCCTAAACCCAGAGTAGATAGTGTATAACCAGTGTAAAATATTTTATTAAGTACTGTTGTGGGGGTATTAGTTTCCACATTCATTAACGAATCTGGTTGGCTTATGAACAATAGTGTTGCAGAAGTCCATATGAGTAACAACCAATTTATAAGAATAGATACTAAAATAAGAGCCCCTCCAATTCTTAGAACTTTTCTACCCGCTGTTTTCTTATTGATTAGTAAAAGTACGCTCCATATAAATTTAGACAATCGTTTTGTAATAAAACCAGCCCCACGCACAGATAAAGAGGTGTTAATTAAATCGTTTGCCGTTACCAATAGAAGGATGAGTCCTGAAAAAAATATAAAATAGTTCATAGAATTGCTTTAAATCTTGTCCTTGTTGTACTAATTTAAATAAAGTTAGACAACGAATATAAGAAATATCCCTATAAAAGAGTTCAATTTTTAAACATCCAAATTTGCAGCCATACAATAATGGTAGCCGTACTGTCTTGAGGTCAAATCAAAAATGGGCGATGAATTTCAGATTGCATTTATTTAAATGAAGACCTTGTGTTTAATAGCACTTGGCTTGATATTACGCTGTTTCTTAAAGTAATTTGAGAGGTGACTTTCATCAGTAAAACCAAATTCATAAGCAATTTGTTTGATAGGCATTTGATTGTTAAAAAGCCTTTTTTCTATTAACTGTGTTCTCAATTTGTTAGTGTAATCTCGGTAGCTGATATGAAAATTTTTTTTAAAATAGGTTCCGAAATAACTTGTTGAAATTGTAAAATGATTGGCAATTGTCTTGATTTGAACAAGCTTCGGACTGTAAATGTTTTGATGAATGTAAGATAAAATTTGGTCGTTATCGATTCCTTTTCCCGCTATTTTAAAATTCATGTCCTGCAAAACTTCTTTAATCAACCCAAAAATAGAGAGGATCTGATAAAATATAATTGGCGAACTGGATATGTTTGTTTGACAATTGTATTTAATGATATTTTCTATGGTGTTTTTTAAAATAGTTTTGCATGGCTCATTAAGTCGCAATATGTTTTCTTTGAGAAACTGCTGGCGCATAATTTTTTCGGGCGTACTTAAAAGAAAGGCATCACACGATAGTTTCTTATTTGAATTAAAGTAACTGTCTGTGAATTTTATAAACACAAAACGCGTGAGCTTTTTAATGTCAAAATAATGTTCGTCATCAGGGGAAATTACAAAGAGGTCGCCCGCTTTATACGAAAGTAAATTTTTGTTCAGATGATGTATTCCGCTCCCTTTTAAGATGTAGATAATTTCATAATAGGTGTGGCTATGCGTGGGAAGATGAAATTTTTCTTCTTCAAATTCATCTATCACTAATGATTCAAACTGATTTAATTTTTTCATGTGGTATAGTTGCAACTTTATAGCGTAAATCTACAATTTATTGCGCTACTTTATAAATAAATTTGCCCTCTTAAAAGCAGCTAATTTTTAAAGCTATAAATACAAACTATTAATTTTTTAAATGAAAAAAAGTCTTCTTTCGCTAATGTTGGGTGGTTTAACAATAGGAATAACCGAATTTGTAATGATGGGACTACTTCCAGATATTGCTTCTGATTTAAAAATTTCTATTCCAGTAGCGGGTTATTTAATCTCAGCCTATGCGCTAGGTGTGGTCATAGGTGCTCCTCTAATTGTCATTATAGCTAGAAATGCAGCACCCAAAAAGATCTTACTGATTTTAGCAGCAATGCTGGCATTTTTCAATTCGTTATCGATTATTGCGCCATTTTATAATTTATTATTTATATCGCGTTTGCTTTCGGGACTGCCACATGGTGCCTTTTTTGGTGTGGGTGCGGTGGTTGCTACTCGACTTGCTGACAAGGGAAAAGAAGCACAAGCCATATCTATTATGTTTTCAGGTTTAACAGTCGCCAATCTAGCTGGTGTGCCTATTGGAACCTACATTGGACATAATTTCGCTTGGCGTTATACGTTTATTATAATTGCATTTATTGGTATGATTACATTTGCAGCTCTTTATTTTTGGATGCCAAATTTGGAAGCTAAGGCAAAAGAAACAGTGAAAAGTCAGTTGCAGTTTTTTAAGAAACCAGAAGCGTGGTTGGTAATTTTAATTACAGCAATAGGAACCGGAGGATTATTTTGTTGGATTAGTTATATTGCTCCTTTACTTACAGAAGTGTCACAATTCCAAGCATCGGATGTATCTTATATACTGGTTTTGGCGGGTCTTGGGATGGTTATTGGGAATTTAATCGGAGGGAAATTGACAGATCGATTTTCACCTGAAATAACCATTATTGCTATTTTATTATTATTGTCTGTTGATTTGATGTTAGTGTATTTCTTTTCTTCTTACCAATATGTTAGTTTGTTATTAGTATTTGCTACAGGTTGCATTTCTTTCTCTATCGGTGCACCCATTCAAATGCTGATGATTAAAACAGCTGTAGGTGCTGAGATGATCGCGTCAGCAGCAATTCAGGCGGCTTTTAATGTTGGTAATGCTTTGGGCGCATTTCTTGGTGGACTGCCACTTGTAGCGGGATTTAACTATGCGGCTCCTAATTTAGTAGGGGTAATAATGGCACTTTCTGGTGCTAGTTTTACATTTGTTTTTCTTCAGAGAAAACGCCGGGTATTGAAACTACAGAGCATTTAAAAATTAATTACTTAACTGAATCTTTTATAAAACCGTTTGTCATTAGATAAGCGGTTTTTTCTTGTTTATAAGTGAAGAATGGACTTTGAAAACCTAATGGTCTAGCCCAGATAGCAGCGGCATCCTTTTTCTGGCTTCTTTAGCCAGCAAAAGATATAGCGAATAGCTGGAAACAGCTCCAAATTGTTTGTACACATTTTTTCCAAAAAGACACAAAAAAACCGCCTACTCGAGGACGCTTGTGGCCGTAATGGCTGAAAGCAATCTTGCGAAAGGCGGTTTTTTGTTTAGTCTTTTATAGCATTTCCTTTTTTGTCAAAGAAATGATATTCTAAATACGTGTAAGCGTCACGTGGTATGATTTTTACCCATTTTTTATGTTCAAAAAACCATTTTGAACGTAATGATGGAAAACCTTTGGTAAGGTATGCGGCCACAAATGGATGTACATTAAGTACAACGTCTTTGTGTGATTTTAATATTCTTTCTAGATCAGCATTGATTCTGTCGATTATTAAGATTGGCGCTTCAATTTCGCCTTTCAAGTCGTTAGGATCTTCTTCTCTAGTCTTAATGTTTACTTCTGGTCTTACTCTTTGTCTAGTAATTTGAACTAATCCAAATTTACTAGGAGGTAAGATCTTGTGTTTCGCTTTATCATCGCTCATTTCTTCCCTCAAGAAGTCGAACAAAACTTTACGATTTTCAGGATTAGACATATCGATAAAATCAATTACAATAATACCTCCCATATCACGTAGACGCAATTGTCTAGCGATTTCGGCGGCTGCAATCATATTTACTTCTAGAGCGGTGTCTTCTTGATTAGTAGCTTTATTAGAACGGTTTCCGCTGTTCACATCGATGACGTGTAAGGCTTCAGTATGTTCAATAATAAGGTAAGCTCCTTTACTCATGGAAACTGTTTTCCCAAATGAAGTCTTGATTTGTCTCTCTATGTTGTATTTCTCAAAAATGGGTGTATCATTTGATTGATAAAACTTAACAATAGATTGTTTGGATGGTGCAATTTCTTGCAAATAATCCTTTGTTTGGTTGTACAACTCTTCATCATCTATTTGAATACCACTAAAGGTATCGTTAAATACGTCTCTTAATATAGAAGAAGCTCTATTGAGTTCTCCTAGTACTTTTGACGGATGATGAGCAGTTGGTAATTTTTTACACATTGCAGTCCATCTGCCTAGCAGGTTCTGCAAATCTTTTTCTAATTCGGCTGTATTTTTGCCTTCGGCTACTGTACGAACAATAACACCAAATCCTTTTGGTTTGATGGACTGTACAAGTTTTTTTAGTCTGTCTTTTTCTTTTTTGTCTTCTATTTTTTGAGAAATAGAAACACGATCAGAAAAAGGAACCAAAACAATAAATCGTCCAGCAAGAGATAGCTCAGCGCTAATTCTTGGTCCTTTAGTAGATATTGGTTCTTTTACAACTTGTACAAGAATAGATTGATTGGCATTTATTACGTCAGTAATAGTTCCATCTTTATCAATCTCTTTTTCAAACTGAAAGTTTTTTAGGGAGAAATCTTTTATTTTACCTGCGCTTACAAGTTTTATGAATTTCAGTTGGGAAGATAAATTAGGTCCTAAATCGTGATAATGTAAAAAGGCATCTTTTTCGAAGCCTACATTTACAAAAGCAGCATTAAGTCCAGCAACAGGTTTTCTAATTTTGGCAATAAAAATATCACCTACTTGAAAGTTGCTTTTTTCTTCTTCCTTGTGTAATTCAATTAGTTTTCCATCTTTTAATAAGGCAAAATCTACGAAATCAGAACTAGATCTAATGATTAATTCTTTATTCATTTGTAAATTTTTATCCGAACTTTTTGGCTTTTAGCTTTTGGCTTATAGCTTTTAGCAAATGTGACAATGCTAATAGCTGATGGCTTACGACTAATAGCTAATTGTAAGGATGGATTAAACAATAATTTTAACAGGTATTGAACCCGGGGAAAACTAGCAGGCAGCAAGCAGGTTTAAGTGAGCAGCTAACTGCAGACTAAAAACTGGAGACTGGGTACTAATTTTCGATTTCAATGAACGGTTAAAAAGAAAAAAGTAGTTTAAAACTACTTTTTCTTCTTGTGACGGTTAGCTCTCGCTCTTTTTTTACGTTTGTGCGTTGCTACCTTATGTCTCTTTCTTTTTTTACCACTTGGCATATCGAGTTGATTTTATGATTAATTAATATTATTTTGCTTCGTTATTTATTTTTACTCCTTCTACAAAAACTTTTGCAGGTTTGAAAGCAGGAATGTTGTGTGCAGGAATCTTTATTGTGGTATTTTTAGAAATATTTCTACCAGTCTTCTCAGCTCTAGTTTTTACGATAAAACTTCCAAAACCTCTTAAATAAACATTGTCTCCAGTTTCTAATGAATTTTTTACTTCATTCATAAACGTCTCAACTGTTGCCTGAACATCACCTTTTTCAAGACCTAGTTTTTCTGAAATTTTTGCTACGATATCTGCTTTCGTCATTTTCTTTCCTTATTTATTATATTGTAATAATTTTTTTGAGTGTGCAAATATATGAATTTAAAAAACAAATATTCAAGCTAATTCATTAAATTTTAATCACATAAACTTTTACTTTTGCAAACAAATAATTAAAAATGAGTTTTTCTAACTTACTAATTCTGTGGTATTTATCAAATAAACGTGATTTGCCATGGAGAAATACCACTAATCCGTATCATATTTGGCTGTCAGAAATCATGTTGCAACAAACGCGAGTTGCTCAAGGAACGCCCTATTTTTTGTCATTTACTACCGCTTTTCCCACTGTTTTTGACCTCGCTAAAGCAGATGAAGAACAGGTGCTAAAACTGTGGCAAGGACTGGGTTATTATTCCCGAGCTCGCAACTTACATAAGACGGCACAACATATTGCCTTCGATTTAGAAGGTATCTTTCCAGATAACTATAATGATCTATTAAAATTGAAAGGTGTTGGGGAATATACCGCTGCTGCCATTGCATCTTTTTCTTATGGTGAGGCGGTAGCAGTTGTTGATGGGAATGTGTTTAGAGTCTTATCGCGTTATTTTGATATTGAAACCGATATTGCTTTGGCTTCCGCCAAAAAAGAATTTGCTGCTTTGGCTTTTGAGCTGATGCCAAAAGAGACTAGAAGCGGAGATGAGATGTTCGATTTTAATCCTGCTACCTTTAATCAGGCTATAATGGAATTCGGCGCTTTGCAATGCGTGCCTCGAAATCCGGATTGTAGAGTTTGTGTTTTTAATGCGAGTTGTCTAGCGTTGCAAAAAAAGAAAGTCGATCAATTACCAGTCAAGTCTAAAAAGTTAAAAGTTCGTAACCGCTACTTTAATTATCTAGTGACTACTGATTCACAGCAGAAAACGCTAATTCAAAAACGAACTGCTAAAGGGATTTGGCATAACTTATATGAGTTCCCATTAATTGAATCAGAACAAGAAGTGGATTTTGAATTTATTACACCTATAATACAAGCTGATTTTTTTCAGTCTAATGAAGTGCTAAGTATTGGTGCGTACAATGAGAAGAGCATCGTTCATAAATTATCTCATCAACACCTGCATATCAAATTTTGGGAAATAAAATTAGAGGGAAGTATTGAAAACGGAATCAGTAATGAAGAATTAAAAAGCTATCCGTTTCCCATCGTTATTCACAATTTTATCGAAAGGGAATAACATTAGATTTTAAAAAAATGTATCTTTGATACAAACACCATAATATATAATATGAACGGAACGTTAAATAAAGTAATGCTAATTGGTTACCTAGGTGATGCTGTTAAAATGCATTATTTTGATGGAGGTAATTGTATAGGAAGATTTCAATTAGCCACTAATGAAGTCTATATTAATAAGACTACTAATGAAAAGATCACTTCTACGGAGTGGCATAATTTAGTAGTGCGCAATAAAGCAGCTGAGATTTGTGAAAAGCATTTGTCCAAAGGGGATAAGATATATGTAGAAGGACGCATTAAATCTCGTCAATGGCAAGCAGAGGATGGTTCAACAAAACATACCTCAGAAATTCAGGTGACAGAGTTTACTTTTTTATCAACAAAAAGAGATACTGAAAACAACAAACAAATTCACAGTTCAGAATCACCAAAAAACACTAACTTTGACCCACAAAATAATGGCTTGCCAATCAATGATTTGCCATTTTGATTGTTTAACTAATCTTTTTTAATTTGGACCCAGAGCCCAGTTTAGATTTTTCATCCATATTAGATACCGATCTAATATTTGGTTTCCTCGGAATTGCAGTCTTACTTGTATGTTCTGCGTTAGTTTCGGGTGCCGAAGTTGCTTTGTTTTCTTTGACCTCAAAAGACATTGATGAAGCCATTCAAGGGAATGATTCCAAAGGTAAAATACTTGCCGATCTATTAGACCGACCTAAAAAACTTTTAGCGACATTGCTTGTTGCTAACAATTTCATAAATATTGGTGTGGTTATCTTGTTCTCTTTTGTGGGGAGTAATTTATTTGCAGCCGTAAGCAATCCAATCTTAAAATTTGTTCTAGAAGTAATTGTAGTGACTTTTCTATTATTGCTGTTTGGTGAAGTTTTGCCAAAGGTATATGCTAGTAGAAATAATTTGAAATTTGCAAAGTTTGTTCTGTATCCCATTGTGGTACTAGATAAATTGCTGTCTCCTATTAGTATTCCTATGCGCCAAATCACAGTTTATTTGCATAACAAATTGGGTAAGCAGAAAACAAATTTTTCGGTAGACCAGCTTTCACAAGCTTTAGAACTTACTTCATCTGATGATACTTCATCTGAAGAGCAAAAAATTCTAGAAGGAATTGTGTCTTTTGGAAATACAGACACAAAGCAAGTGATGAGTCCTAGGATTGATATTTTTGCATTAGAAATCACGGAGACATTTAAAGAAATTTATTCTAAAATTATCGAAAAAGGGTATTCCAGAATTCCGGTTTATAGAGATAATGTGGACCAGATTGAAGGGGTGTTGTTTGTGAAAGATTTATTACCTCACATAAACACTAATAATTTTGATTGGCCTACATTAATAAGAGAGCCCTTTTTTGTTCCTGAGAATAAAAAACTCGATAATTTGCTTAAGGATTTTCAGAACATGAAAAGTCACTTAGCAATTGTAGTGGATGAATATGGTGGGACCTCTGGATTAGTTTCTCTTGAAGATGTAATCGAAGAAATTGTTGGAGATATTAGCGATGAATTTGATGATGAGGATATTAATTTCTCTCAAATTGATGATAAGAACTACATTTTTGAAGGGAAGATTAACTTAAAAGATTTTTATAGAATTATAGAAGTTGATGAGGATCTTTTTGAAGTTAAAAAAGGGGAAGCTGAAACGCTAGCAGGTTTTATCCTTGAAATTTCAGGTAACTTCCCAAGTAAAGGACAAAAAATATCCTATGAAAATTGTCTTTTTACTATTGAAACAGTGGATAAGAAACGTATAAAACAGATAAAAGTTACTATTGATGCTTAATTTGAGACGAACTAAATTAAAAACAAATGTTTTATTTATCATAAGCTTGTTTTTAGGGTTAACCCTCTTTACCTCTTGTAAAGATGATGTTTTGCCTAAACCATCGGCTTATTTGCGTTTGGATTATCCCGTTGCTAAGTACTCTAATTTTGAAAATGAGTGTCCGTTTACTTTCGAAATGAATGCTGATGCTGTGATTAAAGGAGAAAAAGACTGTGGTTTTACCATATCTTATCCAAAAATGAAAGCGACTATTTATCTCACCTATAAGCCGGTTCAAAATAATATTAATATGCTGTTGAAAGACGCTCAGAAGTTAACGTATGAGCACGTGATTAAAGCAGATGATATATTGGAACAGCCTTATTTGAATCCAGCCAAGAAAGTATATGGTATGTTTTATCAAGTGGATGGAAACGCGGCGACTAACTCACAGTTTTATGTAACTGATAGTACAAAACATTTTGTGACAGGCTCTGTTTATTTTTATGCTAAGCCTAATTTTGATTCTATTATGCCAGCGGCTAGTTATATTAAAAATGACATGCAGCGGCTGATGGAAACGCTAAAGTGGAAATAAATGATCATAAAAAAAGCTTCTCATTTGAGAAGCTTTTTTTATGGATTAAACACAGTTTACGATTTCATGTTTGAAACTGTGTATGTTTTACCATCTCCAGTTGCTTGTACTGTTTTAGTTAAACTTTCGGGATTTTGAACTGTTTTGTCAAAAGTTACTGTTGCTAGTTTTTTGTCAAAATCTACAGTTGCTGTTTGAACACCTTCTAGGTCAGTTAACTCTTCTTGAATTGTTTTAGCACAACCTACAGCGCAAGTCATTCCTTCTATAGAAAAACTGGCAGTTTGTAAATTTTCTGGAGCAATGTCTTTTATAGTTGCAGCTGTTTCTGTCGCAGCTACAGTAGTTTCAGTCGTCGCTTCGCTATCCGTTTTTTTACAGCTTATGAATAAAAGACTCGCTAAAGCGATTGCAGCTATTGATTTGGTAATTTTCATAATGATTTTATTTTAAGTGATTTGACTAAGCTAAATTTTGTTGCAAAATTACTTAAAAAACAGCGTCTAAGTCATAAAATTATTAGAATTTTGGTTCAAAATTAAATTAATGGAATCAAAACAATTAAAATGGGGTTATTTGTTAGTGTTGTCTCTAGTGTGGGGCAGCTCTTTTATTCTGATTAAAAAAGGACTGCTAGGCCTTACGGCTATACAAGTGGGGTCGCTACGTATTATTTTTGCTGCGCTTTTTTTGCTGATAATTGGTTTCAAGAGTTTGTCAAAAATTCCTAAAGAAAAATGGAAATACATTGCACTTACCTCACTTTTTGGAACTTTTATTCCTGCTTTTCTTTTTGCGATTGCACAAACAGAGATCGATAGCTCTGTAAGTTCTATTTTAAACTCACTGACACCATTGAATACTTTAGTTTTAGGAGCCTTAGTTTTTGGGGTAAGCTTCCAGAAAAGGCAGGTTTGGGGTGTGTTTATAGGTCTTGTGGGGAGTTTATTGTTGGTTTTTAATGGTGCGATGAATCATCCTGATCAAAATTATTATTATGCAATCTTGGTAATAATTGCCTCTGTATGTTATGCAATCAATGTGAATTTAATCAAGCGTTTTCTCTCAGATTTAACACCAGTGAGTATAACAACTGGAAATTTCTTGTTTCTAATTTTCCCCGCTTCGGCAATTCTTTACTTCTCCGGTTTTGGTGCTGTTATTCATGTAGAGAAAGTACAGCATGCGGTAATGTTTATTATGGTTTTAGGTGTTGTTGGTACGGGAATAGCGAATATCTTGTTTTTTAAATTAATTCAAATTTCATCACCGGTCTTTGCAACATCTGTCACGTATTTGATTCCTGTTGTGGCTTTCTTCTGGGGATTGTTAGATAATGAAATGTTGACTACTGTTCAGTTTTTTGGAGCATTTATTATTTTGATAGGTGTTTATTTATCGGCTAAAAAATAAAAAGCTTCCCTCTAAAGAGGAAAGCTTTTTATGAGTTGTTGCCAAATATTATTCTGTGCTAATCTTTTTTTTCAATAGGATTTCCCCATTTGTCAAATTGATAAAGCGGTATGTTTAATTTTTCTAAACCTGGCAGTACTTCTGAGCCCTTTCCTGCAATGACAATTCGCATGTTGTCAATTAGGAAATCTTTATTGGCTGCCTTTAATACATCCTCTGCGGTAACAGCGCTAATAATTTTGATGTAATTTTCATAAAAATCTTTAGGAAGGTCTTCAGTTTCAATGTTTAGGGCATGACGCGCAATTGTTTCTGGTTTTTCAACCTTCATTACAAACCGACCTATGTAGCCTGCTTTTACGTTATTAAGAACGTCTTCGGCTACTTTTTCTGTTCTAATTCTTTTTATTTCTTTAATAAATTCTACTACCGCGCTATCTGTAGCCATTGTTCTTACTGAAGATGCTGCTCTTAATTTGGTCACATATTTTCCTGCACCTATAATAGCGTTAGCGCCATAGGTCCATCCATGAGCTTCTCTTAAATTCATGTTTAGATAACTGCTATAGTCTCCACCTAATATATAGGTAGCTATAACCGCGGGAAAGAAATCTTTATCGCTCATTTTTAAACGCAATGTGCTAACTAAGGAGACTTCTGACTGGGCAGCATTGGGTACATCAACAAAGTTAATTTGTGTAAAAGCTACATTTTTTGGATCTGGATAAGTGGGTTCTGGCGTATTCATTTTTTTCCAAGAACCAAAAAGTTTTTCTACAATGGGTTTTACCTCATTAAACTTAATGTCCCCAATGATAACTAAATAGGCGTTATCTGGAGCAAAGTGCGCTTTGTAATTAGCTTTAACGTCGTCAAGCGTAATGTTATTAATCGTTTCTTCTGTCATGTATTCGCCAGAAGGGTGGTCCACGCCAAATGCTAAGGCATGTACTACGCGGTTCGCAATTGCTGAAGCGCTTTTTTCTTGGGATTTGATGGCTTCCACTAATTTGGCTTTTTCTTTGTCAAACTCTTCTTGTGTGAAGTTAGGATAAAGTGCTCCGTAAGACAATAATTGAAGGATGCGTCCCGAATATTTAGATAGGGAACTAGCATAGGCGCCATGAGAATTGAAACCGATATTGGCACCAAGAAAATCCACTTCCTCATTGAAATCATCTTTAGTGATTTTCATGTTTCCGCTGCCTATTAAATTACTGCATAAATCATCCACTCCTTTTATTCTTGCTTCTGCAAAAGGAGGATTATCTATTGATAGGTTAAATGTTACTTTAGGTAATTTATGATTTTCAACAACCATAACCTTTAAGCCGTTATCTAAAAAGAAGGTTTGTGGTTTGTTAATATTAACAACAGGTGGCTTTCCTGGTTTAGGTTGGGGTCGAACTTGTGCTTGCATGATTCCTGCTATAGATAAAAGAATGAATAGAATAGTTGTTTTTTTCATAAGTATGACGGTCTTATTTCTGAGCTGTTTCAATAGTAGGGATGTAGTCCAATAGTAATCGTTGATTTGGATTCAAATATTTTTGTGCTACGGCTCTGATTTCTTCTCTAGTAATTGATTGATAGATTTCAGTTTCTTTATTTATCAAATTAATATCTCCATATAATAGGTAATATTTAGCTAAGTTCTCAGTAATTCCTTCAATACTAGAATTATTATTAACGTATTGATTTTCAAACTGGTTTTGTAGTTTTTGATAATCTTTCTCTGAAATTAAATCTGTTTGTATTTTAACGATTTCTTCGTCAATTGCTTTTAATAAATCAACGGTAGTATGTCCTCCCATTGGTAATCCATATATAACATACATACCGTAGTCTTCTTGGCTTAAACCAACAGCTCCAATTTGTAGTGCGATTTTTTTATCGTCCACTATATTTTTATACAATTTAGAACTTTTGCCATCGCTTAAATAGGACGAAATCAAATTTAAGACACGAGCATCTCTCGTTTTCATTGATGGTGTTCTATAAGATGCAATTATCATTGGAATCTGGATGTTTGGATCCTGATGAGTTGCTCTGATAGTTTCTGTAATCGGTTCTTCTATAAAAACCTGCTTAGTGATTTTTTCTCCTTCTGGAATTGATCCAAAATACTGCTGAATCCACCCTTTAGCCTTCTTTTTATCAAAATCACCAGCCACCACTAATACTGCGTTGTTGGGAGAGTAGAACTTTTTATTAAAAGCTTTAAAATCCTCTAACGTTGCTGTGTCTAAATGTTCCATGGAACCAATAGTGGACCATTTATAAGGGTGATTTATAAATAGGTTTTTTTTCACGGCATTGATTATCTTTCCATAAGGACGATTATCATAGCGCGAACTTTTTTCTTCTTTAATTACTCCGTTTTGCGTGTCAATCCCTATTTGATTAATAACAGGATGCATCAACCTTTCGGATTCCATCCAAATTGCTAATTCTAAATTATTAGATGGGAATACCTCATAATAATAGGTACGGTCGTCAGAGGTGTTGGCATTGTTTACACCTCCATTTGAAGAAACAATTTTAAACCATTCTCCTCTTTTGATATTTTCAGTTCCTTCGAATAATAAATGTTCAAAAAAATGAGCAAAACCCGTTTTCTCAGGATTCTCATCTTTTGATCCTACATGATACATCACCGAAGTGACAACAACAGGAGCCGTAGGGTCGTGGTGTAGAATAACGTGCATGCCATTATCAAGATTGTATTCTTCAAAAGCTATTTTTTGTGCCGATGCGACTCCGCCAAGCATTAGGGCAGTAGTTAATCCCATTATTGTTTTTTTCATAAAGATTAATAAAAGTGGTATTTACAATAAGTATAGAAACAAAATTATTGTTACTTCAAAAATACCTTTTTTTCATCATCAATGGGCAAAAGTTTGTTTTTATACTTAAACTCTTGGGATTAGAGCTGGTGTAAGCTGTTGAAAATAGGGTATAAAGCAAAGAAAATATTTTTTTTGAGGAAGTGATTGCATGGTAGAAATTAAATCGTATATTTGCAACCTTAAAAATCAATAAATCAATTTGATATGTATGCAATCGTAGAGATAGCAGGGCAACAATTTAAAGTAAGCAAAGACTTAAAGGTTTATGTTCACCGTTTAGCTAATGAAGAAGGTTCAAAAATTTCTTTTGACAAAGTTCTTTTATTAGATGACAATGGAACAATCACTTTAGGCGCCCCAGCTATAGAAGGTGCTTCAGTAGAAGCTAAAGTGTTACAACACTTAAAAGGAGATAAAGTTATCGTTTTCAAAAAGAAAAGAAGAAAAGGATACAAAAAGAGAAATGGTCACAGACAATATCTTACTCAAATTGTAATTGAAGGTATTACTGGTTTAGAAGCTCCAAAAAAGGCAGCAACTAAAAAAGCTACAGCAGAAGCAACTACGGAAGAAGCACCAGCTCCTAAAGTAAAAAAAGCTCCTAAAGCTAAAAAAGAAGATACTAAAGAATAATAACAATATTAAACTAATACGTCATGGCTCACAAGAAAGGTGTCGGTAGTTCCAAGAATGGTAGAGAATCAGAATCAAAACGTTTAGGTGTTAAGATTTTTGGTGGACAAGCTGCTATTGCAGGGAACATCATCGTAAGACAAAGAGGTTCAAAACACAATCCAGGTGAAAATGTTTACATCAGTAAAGATCACACCCTACACGCAAGAGTAGATGGAGTTGTACACTTCCAAAAGAAAAGAGATAACAAATCATACGTTTCTATACTTCCATTTGAAGTTGAAGCATAATTGATTTCTCAATTACTTATAAAAACCCAATCTGAAAAGATTGGGTTTTTTTTATGGCCTCTATTTTAGTGTTATTAAAAGGAGAGGAAGGTTGTGCTGAAAATAGATTGTACTGATTGTTGGTTTATACTAATTGTATATTTTGAAATAGCTCATGATTGTAGAAAGGCGCTAGATTCTCTTTTGGTGATCAGTGTGAAAAATAATCCTGCTGTTTGAAAAGAGCTTGTTTTTAGATGAAGCTAGCGAGAGGGATAGTAACGATATTCTTTTATGTAGCGCAGCGCAATAAAAGATTTAGTGTATAGCCCGACCCGCAGGGACTAGCCAAAAAACAAAAAACCCTCGCAATCAAACTGAATTTAGTTCAGTTTCTTGCAAGGGTTTCTATAAATCTAAAATCAGAAATCAGCAATCGCTAATTTGTAATTATTTAGTATCTGTAGTATTCTGGTTTGAATGGACCTGCAACTTCAACACCAATGTAAGCAGCTTGATCTTCACGTAAAGTCTCTAATTCAACTCCAAGCTTAGCCAGGTGCAACATCGCTACTTTTTCATCTAAATGTTTAGGTAACATGTAAACTTCATTTTTGTAAGAAGCACTGTTTTT
>Ga0070748_1000621_pt1 | contig 16929 bp, 14 predicted proteins | sample VirMetDEL_Nov_12_FD_77015 | JGI IMG/M metagenome (GOLD analysis project Ga0070748, IMG submission 77015) | Aqueous microbial communities from the Delaware River and Bay under freshwater to marine salinity gradient to study organic matter... | ecosystem: Environmental > Aquatic > Marine > Coastal... | reverse complement strand
TAGGAGAACAGGAAATGGTTGATAATCAGTACTCTTTAAAGAATTTAACTACTGGGGAGCAAGTGCTGCTGGATTTTGATGGTTTAAGGAAGGCCTTGTCATAGGTAGAATAGTAAATAAAAAAAAACTTTGGTTTAATAAAAAAAACTTTTTTTTATATAAAGGAATCACGAATTAATTATTATACAACAAACAAACTTAAATAATATAAAGCATAATTCTCTTAAAATTCTCTTAAAATTTTATTTTCGCGAAAAAAATAGCGGTATAAATGGGAATTATGGAAAATAATGGATTGCCAAAAAAAACAGTGACAATTTGACATTTTTGAAGTTTTGGCAGTACTTTTGCCATCCAAAGAAAAGTGCCGAAATGAAGTTTAAGAATATATTTAAAAATACAAGTAATATGACTGCTGAAAATACAGAAATCGATCAAAATAAAGAGGATGTAACAATGGAAAACAACGCTAATCTTAATGATGAGCAAGTGGTTGCTGAGGAGTTAACTGTTGAAGAGCAATTAGCAAAAGATTTAGCGCAAGAGAAAGATAAATTTTTACGATTGTTTGCTGAATTTGAAAATTACAAGAGACGTACTACTAAAGAACGTATTGAATTGTTTAAAACGGCAAATCAAGAAGTTTTGTTAGCGATGTTACCTGTACTTGATGATTTTGATAGAGCTATCATTGAAATTGCTAAATCGGAAGATGAAGTAATGATGAAAGGTGTAGAGCTTATTCATGAAAAACTTAAAAGTACTTTAGTAACTAAAGGATTAGAAGTAGTAGATGTGAAAGCTGGAGATGCATTTGATGCTGATTTTGCTGAAGCGATTACACAAATTCCTGCACCATCTGATAAAATGAAAGGGAAAATTGTAGATGTACTTGAAAAAGGATACAAATTAGGGGATAAGATTATTCGTTTTCCTAAAGTAGTAATAGGACAATAGACGGTAAGGACCTTTATCAGTGTCTTTAAATATATGTCTAAATGAATCCAGCCTTCATGGTTATTGATTCAACAAAAGAAAAATTAAAATGAAACAAGATTTTTACGAGATATTAGGTATTTCTAAAAGTGCAGATGCTGCAGCTATTAAGAAAGCCTACAGAAAGAAAGCATTAGAATTCCATCCTGACAAAAACCCTGGAGACAAAGCGGCAGAAGAAAAATTTAAAGTTGCTGCTGAAGCTTATGAAGTTTTAAGTGATCCAAATAAAAAAGCTAAATACGATCAATATGGACATCAAGCATTTGATGGTTCAGGTGGTTTTGGTGGCGGTGGTCATGGCGGAATGAATATGGACGATATCTTTAGTCAATTTGGTGACATTTTCGGTAGCGCTTTTGGTGGCGGATTTGGAGGCGGTGGCGGAGGTCAACGCAGAACTAAAGGAAGCAATCTTCGTATCAAAGTAAAACTAACACTAGAAGAAATAGCTAATGGTGTTGAGAAAAAAGTAAAAGTTAAACGCAAAGTGCAAGCGCCTGGAGTTTCGTATAAAACTTGTGGTACTTGTAATGGTCAGGGGCAGGTAATGCGCGTGACTAATACAATCTTAGGTAGAATGCAATCAGCTTCTACTTGTCCTACTTGTGGTGGTTCTGGTCAAATTTTAGACAAAAAACCATCAGAGGCAGATGCGCAAGGAATGATTCTAGAAGATGAAACAGTGTCTATCAAGATTCCTGCTGGAGTGGTTGATGGGATGCAGTTAAAAGTTTCTAACAAAGGAAATGATGCACCTGGTAATAGTGTTCCTGGAGATTTGATTGTTGCTATTGAAGAATTAGAGCATGATTTCTTGAAACGTGAAGGAGAGAATTTGCATTATGATTTATACATCAGTTTTGCTGAGGCTGTTCTAGGAGTTTCTAAAGATATTGAAGCTATTAATGGAAAAGTAAGAATTAAATTAGAAGACGGTATCCAATCTGGAAAAATACTTCGATTAAAAGGAAAAGGTATTCCTAGTATTAATGGTTACGGTAGTGGTGATTTATTAGTTCATGTAAATGTTTGGACTCCAAAAACTTTAAATAAAGAGCAAAGACAATTTTTTGAAAAGAATTTAGAAGATGATAATTTTGTTCCTAATCCAGAGAAATCAGATAAATCCTTCTTTGAAAAAGTAAAAGATATGTTTTCTTAATACTGAATTTGAATAGAGAAATTCTTTTATAATTTCTTTAAAAAATATATTTCCCATCCTTGTGAAAATAAGGGTGGGTTTTTTTATGTCAGATTCCTAAAGATTTCGATACTAATTATTTACTTTTACACACACGAGTGACGCATTGCAGTTCACGGATGAAATAAACTTAAAATTCAGCATGAATACCTTACTTGAAGTTAATAAAGTGGTTAAGCAATACGGTGATTATGTAGCGCTTAACGAAGTTTCCTTAACGGTTCCAAAAGGAAGTATTTACGGTCTCTTAGGTCCTAACGGAGCCGGAAAAACATCGCTAATCCGTATCATTAATCAAATCACCTTGCCCGATAGTGGTGAAATAATTTTGGATGGTGAAAAACTACAACCCAAACATGTACAATATATTGGTTACCTTCCGGAAGAGCGTGGTTTATATACCAGCATGAAGGTAGGGGAGCAATGTTTGTATTTGGCCCAAATGAAAGGCTTGACGAAAGGGGAAGCAACTAAACAATTAGAATATTGGTTTGATCGATTAGGTATTCAAGGCTGGTGGAATAAAAAAATTCAAGAGCTCTCTAAGGGAATGGCTCAAAAAATTCAGTTTGTTGTTTGTGTTCTACACAAACCAAAATTGTTGATTTTTGACGAACCATTCTCAGGATTTGATCCAGTGAATGCAAATGTTATCAAAGAAGAAATCTTAGCTTTAAGAGAAGAAGGGGCAACTATTATATTTTCTACACACCGTATGGAAAGTGTAGAGGAACTATGCGATCATATTGCTTTAATCCATAAATCAAATAAGCTGATTGAAGGAAAACTGGAAACCGTAAAAAGGGATTATAAAACAAACAGTTTTGAAGTAGGTATCTTATCTAGCAATGTAGAGCAACTAATGTATGCGCTTACTCAAAAATTCACGGTTGGGCCAGCACATTTTAAATCTTTGAATAACGAGTTGAAACTTGAAATCCAGTTAGGTAATGCCCTGCCAAACGAGTTATTACATATTTTAACACAGCAAGGACAAGTTACTCACTTTGTAGAAAAAATCCCTACCGTAAACGACATCTTTATTCAAGCGGTAAGCCAATAATCTTTTGAACATAAAAATTTAATTCATACCTTTAAAATGAGCATCATATCATTAATCATAAAAAGAGAGTTTATTGCCAAAGTGCGTAATAAATCTTTTATTGTAATGACCTTTTTAAGTCCGTTATTGTTTGTAGCCATTGCTGCATTCATTGGGTATTTAGGATCTATGAAAGCCGATACCAAGCGAATTGCGATTCACGATGAATCAGGATTGTTTGCTAAAGAGTTTACCAATCAAAACAAAGAAAATAGTAGTTTCAAGTATTTGGATCTTTCGAACATAGATACACAATTTCTTAAAGATAGCATCACTAATGAGAATTATGAAGGCTTATTAGTAATTCCTAATACGACAAATGTAACCGACTTAGAATCAAAAATTCAGTTTGTATCGAATAGCAGTCCCAGTATGTCCTTTATTGAAAATGTGCAGGATATAATAGCTAAGAAGATTACAAAGATTAATTTACAGAAAGCTAATTTAGATACTCTTGCTATTCAAAATGCGCAGTCAAAAGTAAATATAAGCCTAGCCAAAGCCTCTGGTGAACAAAGTGTAAAAGGGCTTAACGAAATTAAAATTGCCATTGGTGGTGGTTTTGGATACCTGATTATGATGTTTATAATCATTTATGGAAACATGGTGATGCGTAGCGTTATTGAAGAAAAAACAAACCGAATTATCGAAATTATTATTTCATCAGTAAAGCCATTTCAATTAATGATTGGGAAAATTATCGGTACTTCGTTAGCCGGAATTTTGCAGTTTTTTATCTGGGCCATAATCGGATTGTCATTGATGTTTGCTGCTTCAATGTTTTTTGGTGTCAACGTGGGACCTACTGCTAAAGTACCACCTGAATTAATGAACGAAGCCCAACAACAATTTACCAGCACTGCTCAAATGTACATTACTGAATTATGGAACCTGCCTATTGCGGCCATACTGATTAGTTTTGTTGTTTATTTCATAGGAGGGTATTTCTTATACAGTTCTTTTTACGCTGCTATTGGTGCTGCTGTAGACAATCAAACAGATTCTCAGCAATTCTTGTTACCTATCATAATGCCGCTTATGTTGAGTGTGTATGTAGGGTTTTTTAGTGTAATCAATGATCCTCATGGAACAGTAGCCGTAGTTTTCTCTATGATTCCGCTTACTTCTCCCATCGTCATGCTAATGCGTATTCCGTTTGGTGTACCTTTGTGGGAAATTGCTATATCCGTTACATTGCTATTTGCAACTTTCTTTGGAGTGGTGTGGTTTGCTGCAAAAATATACCGTGTGGGAATATTAATGTACGGTAAAAAACCAAGTTGGAAAGAATTGTACCGCTGGTTAAAATACACGGGATAAAAGTAAAACGACTGTCAAGTAGTGCTAAAACGCGAAGAGAAATTAAAAAGTCTTGGAGCGAATGGCTTGGTTTTTGTCAGTAGAGATAGTACCTGCTGTCACCTTTATCTCTTCGCCAGGCTGCGAGGATATCGGTTCCATCAGGGCTAAAAAGAAACAATAGATTTATTTGTTAGTACCTTTGAAGGAGAATAAATCAGCAGGAATAGCAGTAAATCAATAACCGAATAATTTAAAAAATATGCCAAAAATACTGATCATAGAAGACGAAGCAGCAATCCGTAGAGTGTTAGCAAAAATCCTATCAGAAGAAAATGACAGCTACGAAGTTGAAGATGCAGAAGATGGTATTGTTGGGTTTGAAAAAATAAAAAATAACGATTACGACCTAGTTCTTTGCGACATAAAAATGCCAAAAATGGATGGGGTTGAATTACTGGAAGCGGTAAAGAAAATAAAACCCGAAATTCCCATGGTGATGATCTCTGGTCATGGCGATATGGAAACGGCAATCAATACAATGCGAATGGGGGCATTTGATTACATTTCAAAACCACCAGATCTAAACCGATTGTTAAATACGGTTAGAAACGCATTAGATAAAAAACAACTTGTAGTTGAAAACAAGATTTTAAAGAAAAAAGTCAGTAAAAATTATGAAATGGTTGGGGATAGTGAGGCTATCAATCTTATCAAGGTAATGATTGATAAAGTCGCACAAACGGAAGCCAGAGTTTTGATAACGGGACCTAATGGTACCGGAAAAGAATTAGTAGCGCATCAACTGCATGAAAAAAGTGAGCGAGCAAGTTTTCCTTTGATTGAAGTCAATTGCGCAGCGATTCCAAGCGAACTGATAGAAAGTGAATTGTTTGGTCATGTGAAAGGTGCGTTTACATCAGCGGTTAAAGATCGCGCGGGTAAATTTGAAGCAGCAGATAAAGGAACCATTTTCTTAGATGAAATTGGTGATATGAGTCTTTCGGCTCAAGCTAAAGTGTTGCGTGCTTTACAAGAAAATATAATTACAAGAGTAGGTGCTGATAAAGATATTAAAGTAGATGTGCGTGTCGTTGCAGCTACTAATAAAAACTTGAAAACAGAAATTGCCGAAGGGCGTTTTCGTGAGGATTTATACCACCGTTTGGCTGTGATTTTAATAAAAGTTCCATCATTAAATGAAAGACGCGAAGATATTCCTATGCTAATTTCTCATTTTACGAATAAGATTGCTGGCGAGCAAGGAACAGCGGTTAAAAAGTTTTCTAAAGATGCCGTAACCTTGTTACAAGAGTACGATTGGACTGGAAATATTAGAGAATTGCGCAATGTAGTCGAGCGACTGATTATATTAGGAGGAAGTGAAATCTCTGAAAATGATGTGAAGTTGTTTGCATCAAAATAAAATAAATTTAATGATTTAAAAATGTAATGATTCGAAGATTGGTTTTTCATTTCTAATTTTTCAATTTTTCAATTTTTTAAATTTTCAATCAAATAATAATGAAATTAAAAAAATTAAACGAAGGTTTAAAGGAGTCTTTAATCACTAACGGTTTAACCGAAGCCAATGCTTTGCAGCAAGAAACTTTTTCGACAATAAAAAGTGGTGCTGACTGCTTAATTTTGGCACCAAGCGGAAGCGGTAAAACCACAACGATTGTTATTAATGTAATTCAGCAATTAGTAAAAGAGGGTGAGCAATCACCTCGTGCATTAATTGTGGTACAAGACAAAGATAAGGTGCTGGAGATGCAAACTATCTTTGAAAAGCTAGGTAAACATACAGACTTAACCGTATATGGTGTACACGATAAAGGAGATATGGAATACGATAAGAATTTTATTTCAGGCGGTATAGATGTACTTATTGGTACACCTAATAAGTTGAGTGATATGTTTACTACTGCGGGTTATAATGTTAACCGCTTAAAAATGTTTATTGTTGATGATGCTGACCCTATTTTGAAATTGCGTCATGAAACAAGAATCATGCGCATCTCTAATAGTATTGTTAAAACACAGCGAATAATTTTTGCTACAGAAATGACAGACCGTATTGAGTCTTTAGCAGATAAAATGCTAGAAGAGCCATTTGAGTTTGATTTTGACGAGGAAGAAGATGATGAAGATGAAGAAAATGAAGACGAGAATGAAGAACAAGAAGAGACTGAGAATAAGTAGTTTTATTAAAAGGATAAAATAGATTATTAGCGAAGCTATTAACGTATAAATAAAAATAGTATGGGATTAATGAAAGTGTTTTCAGGAAGCGAGATTTTGGCATTAGCCTTGAAAGAAAAAATTGAAGCTATCAATGTAGATGTATTGATGAAGGACAATATTCAGTCGGCAAGATTAGCTGGTTTTGGAACTTCGGGTTCTGCAGTAGAATTATTCGTTCAAGAAACTGAATTTTCTAAAGTGAATCCTATTATCGAAGAATTTCGATTAAGTATTTAATAAGTCAAGGAACGGTACAGTATAAAACCCTGAAAGCGCTTTTAACGTATCAGGGTTTTTTTCCGTTTAATAAAAAGAATAAAGATGAAATATAAAATGTTGGTATTGGACATGGACGATACCTTATTAACTGATGACCATACCATCTCTGATGAAAATAAGGAAATGTTAGCACTTGCGCAAGAGAAAGGCGTACATGTAATTCTTGCTTCGGGAAGACCTACGCCAGCAATGGTGCGTTATGCGAAGGAATTGAATTTAAATAATTCTTACATGATTTCTTATAATGGGGCTGTTATTACCGATTTGAAAGAAGATAAAATCATTTTTGAACAAACGCTAACACAGCAGCAAATACACGACTTATATGATTATAGTTTAAAAAGCAAAACCCATATTATTACCTATCTTGATGGAGAAGTGGTTAGTGAAACAAATTCAGAGTATATTGATATAGAATTAAACATTACCGGATTAACGCACAATAAAGTCGCTAATTTTAAGGACACGGTTCAATCATCTGCGGTTAAGTGCATCTTATTAGAAGAGCCTAGTTATTTAAAAGAAGTTGAAAAGGATCTTAAAGCGGAAATGCCTCACTTGAGTGTGAGTATGTCCAAGCCTTTTTTCCTAGAAGTGGCTCAAAATGGTATTGATAAAGCAGCAAGTATTAAAATATTAGCTGAAAAACTTGGAGTCCTTCAAAGTGAAATTATTGCGGTAGGTAATGCAGGTAATGATTTAACTATGATAGAGTATGCAGGATTAGGAGTTTGGGTTGATAACGTTACTGCTGATTTACGACATAAAGCGAATGTGATTGTAGCTTCTAATAATGATCATGGTGTCGCAGAAGTGGTAAGGAGATTCATATTGAACTAAAAAGGGATACAATAAAAGGAGCTGTTGGCTTGCGGTAGTAGACAGCTCTTTTTATTTCAAATCGTTTTGTTATTTTATTTGGCTACAGCCAAAGATGTGCATTTAGAAATCGGTACTTCTATTTTTTAGAGACTCTTTTTAAAGTCAATAAATTGAGAGGGTTGATACCCAGTCCTGAAACGTTTTTACGAGTAAAACGAGCTACTTTGTCATAAAACAGCGGAATCACAGGAGCTTCATTGATAATGATTTGATCCATTTGTTGGTAAAGTAGGTAGCGCTTCTCATTATCCGTTTCTTTAAAAGCGAGTTCATACAAGCGATCAAAATCTTCATTTTTAAAATGCGTGTAATTTGGACCTTCTGGAGAGAAGTTTTTGCTGTAGAAAAGGGACAAATAATTTTCGGCATCGGGATAATCTGCAATCCAGCTGGCTCTAAAAAAACCAACTTTACCTGTTGATATGGATTGGCGTAATGTTGAGGGCGGACTAATATCTACTTGGACATCTAATCCTATTTTTTGCCATTCGCGCTGTAAAAACTCACCTATATCTACATAAGAAGCATTAGTGCTCAATTGAATTACTGGTTTTTTATCTCCAGTCGCTTTCTTATAATCCAGTACTAACTGCCTCGCTTTTTCGATATCGTAATTATATCCTTTGGCATTGTTAAAACTTGGGAGCCCCATCGGGATCATTCCGTTTACAGCGGGAGTTCCCATATTGTTACGCAGGTATGTAATCATTTTTTGACGATCAAATCCATAATTCATTGCTTGACGAATGCGTTTGTCTAATACCGCTTTGTTTGTTTCGTCCATCCTGAATCCTAAATATTCTGTGTTGAGGTATGGACCTGTAATTAGATTGACGTCATTTTTATATTTAGCTTGTAGGTCACCTATTTGTGTCAAGATTTCGTCTTTATAAGACGGGTCTAATCCAGAAGTAAAATCAAGTTTACCCTGAATAAATTGTAAAAAGCCACTTTGCTTATCCGGTAAAAATGTTATGGCTACCGCTTCTAGATAAGGAAGTTGATGCCCTTTGGCGTCTTTTTCAAAATACAGCGGATTTTTTCGCAAAACCAGTTTGACGTTTTCTTCCCATAATTTAAATTGAAATGGACCCGTTCCTACAGGATGTGATCTAAAGTCACTACCGTAATGTTCCACCACTTCTTTGGGAACTACGGAAGCATATTTCATTGTCATTAAACCTAAAAAAGCAGGAAATGGTTTTATAAGTTTTATTTCGAATACACTGTCGTTTAGCGCTTTAAAATTGGCTACGTTTTGTAGCACCCAACCTCCTGGCGAAGCAACCGCCTCGTCTTTTAAACGATTTAAGCTATATTCGAAATCGGCTGCTTTAACTGTTCGTGTACTGTCTTTCCCAAAGAGTGCGTTTTTTTGAAAATAAATATCGTTGCGCAGCGTAAAAGTATAGGTCATAGCATCTGGACTAATCGTCCAAGATTTAGCAATATCAGCTTTGATTCTTAAGCTATCATCCAGTTGTACTAAACCGTTATAAAGATGGTTGCAAGCCCAGATATTAGATTGCACCTTCGAAAATGCAGGATCTAGTGAAGTGATATTAGAGCTTTCGTTGTATCTAAAAACCAGACTGTCATTAGTTTGCTCGCGGTCTTTTCCACAAGAAACAAATGTTAATGCAATACAAATTACTGATAGATAGCTGATTATTGATTTCATTATAAAGAATATTGTACGTAAATTTGCAAACTCTTTTTACAAAGATGTAAATATAATAAGTTACTACTTAAAACGTAGTTTATCCCTATGGAAAACAGAAAAAAAGTTGCCTTTTATACGCTTGGATGCAAACTGAATTTTTCAGAGACATCTACTATTGCCCGAAACTTTCAAGACGAAGGTTTTGATCGAGTTGATTTTGAAGAAGTTGCTGATATGTATGTTATAAATACCTGCTCAGTAACAGAAAATGCGGATAAGCAGTTCAAGCAAGTAGTAAAAAAAGCAATGAAATTAAATAACCAAGCATTTGTTGCTGCTGTAGGTTGTTATGCCCAGTTAAAGCCCGAAGAACTAGCAGCCGTTGATGGTGTGGATTTAGTGCTAGGCGCAACTGAAAAATTTAAGATCACTGATTACATCAATGATTTAAGCAAAAATGACATGGGTGAAGTGCACTCTTGTGAAATTGCCGATGCTGATTTTTATGTAGGTTCGTACTCAATTGGTGATAGGACAAGAGCTTTCTTGAAAGTACAAGATGGTTGTGATTACAAATGCACGTACTGCACCATTCCTTTAGCAAGAGGGATTTCTAGAAGCGACGAACTTGAAAATGTATTGAAAAATGCCTACGAAATTTCTAAGCAAGACATTAAGGAAATTGTACTTACTGGCGTCAATATTGGAGATTACGGTAAGGGGGAATTTGGAAATAAAAGACACGAGCATACTTTTCTTGAATTAGTGCAAGCATTAGATAAAGTAGAAGGTATTGAACGATTAAGAATTTCGTCAATCGAACCCAATTTATTGAAAAATGAAACAATCGAATTTGTTTCTAAAAGCAGAACGTTTGTTCCTCATTTTCATATTCCATTACAATCTGGTAGTAATGATATATTGAAGTTAATGAAACGTCGTTACCAACGGGAAGTGTATACCGAGCGTGTAAACAAAATTAGAGAGGTTATGCCTCATGCTTGTATAGGCGTGGATGTCATTGTTGGTTTTCCTGGTGAGACTGATGAACATTTTCTTGAAACCTACCATTTCTTAAACGATATGGATATTTCTTACTTGCACGTTTTTACGTATTCAGAAAGAGATAATACGGAAGCTGCTAACATGAGCGGAGTTGTTCCTGCAAATGTGCGTGCGAAGCGAAGTAAAATGATGCGTAGTTTATCAGTAAAAAAACGTCGTGCTTTTTATGAAAGCCAGTTAGGCAGTAACAGAACCGTTTTGTTTGAAAGCGAAAATAAAGAAGGATATATTCATGGTTTTACAGAGAATTATGTAAAAGTGAAAACACCTTGGAATCCAGAATTAGTCAACACCCTGCACGAAATCAATTTGACAAAAATTGATGATGATGGCAGTGTTCGTATGGAGTTTATGGAAGCTTTAGTATAAGTTTTCCAACAAATACATTATAATTTAAAACCATTAAAAGATTAAGGAAATTAAGCCTAAAACTTAATAAACTTAATCTCTTAATGGTTTTTATATTTACAAGTCGTTTGACTTTAATACTTATGAATAATCTTATGGATTCGTTGACCAGATTCCTGCATCTTTAATAAACACACGTCGGTTTAGTTTTAATTGCGCCACGATCAGTTCAGCAACATCTTCCGCCTGCATTACGTTTTCAGGATTTCCATCAGTTAATTTTAGGTCTTTTGCCATTTCTGTAGCAACGGTACTTGGAGTCAAAGCAGTCACACGTATGTTGTGCTTTCTAACTTCTTGCATTAAGGATTCAGTTAAACCTAAAACAGCAAATTTAGAAGCGCTATAAGCACTTGTCAATGCATTTCCTTTCAATCCTGCAGTAGAAGAAATATTGATAATGTCACCCGTTTGTCTTTCAATCATGTTAGGCAATACTGCTCGAGTGGTGTAGTAGGTTCCCATTAAGTTTACTTGAATAATACGTTCCCACGCAGTAGGTTCTAATTCTAAGAATTTTCCAAAAGCGGCAATTCCGGCATTGTTAATCAAGATATCGATGGTTCCAAATTCTGCTAATGCCTTGGCTACGGCTCCGTCAACCGATTGTATGTCAGAAACATCAGCAATGATTGGTAGTGCTTTTACGCGTAGTGATCTAACTTTTGTAGCTACTTTTTCAATATCATCAGCGGTTCTAGCAACAAGGATAACGTTCACACCTTCTTTGGCTAGGGCCAATGCGATGGCTTTTCCAATTCCTTTTCCAGCGCCTGTAACTAACGCATTTTTATTCTTTAAGTCGTTCATTGTGTTTCTAATTTAGCATTGTGAATAGCAAAGTTAACGCATTCGTCTTTTTTAACAGAAATACAAAAGTGAAAAAAATGATAAATTAATCGGTAATCCCTTTCGAAAAGGATAATTTAAATTGTTTGTTGTAAGTGCCTTTACTGTTGTTTATGAGGGTTTTTAGTATTAAATGTTAATGACAGCAAGCTCCTAGGTTCAAATAAGACAACATTTAAACGAAATAATGTAATGCAAAGACTTTATAAAAACTACAATTTTACGGTATATAAAAACAGCCCTTATGAAAAAATCGATTCTGATAGTAAATATGATTTTATTTCTTTTTATTACTTCATGTAAAAACAAAGAAACGGATGCTTCAACTGATAATACCATTGAAGTTCCTGAAGAAAAAGCACCTGAAAGAAAGGAACCTAAAAATGTATCCTACCACATGGTCAATACAAAAGAATGGTTAAAAACAGTGAAAGCAGACAGTTTGCAACTGCGTATAGCCTATGCGTTAAATAGAACTGATGCAGCTAACCTGAAAACAATGGATTCTATCGTTGTTGCAGATGATGTTAGTGGTGATCTAGAATTTTATATGCCTTTCCCATTAGAGGTGTCGTCTTTAAAAGAGGTTAAAAAGATTATCTTCTTTTCATATCCTACGCAGACTTTTGCCACTTATGAAAAAGGACATTTAATTTACACAGGTCCTACTAATATGGGAAGAAAACAAGATCAAACACCTACTGGATTGTTTTTTACGAACTGGAAAGCCGAGGAAACAACAAGTACATTTAATGATGAGTGGGACTTAAAATGGAATTTTAATATTGAAAACAAACTGGGAGTAGGTTTTCACGAATATAGTTTGCCAGGATATCCAGCGTCACATTCTTGTTTACGTCTTCAAGAAAAAGATGCTAAATATTTATATGAATGGGCTGATCAATGGGAACTAGCCGATGAAGAAACTGTAAAGGTTAAAGGAACTCCAGTAATCGTTTTTGGAAGCTATAATTTTAATGCACCTAAACCTTGGTTGAAAGTGGTGAAAGATCCAAAAGCATTAGTCATTTCCGAACAAGAAATGGATAAAATCGTACAGCCATATATGGACAGTATATTAAAAGAACAAAAAAATAGAGCTGCGTTTCAAAATACAAAATAAAAGTTTACAATCATAAACAAAAAAACTCCTTTCTTTAAAGGAGTTTTTTTATGCGTATTTAGCAACGTGATTATTTTAATTCTACTGACAGTTTATAGATAGCGCTTTCCATTGTGTCTGTATCGTTATCTTCACACAGTAAGAATGTTATTTTTTTATTCGACTGTTCAAAGATGGTCAAACCTTCAAATTTATTAGTCGTTGAAATGGTTTTGGTAAACTCGATTTTCATGGTTTCGAGATCGATTCGACCTAGAATGCTGCCTAGAATAGCACCATCATTATAGGTAGATTTTGTGTCTTCGGCTGTAGCCAAAAAATAGAGTTTGTTGCCTACTAAGACCGCATCAGTAAAAGTGGTCGAAACCCCTTTTATTTTTGGAAGTATGTAGTCATTAGATAATAAAGCGAATTCCTGGTCTAGCTTTTTTGCTTTGAGTGAAAACAGGGTGTTTTTAGCATCAGCTCCGTTACCTCGATTAAAGAAGTACCAGAATTCACCATCATAAACAGCACCCTCCAAATTAAAATTTTCGGCCGTTACACTTCCAAAGCTCTGCATTAAACCATAAATATCTGTCAGGTTATTAGTTCTTACTTTTGATTTTTGAAGCAGGCTAAATTCAACCATACTATTTCTATTACTCGTAGAACCAGAACCAAAGATGTATAGCGTATCCTGAAAATGAGCAAACGACTCAAAGTCAGGTTTTGTCTTTTTAGCAATGTTATCTGTTGGATTTTGAATTAAAGGGTATTTATTTATATTCGCATTTACGGTGTTGTATTCGTATAGAAATCCGCTGTTGTCTCCAATGAGATATAGCAAGTTACTTTGATAAAATAAACCCGATGCGGATCCGATTCCGATGATGTGGAATAGTACTTCAAGTGTGAATTTTTTCATAGAGATGAAATTTAAAAGCAAATGGTCTAGCCCAGATTGTAGGGAAAATAGATTGAAATGCAATTGTATTTTTTTCTAGAAGGGGCAGAGCGACTAAAAGAAGCTCCTGTACCGCACTAAGAAAAAAGCAATTGCTTGAAAATGTATTGCACCGTAAAGCTGGAAATTGCTGCTCAAAAATACTATATTTACTTTAATTATAATTTATATACTATGAAATCGATAGATCCAAAGAATTTTAAGGTGGTTGCACCCATACGCTTGGCTGATATTCCTACTAATTTAAATAATGAGGCTAGTGAAGATGATAAAGAGGATAAGATAGATGATGTACGTGAGAAATTGAGCGAATTGCAAGATGTGATGTATGCGCACAACCGTTATGGTGTATTGATTTGTTTGCAGGGAATGGATACCTCAGGAAAAGATAGTTTGATCCGAGAAGTATTTAAAGAATTCAACCCACGTGGAGTAGTAGTCAGTAGTTTTAAAACGCCTAATTCGACAGAGTTAGAGCACGATTATTTGTGGAGGCATTACCTTGCTTTACCGGAGAAAGGGAAGTTTGCTATTTTTAATAGAACCCATTATGAGAATGTGTTAGTTACAAGAGTGCACCCTGAATATATCATGAATGAGAATTTGCCAGGGATTGAGAATGTAGGCGACATTACACCACAGTTCTGGGAAAATAGAATGGAGCAAATCAATAATTTTGAGAAGCACATCACACAAAATGGCACTATAGTGATGAAGTTTTATTTTCATATGAGCAAGGAGGAGCAACGCAAACGCTTACTGCGAAGATTAGAGAATGAAGAACACCACTGGAAATTCTCGCCTGGTGATTTAAAGGAACGGGAGCGCTGGGATGATTATATGAAATATTATGAAGAGGCAATTAATAAGACGGCCACTGAAAACGCTCCTTGGTACATCATACCTTCTGACGATAAAGATATGGCGCGCTATATTGTAGCCGAAATTATTTGGCAAGAAATGAAGCAGTATAAGGATATAAAGGAACCAGAACTAGATGATAAGGTCAAAATGAATTTTGCTATGTATAAAGATCAGTTAGCAAAGGAGTAATTCCCGTTGCTATTCTTAAAAACAAAAGGCTCTGATTACTCAGAGCCTTTGACTTATAATACAAAATGTAATTATGGTTTTGGTTCTCTTTCCCAAAAACGGTGTTGCGCTAGTGCGTTTACATAATTTGTCGCCATTTTGTCTTTAGCTGTATCTGTAATAATACCATTAGCTTCATTCTTTTTATCATCTAATGGAATCATCGTTTTCTTAATGAAATCTTTTATGTTGTCACCAAAACCAATTGCTTTACAATGTTTGTAAGCTTCGTTAATAAATTCAACCACATCTGGATTATTGTCTTTGAAGTCAAATTTGTCATTAGCCGGAATGAAAACACCATCAAATAAAACTGAAGCGGCAATCAACATACTTTGATCTACTTTAACTTCGTTGTTTTTATCTGTTTTAATGGTGCCTAAATGTGGGGCAATAATTTTGACCATTGCTCCTTTATCTTCTAATGCTTTTTTAACGGCATTTAATGATTCTTCATTAACTCCATCCGTACATAGAAAGGCTACTTGCCTTGTTTCAACAGAGTCATTATTTACTTTACTTTTGATCATACTTAAAGCATCAGATGAGTCTACACTTGGCTTTTTAATGATTGTTTCTTGATCTGGATTAGGATCTGCAGATACACCATGATTTAATGGTTTTTGCGGAGATTTAGGAACTTCTTTACCTAATCCTTCTGCAACTTTTTCTACCAATGTTTTATCCACTATACTTAAAAATCCTAGCATTCTTGTTTGGATATCTTCGGTCTCAACTTTTCCTAGCTCAAATCGGAATGCTTTAATAATATGGTTTTTCTCTACATCAGTCATACTGTTGTAAAAAAGTGTGGCTTGACTAAAGTGGTCTGAAAAACTTTTACTTCTTTCTCTTACTTTATGAGCATCAATTCTCTCATTGAAACTTTCAAAACCACCTTGGTCTATCTTCGCTTGGAATGGACAACCACCTCCCAATGAATTTGGGTGGTAACTTACACGACCTGGATTAATTTGTTGGCGCATATGACCATCTCTTTGGTTGTTGTGCACTTCATTAATAGATCTATTGATCGGAATTTCATGGAAATTAGGGCTTCCTAAACGTGATAGTTGGGTGTCAGTATATGAGAACAAACGTCCTTGTAATAATGGATCGTTAGTGAAATCAATACCTGGCACTACATGACCTGGGTGGAAAGCCACCTGTTCCGTTTCGGCAAAGAAATTATCAGGGTTTCTATTCAATACCATACGTCCAATTTTCATTACGGGAACTAATTCTTCAGGAATTAATTTAGTGGGATCCAATAAATCAAAATCATATTTATGTTCGTCTGCTTCTGGAACTAATTGAACTCCTAATTCCCATTCTGGATAATTTCCATTCTCAATTGCTTCCCATAAATCTTGACGGTGGAAGTCCGAGTTTTTACCTGATATTTTTTGTGCTTCATCCCATAATACACCGTGGATTCCTAACTTTGGTTTCCAGTGAAATTTAACAAAATGAGATTCGTTTTTAGCATTTATAAATCGGAAGGTGTGTACTCCAAAACCTTCCATCATTCGTAAACTTCTTGGAATTGCTCTGTCAGACATAGCCCACATTACATGATGCATAGTTTCTGGCATTAGAGAAATAAAATCCCAAAAGGTATCGTGAGCAGATGCTGCCTGTGGAATTTCATTATGTGGTTCTGGTTTTACTGCGTGAATTAGATCAGGAAACTTAATAGCATCTTGGATGAAAAACACAGGCATGTTGTTCCCTACTAAATCGTAATTCCCCTCTTGAGTATAGAATTTGACAG
>Ga0070748_1000620_pt1 | contig 16932 bp, 7 predicted proteins | sample VirMetDEL_Nov_12_FD_77015 | JGI IMG/M metagenome (GOLD analysis project Ga0070748, IMG submission 77015) | Aqueous microbial communities from the Delaware River and Bay under freshwater to marine salinity gradient to study organic matter... | ecosystem: Environmental > Aquatic > Marine > Coastal ... | reverse complement strand
GAAGAAGATCTAGATGCTATCGAAGAAGAGTTGAACCTAAATGCCTGGGCTCCTACTACTGATTCTAATGGTAATGATATACCGTTAGGTATGCAGGGCTTTGATACAACTACACTTGACGATGAAGAATCTTTTTCTTCCTTTACTAGTGAGGAAATAATAAGCAGAGCTGAAGACAATGCTGAGCAGTTCCGTATGGTATACGACTACTGGCATGATGAGTTTAATGAGCTTGGGGGTAGATCCATTACTGGATTCCGTTCTGATATTGTAGATGGTCTTAAGGCTACTGGAATTACTATTAAAGATGAGCAACTAGTAGAAGAAGATGATGAGGGTGCTGACAAGATCTACACGAAGACTAACTTCCAAGTAGACCCAGCATCTAAACTTGGAAAAGACTTCAAGGTACTGCTGTCTACAATACCTGTAGAAAACCCAGAACAAAGCAGGTTCGGGTTCCGCAGGTACATATCCTGGAAAGACGTTTATAATGAAATGTCTGGCACAGTAGCCAATGCAAATAGTTTCGTAGAGATGGTTGAGATGCTCGATAAAAGGGGCAACGACCTAAGTACTATGAAGCATGTTTCTAACTGGGTATCAAACCTGCCTGCACCTAAGCAAGCTTTGCTTTATGCTATGTTGTCTCAGAGTATGACTGAGCATAGACTTGTTTCGCTTGAGCAAAATGAGGAAGCAATGGCTGGTGGTGCTGCTCCTGCAGCTTTGGTGAAGATCATAAACTCTAGTGTCAGTAGTAATCAGAGATACTTCCGCGAGCTTTGGAGAGATAAGTCTACATCTATAGACGGAATATACAAAGTCAACGTATCTACTGATGGTACTAGGACTACACTTGATACGCAGATAGATCAGAATGTAGCTGCTAGGCTTCAGCAGTATCTAGCTGAGTATGATAATGTTGGATCTACAATACCTCGTAAGCATGAGCTGGTAGCTATGATGATGATGGAGATGGGACTTACTATAGCTCCTAGCACAAAAGAAGCTATATTGAGACTCAGGGATTATTTGTCTACTTCAGGTATTTCTGTAGATGAGTTCTTCTCTAACCAGACTCAGCACACTAATCTTAGGCAAATCATCAGTACTCAGATGATGCCAGGCAAGAGTAATTACTCCAACGTATTTAATACTGAGGGTAAGACTATGGATTACGTTGCTGCTGAGATAATGAGTCGATACGAGTCACCAAAACTCAGCTCATTTTACACAGCATTCGGTGATCTTAGATATCCTCTTAACCTAACTACTGACTTCCACCTCACACAAAGAGCTATAAAGAAGGGGGAGTATGCAGAGCTTATGACTAATGCTGTTGGTCATAATGTAGGAGATGTTGGTACCATCGCATATATGCTGGCAGACAATCCTCAGTTCCAAGAGCAGTTTGAGATTGTAGACATTGAATCAATCAAGTACTCTTATATGGGTGAAGACCGTATCAAAGAGTATAGTGATATGAATTACTTGGAGTCACTTGCTATTGACCTTGCTATGTTCAACAGGAACATGGACACTCGTATGATAGCTGTTGATACTCAAGCAGATAGAGCAAAGCTGTCTTATACTATTATGCCTAACATGAGGTCTGAAAAGTCCAGGCAAATGTTTGGTGTCACTGAGTTTGGGAATGACTATGTACAAAGTGTAGCTAGACGCGCCTACCTGATGGACTTGCATAGAATGTTTGTGAGTCACGGACACGGTGAAGTAGATAATAGGATTTTAAGGTACCATGACGGAGGTTCTTTGAATTTCCAACTTGGGGGTAATCTAGAAGCTGATACTTTGTTTACTTCTAACTACAACGTGATGCGTGATGCATTCGAAGCTGTAGAGAATGAGAGTGAGGAGAGTGAACTACTAAGAAAGTTCTTGGATAAAGAAGTACAAGCTTTTACTGCTAGGCTAGAAGGTTACACTCAGGATATAATAGACAGGTTTAATGGTAGTGAGAATTTTGCTACTTGGATGCAGCAGTATGTAGAACCTAAGAATGGGTACATGAAAGGGGATGAGATTAACTTCCTCCGTGACTTTGTAGCTATGTCTGTTATAGGTAGGATGGTAAGTAGGGAGTTCTTAAGAAGTGGTATTAACTACACTAAAGATGGTGCTGCATATGTTAAGCGTTCAGGTCACAGTAGCACACCTGGATATCTGCTTGCTCTGCGTGGCACACTAAGTGATCCTGAGTATGGAATGCCTCCTACGTTTAATGAGGTTACTGTTAAAGACCTCATTACTTCTATCAGTCCTACTGAGTTCGATACTCTGAGAAACGCACTGATTAAGCAGCTTGTTCCGTCAGATGCTGCTTTTGGGGAGAAGGGAAATACCTACGAGACTCTTAGTGATGAAAGCAGAGAGATAATAGATAGACTCTTATCCCCGTACGGGGCGAACAATGGTACTGATGCTCAGGCATTTATCACCATTGATATGTACCGTTTCATACAGCAAGGTCTAGGCAAGTGGAATACTTTTGAGGAAAAGGCATATGAAAAATACATCTCTCAGCCTAAGGGTCAGAGAGTTTGGACTGGTAAGCCTATTAAGCCAATGAAGCCTTCCTATGACTACAGAAATGTAGTTATGATTAACGGCAGGAAACACCTTGTTCCGATAGTACACAAGAATTCTTATGTAGTAATGACTGATCAACTTGTTGAGGGTATTCCCAACATGATGAATCTGCTTAACTACATGGAAACCAACAATGTACAGGTAGCAAATACAGACAGTGCTAAGAAGCTTGGAAGCTTTATGCCTGTGGACATCACTGACCTTGCTAATGCAAACATTCAAACTTTAGATAGCAGAGGTTTGAAGTTCCCGCAGATACTTCCTTCTAAGAAGAAGCAGGAAATTACCTTCGGTAGACAGCCTCGTAAGAACATGGTAGCTAACATAAAAGCAGACCAGAACTACACAGTAGGTGGAGTAAAAATGAGAGGCAGGACAATGCTGAACTTGTACTTTAAGGCCGTTAGTGGTAGGCTTGTACAAGGACACAACTCTGTTATGTCTAAGCTTGGGCTGGATGCAGTTCAAGCGGCTACAAATAATGCTGAAAGGAAAAGTGCTCTAGCAGAGTCAGTAGTAAAAATTAGGGAGGCTGTAGCTGAGATGAATATGGAGAAGACATTCACTCAGAATTTTATTGACTCCTTAGAAGTTGCAGCAGATGCGGATGGTAACGTAACTAGTTCTTTACCATTCTCATTCCCAACTCTGGGGCCGAAGCTGGAGAATCTTATTATGAGTAAGTTCCGTAATGAGGCATACTTAATGAAGCTCCCTGGACAAGAGATGGTTCAGTTTGCTGAGTTTGGGGCACATGAAGTTGATGGAACTCTTAAGTTCTATGAGGTAGAAGGAGACAAAGTTAAAGGAGCGCAGGTAGACATAGGCTACGATGTACTTAAGCGCATGGGCCTAGATCCTGACGCACCTGTTGAAATTATACAAGAAGGACTTGATGAGCTTCTTGGGTATCGTATACCCCAGCAGTCTAAGGCATCTATGTATGTTCTGAAAATACGTAACGTAATTCAAGGAGAGCACGCAGGAATAATACGAGTGCCTGCAGCTACTACAACATTGATGGGATCTGACTTCGACGTTGACAAACTGTTTGTGATATTCCCAGAACTAGAAGTACTACGTAATGAGAAAGGTGAAGCAGTAAAGGTTCAGAAAGTAAAGCCTGACTATTCCTACTTGATTAGAAACTTGTCTACTGAAGATTTCTCTAAGATTGATCCTAAAGTCCTAAATAATATAGTCTTTGACACTTTCTACGCTGTTGGTTCAGACGTTAAGCACTTGACAGAGACTACTGCTGTGATGGATTTGCCTGAGAGTGTAGATCCTATCAGTCAGGCAATGGTAATGATGGGTAGACCTACTGAGGTATCTGTTGATATTAATAACCCACATGATAGATTGCTAAGTTCAGAGACTGCTATGCTCAGCATTAGGTTACGTGGTATTTATGCAAATGCTATAGCTGGACGTAACGTGTTGGAGACGTTGGTAAACGTGTACGGATTATCTCCTAAAGAGAATTCTGTAATATTTCATAGTGGTAATACTTCTGAAGCTAAGCAGGAGATACTAGTTTCTGAGATAGAGATTGATGGCTTCACTTTTCAAAGTGACCAGATCATGTCTATGTATCTGAGTGCTGCAGTTGACTCCGTCAATAAGCCTATACACTCAATTATTAATGACAACGCTGTAACTGCACCTCTCACTGTATTTATGCTGTCGGTAGGCTATACTCCTCAAGAGGCTATAACCTTCATGAACATACCTGTTGTTAAATCAATAACAGATGGTGCTAGGTCTAACAATATGACAGTAAAGACCTACATGGATACCATGTATGGAGTCATATCATTACCTCTTGACTCGGATATAATTACAAATTCCTCTGATAAGAAAGACACTCCTTCAGGAATTTATCTTCCTGAGGCTGCAGATATGGCGGAAATCGTACGAGCTAGCGACAGAGGAGAAGAGCTTCCAGAAAATTATAATGAAGGAGATTATCTCTTTGCTTTACAGCAAATGGCAGGTAAAGCAGCTAGACTTCAGAACTATCATAGCTTGCTATCTCCTGACAACATAGATCAAAAGGGAACTATACCTCTGCATCAGGAGATGATGGACAAGGGTATGAATCTCAGAGATGACGTGTTTGGAGGTATGGTAGGAGCTGAGGAACTCATAAACAAAGTACTCAACAAAGGAGAGAGGTCTTATGACATTGTCGGAGAGTTCTATGATAGGGGTAATGTGAGTTTAGACATGATGTCTGCTCTTGGATTTGTATCTAACCAGCCTGGTGTAGAGGAATTCAAGAAGAAGATAAAGTCTATGACTAATAAAAAGTATCTCAATGAGATGCAGCATAGAGATATAAATAGGATGATTACTCATCACCTATACACTATGCCTGGCTCTCCGATATTTGACAGTGGGTTACTAGACTTGAGTTTTGTTGAGAGCACCTTCTTTGACGGAGGCTTACAGAACATTGTTCTGGGAATGAGGAATGCAGTAGGAGTAGGGGAGAACATAGTGCTCAATACTCTTATGCCTACTACTGATTTTATAGAAGGTAAAGACTTTACCTACCTAAAGTTCAACATGTCTGCACTGGATGATATTGGGAAGAACCAATTCAGTATGCTGCTTGAGGAGATGATACAGAACCCATCTATGTATGGGTCTGAATATACCAGCATAGTACAGATGTTTACCAAAGCAGTATTGTCTAACTCTGTAATTACTAGCGGATTTACAGCTGGACCTACTTCATACTTCAACCTTATACCGCAGTCTTATTGGAACTCACTTACTAATGTAGAAGGCGAAGACTTCAGGACACACGCTAACAGGCAGGTGAGAGAGCTAAACAGTCAGAATGAGTTGTCTTCTCAGTTTATGGACAGCTTCCTGATGAACTATGCTACACATAACATAGGTAAGTCTACACTATTCTCTAGTACAACTTTGTCTGGTGTTGCTGATAGTGACACACTCCCCTTAAAGAAGAAGTCAGAATTTGTAGTTGTAAAGGATGACCTTACTGGTTCAAGATACTTGTTCCAAAAGTTTGGAGATGGTATTTACAAAAAGATACGTACGAAGGGTAAGCAGTACAGATTCAATGAGACACACTTAAGGGACAGTAATGGTAACCCAACACAAGTATCACTTATTAGGAGTGTGCAGGGTACTACTAGAATACTTCCCCCCAAGCAGTCTAGAGATTTAGATCTAGGTCTTCGTAAAGAAACTGAGGTAGGATACAAGGCTAAGGTCAGAAGACTTAGTGACGCCTTTGCTAAAGCTGGTATAGACATAACAGTCACTGAGGGCTCACTTCCTAAAGGAGTTAAAGGTGAGGTTGTAGGAGATACTATTGTCTTAGATCCTTCTCAAATTACTGAGGATACTACATATCACGAGTTTGGGCACATACTTCTCGATATGCTTCCGGAAGATGAACTCGATAAGTACATACAAGAAATCACTAGGCTACGTCCTGACTTAGTGAAAGCTGTTTCTGGTGCTTATTCTGATCTACAAGGTAGAGCTTTGGGTAAGGAGATACTTACCACAGCTATAGGTATAGAAGGTGCTAAGATTGAAAGGAAGAACCCAAGCAAACTTCGCATGCTGATCAATAGGATCATTCGTGCTATAGGTAAAGTGTTTGGAGTAAGACCTGACCCTGCAGTTGTACTTGCTGAAGAACTGTTTGCTAAGAACATAAGAAAAGAAGGGTTAAGCGGTGTGTACAATGATGCTATGCGTCGATCTGTAGATCTTCAGGACAGGGTCAAGCAAGTATTCACGCAAGTCAATAGCTCACTTAAAAGGCAGAAAGCTAAGCTGCTTGCTCAGAAGGAAACTGAGACTCAGAAGTTAAAGCTTAAGCAGGTACAGGCTCAGCTGAATTCTTTGAATGCTATTAAAGAAAGAGCTGCAATTAATCAAGAAAGCATTGATGACTTCTTGAACTTCCAGCAGTTTGTGCTAAATACTACTTCTAAGATTGAGAACGTTCTGGAAGACCTTCAGGCAACTGAGCACAAAGCCCTAACTAAAGAGGAGATATACACCAGGCTGAGAGTCATAGACAGCTTACGAGAAGACATAGACTCTTTGTTCAGTACTAACACTGAGAACTCTACTATCTTCCAGATGTCTCAGCTTATACAAAATTTGAACTTTGATGAAATTGATTCCTCAGAAGTAAAGCTGATACTAACAGACTTAGACAATGCTTCTAGGAGACTAGCGGATTCTCGCGAAGTGTACTTGGACACTATCATACCTATGATGTCTAAGCTTCTTCTTACTTACGCTGATCCTATTCTAGGAGCTAAAATCCAAAAGCTCAAAGATCATGTGATGCAGACTAAGGACATATCAGGGTATAGACTTTCTTCTACAACTAACAGTACTGAACTCAAGAAGCTTAAAGCAGATTATAGGAATAGTAAGAAAACTACTGAGCCTATGACTAAGGAGGAGTACAAAGCAAAAGCACTTGAGATAAAGCTTAGGGATTTGGATAACAAAGTCCCAGGAAAGAAGCAACTTGATGCCGAGCTTAAAAGAGCTCATGTACAAAAGTCAGGGTATGCAGCGACTATTGATCCTATTGTGTACAGCAATGAAATGAATGTTCAGCTGCTTAGTAATGCACTTCGTTCTGAACTGCAGTCTGCTAATGAAAGCACCGTAGACTATGTGTACGATTTAGAAAAAGTATATGAGCCATTCAGAACACTTATGGGTGGAGATGTCAGTCCCACTAAGCTGAACGAGAAACTTATTACTACTAAAAGAGTTCCTCTCAGGAATGAAGATGGAAATATTTCATCTTACATGAATGTACTTGCTCTTGAAGAACCATTTAAAACTGGAGAGTGGTACAAGGAAAGAAAGCTGGCTCTCGAGGATATGGCTAGAAAAACCAATAGACCAGCTAGAGGGGCAGATAGAATTGAATGGCAGAATTGGTACAAGAGTTTTGATGCTGTTACCTATGACAGCTTGTATTCTGAATGGTATGCAAATAACTCTCAAGGAATACCTAATGCTGAGAAAATATGGAACGGGTGGAATGCGAAATTGAACAATACTCTGCTGGAAATAAACAGGTTAACCGAGGAAGGCAATCCTGAGAACAGAGATGCTATAGCAATACTTGAAGTCGAAGAACAGTCTCTCCAAAGACGTATTAAGAATAGCAGGAAAGAAAGCAGATTAGGTGTAACCTATCTAAATGAGCTGGCTATGCCTAGCAATGGTAGTAATGGTACTAAGGACTATACCAATCCTTTGTACAATGAGATAATGAGCACACCTGAACTTAAAAATTACTATACTTTCTTAAGAGACAAGTATTTCGAAGCTCAAAAGAGAGTTGGAAAGAGTGACCTTTTTGTAAATGCATGGGATGATTACTCTTATGTTCTCCCATCTGTACGTAAAAACTTAGTAGAAGACTTTAAAAGAAAAGACTATAAGGAAAAGGAGTCTTGGATAAGTACAGCTAAGGAGATGTTTACGAAGCCATTTGTTCGTCTTGATACTGACACCGAGTATGGTGTTATGACTGACATTGATGGAGACAGAGTGCGCCACTTGCCTAGATACTTTACTAACCTTGTACCTGCATCAGATGTCAGCACAGACATAGCGCAGTCTATGACTATGTTCGAGCACATGTCTCATCAGTTTGAGGCAAAGTCTAAGATGACTGGTCTTGTTAATGGAATGCTTGCAGCACACGAGGCTAAAGGTGCTATGGCTACTGCAGGAGGTCTTGGTCTTATAGACAAGTTCAAGTCAAACAGATTTGGTAAAGTTGTAGCTAAGGAGAAAGTCAACAGAGAGCTTGAGCATATGCGCAGCTGGATTGATACTGTTTATTATGGAGAACTGAAGGAGAGTGCAGAGTTTGGAGGTGTAGACTTTAACAAAGTTAGCTCCGCTATGCAAAGAGCAACTGCTGCTAACAGCTTGATGCTGAACACTTTGCAGATATTTAACCAGGGGGTTCTTGATAATCTTATGATAGCTACTGAGTCTGCTGCTGGAGAATACTGGGGTCCGAAAGACCACTTGTGGGCTGTAAAGAAGTACATGACTGAAGGAGCTGCACTTGGAGATACAGATATAATTTCTAATAAGCTAGCAGCTCAAACAAAGCTGGCTAAGGTTATGCAGTCAGTTGATGCTATGGTGCATATTGAAGATCAGCTTAGAGAAGTTAAAGGAAGCAAGCTCCGCAAAATCTTTAATGTAAATACAGGATACGCTCCACAAAGAGGGGTAGAGCATCAGACATCAGCAGTTAGGATGTTGGCTCTTATGAAATCTACTGTACCACTTGATAGAAACGGTAACAGGATTGAGATTGATGGGCAGGAAGTAGACAATCTGTACGATGCATTCATAGAGAATGACAAAGGCAGGATGATTCTTGATCCTAGAGTAGCTAACACTGACGTAAGTAAGATTACTGCTAAGCTGAACGGTATATCAAAGAGAACTAACCAAGTCAAAGGTAAGTTTGACAGCTCAATGGCTGACAGGAACTGGTTCTTTAGCATGCTTATGCTGTTCCGTAACTACATACCAGGTAATGTCAGGAAGATATTTGGTCATCCTGAAGGGTATCACGTAGACCATGAGCTTGGGCAGGTTACTAGAGGTATGATTCCAAGTCTTATGTCTACTGTAGCTAACATGGCAGAGGACGGTATTTCAGACGGATGGGCTACTACCAGTTCAACAGACAAGAAAAACCTTAACAGAATTGCTGTACACCTTCTCTCTTACTTAGGTGCAGGTATGCTGTACGCTAGCCTAGAAGACGATGACGATGATTATGCAAGTGTATTTGTAGCTTACCAGGCTAGAAGACTGCAGACTGAGCTTGCTGGTTTCTTGAATCCGTTTGACTTCTTCAGAATGGTACAGCGTCCTCTGGCTACTTCCAACACAGTTCTTAATTGGTTAGAGCTTGGACAACACTTAGCTATGTCTTCAGCATACGCAACTACTGGAGCATTTGAAGATAGCGTCTTGTACAAAAGACGTCAGGGAAAGTACAAGAAAGGAGACTTGAAGCTGTGGAACAAGTTCAATAAGGTTATCCCAACACTCAATGGATGGCAGACTGCTTTCTGGACAGACGGATCAACTAAGAATGTTGCTCAGAAGATAAAGTGGTTCAACCTTTAAAGAGCCGCGAGTAAAAAAGGGGGGCTACTGCCCCCCTTTCTTATCCTTAGCTACTTGCAGTAGCACTAGATAGCCAATAAGATCTTGGATTGTATCCTCGACATCGTCGTGAATACCCATGTTCTGAATTCTGCTTAGCTTATCATCTATTCGAACTTCGAGTGCCAATATAGCATCAGCTCTAGAGAATAATCTAATCGGATTCAATGCTGAATCTCCGTATGACGTATTCTTTTCTCTCAGTAACACTTTGATACCGTCGAGAACTAAATACGCTTTACGCAGAGTATCAAGACCATCATCTTCTTTCGGCTTATCCATTGTACTGCTCATGTTGTTTTCCTGGAACCATATCCCGTCGCTCATCTTCTGGTAAATTAAAGAAGTTTATAGGACGATCAAGGTACTCATTAATCTTCACAAAGTGATTACAACCGAAGAAACCAGCCTTACCCCCAGAATAAGATTCAGCAGCCGGGTGGGGTGCAGTTAACACCCAATGGCTACCAATCTCTTCAGGGAATAAGGTCAGGTGATCTTCAGCAGTCTCACTAGTAACTTGTATCTGCTCTAACAAGGACTGCGCATCTTTACCCCAACCAACAAAAACAATGTTGTTATGCTTGGCCCGGATACGTTTGAGCACTTCCACAGTAAAGCCTTCCCACAGTTTCTTGTGAGAGTTAGGCTGCTTCTGTCTAACAGTCAAAGACGTGTTGATTAGAAGTACACCTTGTCTAGCCCAATGCTCAAGACTTGTATCGAACTCAGGGTTCACATCCCTACCATGACTTTCATGTAGTTCTTTTACAATGTTCCTAAGACTTGGGCTGAGCTTACCGTTGTTAGTAGCAAATGCAAGACCCGTAGCTATACCATTATGGTATGGGTCTTGACCTAGTATGACTACACGGAGATCACGAAACTGAGTCCAGTCAAAAGCACGAAATACGTTTCCCGCCACAGGAAAGCATCGATTAGATTTGTATTCCGCACTTAATTCTTTCTTCAGTTTCGCAAACCTCTGTGAGTCAAAGATCGGCTGAAGGACTGGCCACCAGTCCCCAACCTGTTCTTTGATTTTATCGTTCATATCACATTTTTACTGGGAGAATAAAGCTCAGGTCTAAATACCTCAAGGTCGAGACTAGGCTTACTGTGCAGCTCCGCATCATCTGGGAGGTGTACGTCTAGCTTGTTCTCAATATGAGATTTTAGTCCTGGGTCTTTAAAGAGAATCTTCCCAGTGTGTCCGTCGAAGTCAAAACCATGAAACTCCAATATTCTTAGCTTCCAATCATCCTCTATTTCTGAATATCTTCCATCTCTGAATGCCGTATATGAAGTTTTGGCTTCTTCCGGTACTCCGAACACAAATAGTACGTGATGAGGATCTGGATCCTTTCTCACTTTAAAATTCCTGAACGAACATAAAGCTGATTCAAACTTTGTAAACAAGGTATCGCCTGAGTAGCGATACAGTAATGCGACACATTCAGAGAAGTCAGGCACTTCCATGAACGCATTGACAAACAGTGAATCCCACAGCATCAGCTTTCTATTCCCACCCATCATAGGGAACAGGAATATGCTTGAATCTGTAAGTCGTTCAACTGATAAGTCGTAGCATACTGTACCGTTGTGAGGCCCAAGACATGCAGTGATATGATTAATGCGATAGGGTGACTTAGGCCTTGGCCTGATAGTCGAACCTATCGTAATCTCTATCTTGCAGTCATTGAACTCACAGTCAATACCTGTGATTACATCGTCAACCTTCTTAGTTACACACTTAGAGAGATCCCCAGTCAGACGCACAGTTCTCCCATTAATAGGGGTGAATTGTATGTCCGGACATCTTACCATAGCTCCTCTGTTTGGCCTTCTGACAGCTGTGATACCTCTAAAGGAGGCGGTACTTTACCTGTTTCACGCTTCATGTCGTCATCTGTCTTTAACATATAGACGAGCTTGAAGGTTTCGTAAAACTTCATCACACCTTCCACCATACCAAACTTCTCGACGAACTTCTTCAAGGCAAATGCCTCGTAGTCTTTCGTTCTATCCTTCAACCAGTTCTCAGAGGTCTTAGCTCCTACTCCTGGTATTCCTGGTATATTGTCCGTACTGTCACCCATGAGCACTTGTTTCCATAGGAACTTAAGTGCTTCATCAGGTGAAGTATGAAGGAACTCTGCCTTACCATAGTTGTAATGCATTCCAACACATTGATACAAGACGTCCTTATCTGGTGAGCATATAATCGTGCTACGGTTATCCGTATACGAGTAATAGCTCACAAGGTCATCAGCCTCAAGTTCAGGCATACTCCACATATTGTAACGCTGCTTGAGATGCTCACGCAGTGCATAGAATACAGGAGGCTTAGCCCTACCCTTGCGGTTACCCTTATAGTCTTGAGCTACATCATATCTGAAGCATCTCTTCTCTGTAAGGAAACCAACGTATTTAGAAGTATTACACTCTGATAGCATTGATGCGATTCTTTGATCAATACCATCCATAGCAAGCTCCAAAGAGGGCTTGTCCATTTCATAGTACATCAAGGAATCGGCATCAATGAGACAGATGTTCCCATCTCTGGGTAGTCTCTCGATACTGTTCATGTCACAGTACCTTTATCTCCGCTGTTTCGTCAGCTACTTTGTTGTATTCTGCAATTATCTCTTCCTTCATCTCTTCCCACTGCTCATCAGTTAGAGCAGCGTAAGCTGAAGAATGATACATACTACCGTTCACCCCAACTAAGCTGGAGTGTACGAAGTATTGCAGACAACGAATGGCACCATCCTCTGAGTCAGGGATAGCACCAATGTGCATCGGGTCAACGAATACATTGTGAATCTCACCACTGTACCATGCTATGTACTTGAGTCCACCAACGTGCAAACCTTTGACACAACTTTGATCATCGTTAGTGTTCACCATATCCCATGATGGGAGTCTGTGTGTACAACCAACTTTAATAAAGTGTGTAGGTTCTGCATATCCGTTAGCACCCTCACAGTAGAAGGCATCACCTCTGTCACTCATCACTGAAGGCTCGAACAGTCTGTCTTCCACTATATCTGGGAATCCATCACTGTCGATCTCTCCTGTATCAGGGTTGAAGGTCCTAGTATAACGAGGGAGTTGTTCCCCAGTTTCTGTATCATACTTGTGCAGTATCTCACGAGACACTTTGAAAGCATTGATAAGACCTTCTTTGGTGATCTTTACTTGGTACATAGTAGCACGCTCTTCTGCAAGCTCTTCACTCAGTCCGTGGTCATCCATAAGCTCTTGCTTCATGGTTGGGTGCACGTACTTCATGTCAACAAACTCAAAGAATCGCTTGGTGAAGTCTTCACCATTTCCGCCCCGCAATTTCTTACGGAGTATAGGGTTGCGGCACCATCTCATCCACAGCTTAAACAGAGGGCTGTTATCAATACCCAATGCTTGTGACTCGTAGATTCTTTCTACAAAAGTCTTAGGCATTGCGATATCAATGATACCCCCATCTTTAAACTGAATGAAATAGCGACCAGCAGGATCTTTGTAGAGCGAAATAGATCCCGCAAAGGAATCAGTTAGCACTCTATCGTTAAGATCCTCAGCAGCCAACAAAGAAAACTCAGAAAGTATCTTGTTGTACTCTTCCACAGAATCAGCAGCGTCTGCTTGACTAGCAAGCGAAACCATCTGCTCGTAGATATCCTTCTCGAATGAACGAGAGTACGGGGTGTTGCCGTAACTACCGGATATCATGTCACCTATCACGTTAATGCTGATCATAATGGTGGATTAAAATTGTCTCTGTTTTTCAAAGTCATATAAGCTTCTATCTCTTTCCATACCTCATTATCCATTGAGGAGGAGAAATAAATAGAATTAAACAATGACCGAAGTGGCTCTAAGAACTCCTCCAAATACACACTAAGCTGAAGGATTTCTTCATCAAATATAGTGCAGTTAATGTCAGCTACCTTAAACAGTTCCAACGATTTAGCCCTGATTTGCTCAGGATCATCTGTTGATAGTAAGAAGGTTTGCATAGTATGCATCTTCTTCATCAAACCTATGATCTGCTTAGCATCTTCAGACTGTGTTGACAGCTGATTTTTGTAGTACCTAAACTTACTGTACGCATTCAATTTGTCATAAACCTCTCCAAACTTTGGATTAATATGTCGAAGGTATCCTAACCAATCTGGGATGTTAGTTAGCATAACACCCGTTAGCCATTGTTTAGCTTTTTCGTGCATAGTCCATTTACCATCTTTAATAACAGAGAAGAACTCACTAATGTGCTTGGCAGAACTACCATCAAGCGCTTTAGCTGTTTTCTTTGAAACTCTGAATAATTGTATATCAGTCTGATTTACTGCATCCAGTGGTGATAGTTTATCCGGCCAGCCTCCATTCCATTTATGGAAGCGGTGCGGATTAAACACACTGAAACAAGCCTTACCATGAACTGCAGTATCGTTATGATACGTCATCTCATAGGAATTGGCTAGAGGATATACATCATCCCAAGCAGGAACTTGTGCAGCACATATAGTCGCAGCCAACTTAATCAGTATCTCATCTTCCTTAGTACCGTAGTAGGTATCTATGGTTGTGTTCTTGATACTGTCAAGAGGTGCTTCTACTTTGTCGAACACCCAGTCTTCTATATCAACTGAGTACTTATTCTCTCCAGAATAAGGCCGACGTAAGCTGTACAACACATCAGTTCCACTAGCAGCTCTCCGCTCTTGAGCGGACATATTATAGAACGCAATGTTCTGAACTGCTGCTTTCTCGAGCGTTTCAATTTGGTCAATGAACTCCGAGGGTACTTCCACCTTATCATAATCCCAATTGATAATATCAGAGTCTTTAATTAATTCCCAGTTTGCCTCCCTAGCCATATCTATGGCGTCGAATGCAGCTAGCTGGGTCTTATTTACGAACTCTGGTATAGTTGGTTGGTGTTCTGATATGATGGATAATGTTCCATTCTGCAGTAGGAACATGTCTTTCTCCTTGGAGACATTGTTAGTGTAGTACAAGTTATCGAAATTAACTTGACTCCACCCAACTTCTTCTCGGTGTATTGTCATCTTACCTACCTTAACAGCCTTAGTTACGTTCCTAACCTTGTAACCTTTGAGCAATACACTGGGCCCAGCGTACTTAATATCTCGGTTACCAGGGAAACGTGGCTGTAGCTTCTCCCTATCAACAATACGGCCTAGGTTAGACAGTACAGAATTGTGGTTATCCCCTTTGTAGAGAACGTCTCTGCACTTTCTGACCCATGTCATAAAGTCCTTCTCATCTAACGATTCCTCGATCATAGTAGTAGCGTCTTGAGCTGCCCTCTCAATTGCTTCTTGAATGAACTTCTTCGTATGGTCATTCCATATTACTTTCTCCCTCGAAGGTGTGACATCAACGCCCTCTTGGACGATGACCTCCTCACCTGTTTCGCTGTCTTTGAACACCTGACGAGCCGGACACTTGATAGCGACCGAACCCCACAGCTGTTCCATTTCCAGCTCTCTAAAGTCCACATAGCCGTAGTTAATTCCCGTGGTGGCTCCTTGGTTCTTAACTAGCAGTATATGTGGCTTAGACCATGCATACGATTCACCTAGAATCAGGTTATCAGAGTTGTACAACACCTTGTTACCAAGTGTTTTATTACTCCTATGACCGTCCTCATACGTGTAGTAAAACTTCACGTTAGGGATGTAGCACAGCTGATCTTGAATTGCATCTACAAACTTTGTACGATTGTGACGCTTGACACCAAATGATATTTTAGTGTAGTTCAGGACTTCTACATTCTTGTAGAATACCTTAGTACCATCAGAAAGATCTATGCTACCATTTGCATCCCACTTACTGATCAAGAAGTCAGTCTTGTAAGCATAGCAGTTAAACTTAAACAGCTTGCCGTTATAGACTGTCTCTACAGTATAGAAATCTACACCAGTAGACAGAGGTACTTTAGCACCTAGACCAAACGCCCCAAAGTTCTCCGAAGTGTTTCTTTTAGTTGAGAAACCCAGCTCGAGATAACCTTCCAGACGTTCTTGTCCGATACCCACACCCCTGTCCAGAACATCAAACACATCGCAATAGCCAGTACCTTCTCGTTCATAATAGTTTACTTCAACTAAGTTTTCTTGGCTAAGATAATTTGAGTCATAATAACTAGGTTTAAAGTTTGAATCAATGTATTCTTCCTCTGTCCTTGTTATGTAATAGTCCTCTACTTTCTTCTCCCCGTTAATTATTTCTATTGCAATCTCTTTCTCACGTTGTGAATCGCAGGCATTAGTTACCAGCTCACGTACAGTTGAAGAAATGGGTGTAGAATATTGTGTGGATTGAAGAACATCAAAGACTAGTTTCTCAGCGGCTTTATTGATCCGCTTTTTAACCCCTGCGTTATTGCTAACAACAGAGGTACCAATTGTTTTGATACTCATAATGAAAAACCCCGACTATTTTGTCGGGGCTGTTAGTTCTAGGATTTTATTAATTGTTTCGATGTTCTGCTTCTGATTCCTCGGTACAAATAGTACCGGAGGATTCTCGCGTTCCATCAACAGCTTCTTGAACATCTTCCACTTCAGTGGGAAACGTTCGTTTGCGTACCCCTTACACTCTATGACCCACCTACCTTGGGGATCAACGAAGTCAGGGGTGTAAGTGATGTCTCGGACTTTGTATTTCTGTTTGTCCAAGAATCCAGTTTTACCATTGTCCTCATAAGAAGATGTTCCGTAGTAGAATCCTTCAAGCAGCACAAACTTGTGCTTCTCGTAGTCAGCTTTGATACCTGCATCTTTGAGCTGCCGATAACAATGTGCTTCTAATAACGAACGGAACTTAATTCCATCTACTTCTTTAGGTTTCGCATTGCGAATCTTCCCTCGAGATTTCCTTGCTCCTGTTGCTCTTCCTCGTGATGACATCCTTTGCTGTATCTAATCCATGATCTCTAACTAGGTCAGAGATGTCCTTAGCGCGATAATACGAAGGAATAATTAGATTAGTAAGGTTGTATTCACGACAGATCTTTTCTGCCATCTCCTGCCCTGCATTACGCTTCTTATCGAAGTCGTT
>Ga0070748_1000618_pt1 | contig 16961 bp, 12 predicted proteins | sample VirMetDEL_Nov_12_FD_77015 | JGI IMG/M metagenome (GOLD analysis project Ga0070748, IMG submission 77015) | Aqueous microbial communities from the Delaware River and Bay under freshwater to marine salinity gradient to study organic matter... | ecosystem: Environmental > Aquatic > Marine > Coastal... | reverse complement strand
TGACGAAGAAGTGATTGTAGACAAAGGATTAGTTACTAGTAGAAATCCTGATGATTTACCCGCTTTTAATAAAAAAATGGTCGAAGAAATTAAAGAAGGAAAGCACCAACCACAGGTATAATCCTCACGACAGAATATAAAAAAATGCGGAAATTTTTCCGCATTTTTTTTGTTTAAATATTTTGTTTAAATCTCGATATAAATCGGGATAAGCGATTCACACACTTTATTGCTTCGCAAAAAAGTGGTTCTCTGCTTACATATTTCTTCTGTACTGTCCTCCTACTTCAAATAAGGCAGCAGTAATTTGTCCTAACGTACACACCTTAGTTGCTTCCATTAAATGATTAAATAGATTTTCATTTTTAATGGCTGCATCCTGAATATTATCTAGCTGTACTTGAACTTGCTTTGCATTCGCTTTATGCAAATTCTCCAAAGTTTGAATTTGGAATTGTTTTTCTTCTTCAGTAGCACGTATCACCTCAGCAGGAATCACTGTTGGAGAACCTTTTGAACTCAGGAAGGTATTTACTCCAATGATTGGGAACTCACCAGTATGTTTCAACGTTTCATAGTACAAACTTTCTTCTTGAATTTTAGAACGTTGGTACATGGTTTCCATAGCTCCCAGCACTCCTCCTCTTTCTGTTATTCTATCGAATTCCTGTAAAACTGCCGCTTCTACTAAATCTGTCAATTCTTCGATGATAAACGAACCTTGAATTGGGTTCTCGTTTTTGGCTAGCCCTAACTCTTTATTGATAATCAATTGTATTGCCATTGCACGACGTACTGATTCTTCTGTAGGCGTTGTAATAGCTTCATCATAAGCATTTGTATGCAATGAATTACAGTTATCGTATATAGCGTACAATGCTTGTAAAGTCGTACGAATATCATTGAAATCAATTTCTTGAGCGTGTAATGAACGTCCTGAAGTTTGAATATGATATTTTAACATCTGTGCTCTCTCGTTAGCTCCGTATTTGTTTTTCATGGCTTTCGCCCAAATTTTACGTGCCACACGACCAATAACTGCATACTCAGGATCTACACCATTTGAAAAGAAGAAGGATAAATTAGGTCCAAAGTCATTGATATTCATTCCGCGACTCAAATAGTACTCTACGTAGGTAAATCCGTTTGAAAGCGTGAAAGCCAACTGCGTGATTGGGTTTGCACCCGCCTCAGCAATATGGTATCCTGAAATAGAAACCGAATAAAAATTACGTACATTATTAGTAATAAAATATTCCTGAACATCTCCCATTAAACGCAAAGCAAATTCAGTAGAGAAAATACAAGTATTTTGTGCTTGATCTTCTTTTAAGATATCCGCTTGAACCGTTCCACGAACTTGAGAAAGGGTTCTTACTTTGATTTCGTTATAGACTTCTAAAGGTAAAACCTGATCTCCTGTGACTCCCAAAAGGTACAAACCTAAACCATTATTTCCTTCTGGTAAATCGCCGTTATAAACGGGGCGGTTAACACCTTTGTCTTTGTATATTTTGCTAATTTTAGCCTCAACGTCTTTTTCCAGTCCGTTTGCTTTGATATACAATTCACATTGTTGATCAATTGCAGCGTTCATAAAGAAACCAAGCAACATAGGCGCTGGTCCATTAATCGTCATACTAACAGAAGTTAATGCGTGAACTAGGTCGAAACCAGAATACAATTTTTTAGCATCATCCAGACAGCAAATAGAAACTCCTGCATTACCAATTTTTCCATAAATATCTGGACGTAAATGCGGGTCGTTCCCGTATAAAGTCACACTATCAAAGGCTGTTGACAAACGCTTAGCTGGCAATCCAGCACTTACATAATGAAAACGCTTGTTTGTTCTTTCAGGCCCACCTTCTCCTGCAAACATACGTGATGGATCTTCTCCTTCTCTTTTAAAAGGATACAATCCTGATGCAAAAGGAAATTCTCCTGGTACATTTTCTTGCAAGCACCATCTCAAAATATCTCCCCAAGCTTCATACTTAGGCAAAGCTATTTTTGGAATTTGTGAATGCGATAATGATTCTGAATGTGTTTTTATTTCGATTACCTTATCTCTCACTTTAAAGGAGTATATTGGGTTTTTATATTTGTTTACTTTCTCATCCCATGTTAGAATTACTTCCCAATTGTAAGGATCTAAATCCATTTTTACTTTATCAAATTGATTTAGTAAAAGGTTTAAGAATATATTGTTCTCATTGTGTTCTTTAATAGCACTTGGATAAACCGATGTATCATCAATTCCTATCTTGTTAATCACGGGTACATTTCCTGAAACCGACTCAATAGTTTTAAAAATACCGTACAATTTTTGAGCTACTTTTTGTTGGCTCAAAGCAGTTTCATCATATTTTCTATTGCTTTCAGCAATTTCAGATAGGTAACGTGTTCTGTGAGGCGGAATTACGAAGATCTTCTCACTCATTTCGCGAGTTACTTCAAAAGTTGATTTTAGATCCGAATTTGTTTTCTCTACAATCTTATCCATGATCGATTTGTAAAGTGTATTCATTCCGGGATCATTGAATTGCGAAGCAATTGTTCCAAAAACAGGCATATCATCAGGACTTGAATCCCATAGATTATGATTGCGCTGGTATTGTTTTTTCACATCACGCAAAGCATCAAGCGCGCCACGTTTGTCAAATTTATTTAAGGCTACTAAATCAGCAAAATCAAGCATATCGATTTTTTCTAATTGCGTTGCCGCTCCAAATTCTGGTGTCATTACATATAATGAAACATCAGAATGGTCCATGATCTCTGTATCTGATTGACCGATTCCTGAAGTTTCAAGAATAATGATATCGTATTTAGCCGCTTTAATGACTTGAATCGCATCAGCAACGTATTTTGATAAAGCCAAATTTGATTGACGCGTTGCCAACGAACGCATGTAAACACGAGGATTATTGATTGCATTCATACGGATTCTATCTCCTAACAAAGCACCTCCCGTTTTACGTTTTGACGGATCAACAGATATTAAGCCAATGGTTTTCTCTGGGAAATCGATTAGGAAACGACGAACTAATTCATCTACTAAAGAAGATTTTCCGGCTCCACCGGTTCCCGTGATTCCAAGTACAGGCGTTTTGCAGTCTTCGTTTATTTTTTGAATTGCTTCTAATGCTGGTTTGGCAATATCCGGAAAGTTCTCTGCTGCAGATATAATTCTGGCAATTGCTGTTGGATTTTTTGATGCTAATTGCGCTACCTCATCCGTTAATTTATCTCCTGTAGGAAAGTCAGATTGTTGTACTAAATCATTAATCATTCCTTGCAATCCCATAGACCGCCCATCGTCTGGTGCGTAAATACGGGTAATACCGTAGTCTTGTAATTCAGCAATTTCAGAAGGTAAAATAACACCACCTCCGCCTCCGAAGATTTTTATATGTCCTGCACCTTTTTCTTTTAGCAAATCATACATGTACTTAAAATACTCATTATGACCACCTTGATAAGACGTCATAGCAATAGCATTAGCATCTTCTTGAATAGCAGTATTCACCACTTCTTCTACACTTCGATCATGACCAAGATGAATTACCTCTACTCCCGTAGATTGAATAATTCTTCTCATTATATTTATTGCTGCATCGTGACCATCAAATAATGAGGCTGCAGTTACGATTCTTACTTTATTCTTAGGAATATACGGTGTTTGTGGATTCATTTTGAGAATATGATAATTTTAAGCGTGCAATTTACAAATTTTTTTAATGATTGTCTGCGCTTGCTTTGAGATGTTAATAAAAAAGCAGAAAACTTTCATTTTAGCCCCGATGGAAGCGGCATCCCAGCTAATTATAGCTAGGATACTAGCGATAATTGGCTGGATATAGCGCACAGCGGGACGACTGTTGCTAAATAATTACTAAAGTTTGTGCTTCAAATGGAAATTATGGGGCTTTTTTTGAATTAAGTAGTATTTTTGAGAGATATAAAAGAAAAGACATGAAAAAATTATTGATTTTAGTTGCCGTATTTACTTTATCAAGTTGCGCAGAGATGCAACAAGTGATGAACCAGTTTCCACAAAATGGATATATTGACATCTCAGCAGGATTGAGAGAGGCATTGAATAATGGAATTTCCAAGCAAGTAACAAAACTGACTACTACAGATGGTTTTTATAAAAATGAAGCAGTAAAAATCCTTTTGCCTGCAGAGCTTAGAAAAGTGGACGCGGGTTTAAGAAGCATCGGACTTAGTTCTCTTGCAGACGAAGGACTTAAATTACTGAACCGTGGTGCAGAGGATGCTGTTAAAGAAGCTACACCTATTTTTGTAGATGCCGTGAGAAATATAACATTTGGTGATGCAAAAACGATATTATTAGGGAATAATACTGCTGCTACCGCTTATTTACAGAACAGCACATCAACAGCTTTGTATGCTAAATTCAATCCAGTGATTAAAGACTCTTTTAGTAAGGTAGGCGCCGATAAAGTGTGGACTAACATTATCAACAAATACAATAGTATTCCTTTAGTAAATAAGGTAAATCCTGATTTAAATGATTATGTAACTAATGAGGCGATGAACGGTGTATTTAAAATGATCGCTGTTGAAGAGCTAAATATCCGTACTAATATTGCGGCAAGAACTTCACCATTATTACAGTCTGTTTTTGCCATGCAAGACAGAAAATAAAATATAGCTATACCAAAAAACAACCAACCAAAAATGCAAAAAATAACCTTACTAATACATTGCAAAGATCAAAAAGGGATTATTGCAGCAGTAACTAATTTCATCGTAAAAATAGAAGGTAACATCACCTACATCGATCAACATGTTGATGTAGAACAAAATGTTTTTTTTATGCGATTAGAAAGTGACATTAGTAATGCAAATATCAGTTTAGAAACTATTAAAGAAGATTTTAGAGAAACGATTGCCCTAGATTTTAATATGGCGTGGGATATTTACAATAATGATATAAAACCTAAGATGGCCTTGTTTGTATCAAAATACAATCATTGTCTTTACGATATATTAGGACGTTATAGCGCTGGAGAATTGAACGTTGAAATTCCGCTGATTATTAGCAATCACATGGATTTAAAACCCATTGCTGATCAATTTAATATTCCGTTTTACCATGTTCCATTTACTAAAGACAATAAAGAAGAAGGTGAGAAAAGACAAATTGAATTACTGCAGCAATATGGTGTTAATTTTATAGTTTTAGCCCGTTACATGCAAATTATAACGCCAAAATTGATTGCGCTTTATGAAAATAAAATCATCAATATTCACCACTCCTTTTTGCCTGCATTTCCTGGTGCAAAACCGTACCACTCGGCATTCAAGCGTGGTGTAAAAATTATTGGAGCTACCAGTCACTATGTTACAGAGGAACTGGATGAAGGGCCTATTATTGAACAAGATATTACCAGAGTTTCCCATATTAACTCTGTAGAAGATTTCATTATGAAAGGAAGAGATTTAGAACGTATCGTTTTGGCAAGAGCCATAAAATTACATTCACAAAGAAAGGTAATGACTTACAGTAATAAAACGGTTATCTTCTTATAAGAGGACGAAGTTTTTTCAGGATCAAAAAAGAAATAAGTGTGTTTTTATTCCTGTATAATTTGATAAAATTAATCTTAACTAATATACAACAAACTAATAACAAAACCTTAACAGCAATATCTCAGCTTATGGCCGAACTTTGCAGAAGTAATAAACTGGTTATTTATTATTTGGTTTTGGTTAGTTAAATAGTGCCAGCATCTTTCAAGGTGCTGGCATTTTTTTATTTAGTCGTATTCATAAAACGCAAAACTGCATCATTGAAAGCCAAGGGTTGCTCTACGTTCACCACATGTCCTGCATTTTTTATAACAAAAAGCTTAGAGGACTTATAATGGCTGGCAACTACTTTGCGAACAGAGGGAAGAAACATATAATCTTCTTCTCCCATTACATATAAGGTAGGAATATTTACTTCTACTTGGCGAAACCATTTTAGCACGGGATTAATTTCAGCAGTAAGTTTGAACCATTTAATAAATTCCTTTTGATACAATTTCTTAGCTTCATTTATGAAAAGTATTCTGGACTGCTTGTGATTCTTTTTGGGCATAATCACAAATGCAAAGAATTTGTACAAAACTAAATACGGCAATACGTATTTAAAAGCATTTCCCAAACGCATTAAAAGCTGCGAACGAAAATTCATTTTTAAGATTGCTCCACCCAAAATCATGGATTGAACGCGTTCCGGATTCATTTCTGCTAATTGCCGAATCAGAATCGTTCCTAACGAAATCCCTACAAAATGTGATTTCTTAATCTTTAAAAAATCCAACACCTCTAAGATATCATTGGCCAGAGCCGAAAAAGTATACTTCTGTTTGAAAGCGGTTTTAAGTGCCGATTTTGAATTGCCATGTCCACGTAAATCCAATAATAAAACATTGAAGTGTTTCTGGAAATCCCTAATTTGCTTGAACCAAATTGACGAACTACCACCAGCGCCATGCACAAATGTCACCCATTGCGTGCTATTGCTATTTTCGTAAACTGTATAATTGATCAATTTATTTTTTTTGGCAAAAATAGCACAATATTTTTTAATCAAAATAACTTCCTACTATTGTGATTTTAATCAAGAAAAAGGGGGTATAAAATTGCTGAACAACTTACTATAATACCGCACCAAATAAAGAAAGGGATTCAATTTATAGAATCCCTCTTTTACTACTATGACTAGCCCACTTATAGCGAATTAATAAAATCCAGTAGATTCTTTCTTTCAATTGTTGTCAACTCTTTAAAACTATTTTTTGCCTTTTGAGCTTCACCACCGTGCCAAAGTATAGCCTCAGTAACGTTTCGAGCCCTACCGTCGTGTAATAGATTAGTATGTTTGTTAACTGTACTGATCAAGCCAATGCCCCATAAAGGCTGTGTTCTCCACTCACTACCCGATGCTTCAAAATCAGGAGCATTATCTGCTAAAGCTGTTCCCATGTCATGTAACAATAGATCCGTATATGGGCGAATGGTTTGATTGCGCAAGGCAGTTATAGTATGGGTCTTCCCAGTTTGTATTTTAGGAATATGACAACTTGTGCAATTGATAGTTTCGAATATTTTTTTCCCTTCTAATACATTCTGCTCTGTGTAATTTCGCCTTGCTGGCACGGCTAGAGTACTCGAATATAAAGCAACTTTATTAAGATTGGCATCAGAAATTTCAGGTGAACCTCCGTTTGGAATCGAATTACAATCAACTCCAGGAGGACAATTTTCGTTAGGAAACAAACTTGATGTAATTCCGATGTCTCCAGAAAACGCTGCTGCTACCTGCTGGCGCACGTTTGGTTGATTAGCCTTCCAGCCAAATCTTCCTATTTTCTTAGAATTAGAAGCGATGTCATAAACGTAATTTACTTTACCTGAAATTCCGTCCTTGTTTGCATCATTAGGATCAGCAAAACCTAATAATGTGCTTTCATCAATTGCTTCTAATAATCCCAAACCTACCATTTGATTAGCAACTCTTGGAGATATTTTAACTTCTGCAGCTAAGCCGCCGTAGCCTAAAGTATTAATCTGGTATGTTGGTTTTCTTAGTACTACAACCGTTCCATCTGCCAGCGTTTCCGTAATATCTTGATAACTGATATTGAATTTACCTTTAACCGTTTGACCTAAGATAGCATTGTCTTGTAATTGACCACCATACATAGGGTCTTGTAAAGAGCTTCCGTCACTATTTACTCCATGGACACTTAGTCTTAATAACAAACCATGTGCTGTTTCTCTATCAAATAAAGGGGCTCTACCGCGACCATCTTTAAAATGACAACTAGAACAAGACACAGCATTGAAAAACGGACCTAATCCATCACGAGCAGTCGTTGAGGCTGGTGCTGTTATCCAACTTTGTCTAAAAAATGAGTTTCCAATACCAAAATCACTTTGCTCATCAAAAGTTAAATTAGGCGCCGAGAAACCAAAAGCTTCTTCAGAAGTATTAAAAAAGGTCGTTTCACCACCTGAATACTGCTCACCTTCTTCGGCAACTAATGGAATGTATTTTTCATCAGCATCACTACAACCGGCTAATTGAAGTCCCACAATTAACACTAAAATTTTTATACTATTCTTCATTTTTTATAAAACAGAAAAAAGTGTTCTTTAAAAAGAACACTTTTAATTAAACATGCTTATTTAATTTATCCGTTGACGATAATTCCAATTTTAGTAGCACCTGCTAATAAATTAGCTCCTAAATTTTTAAGTTCCAGTACAGCTACTCTAACTTTGGCTCCTTCAGGGGAGTTTAATCCACCAGATATAGCTAAATCAAATGGAGTTTGTATTGCTGCTACTTTGTTTAATGAAGCAGTTACGGCTACATCAGTGTCAGTATAAACAGACACATTAGCTTGTTTGACTAAATCTTCTAATGAAGGACCATCAATAGTTCCATACTTTCCTTGGTAGACATTAATTACCCCTTGCAAGTTCAGTGCGATATCTCTATGTGTATTATCACTAAAACAAGAATGTTCATCTTCTTGATCAGCATTTCCTAAAGCCACATCCATACGTTCTACAGGTAATTCTGCAGATACAAGAGTGGTAATTCCTAAATACATGTTTTTGATTGCTGTGTCTTCTGCTAATGCTAAGAATGTATTTCTATAAGTACCTCCTACTTTCCATTAGTTCACTAAATAATCCAAATGGTCTGTCAATAAATCAGCACATACTTTTAAGTAATCAGCTCTTCGTAATGCATTGGCAGCAGTACCACCAACAACATAATCAGTGTAGGGTCTTAATCCTGCTTTGTTTTCTGAAGGCGCTGTTAAGTCTTGTCCCCAAAGCAAAAATTCAATTGCATGGTATCCCACACTAATGTTTTTTTCTCCACCATTTTCATTTTGAGCTTCAAGAAATGCCTTATTGATAACAGGAAACAGTACAGGATTGTTGATTATTCCAGATGTGCTAGCTCCATCTACATAATCAATGTAGTTTTCATCTAATGGCCATGCGTTTAAAAGACTTTCAGGTCCGTTCTCATCATCAATAGGTCCATTAGCAAAACGGAAGGCTTCGGTAGTACCGTAACTCTCTCTAGACTCTTTCCATTTTAACTTTGCAGCATCAAAATTTGCTTGAGTAGGAGTTGTTGTGAATGTAGTAATTGCCGCTTCTAAAACAACTGCATCATCAAAAGCCTTTTTATAATTGGCATAAACAATATCAGCATAGTTTGCGATAACTTGTTTTTTTGTGACATTTGATTCTGCTGTGTCATCTTTATCGTTACTACAAGAGAAAACTAATCCTCCAATTAATAAAAATAATGATGTTCTTAAAAGTACCTTCTTCATAGTATTGTTATTTAGAATAATTAAATTTAAGCAAAAGTATAGGGATTATTCTAAAACACAAATTTTATTTAGATTTAATTTAAATAAAATTTAACGTAATAGGATAACCTTTTGTTTTTATGGCATTTATTCATGATACTATTTTTACACTGTATTAAAATCTTTAGGTAGTATAAAAGACCATAAAAAATTATTTAGAAATAATCTAAACAAAAACTTGATAAAATAAAATTGAGTTCTATCTTTGCAAAAATTATTTTTATTTAATCTTAATAACTCACATGAAATATTCTAAAGTCTTTTTTACGGCATTATCTATTGCATCATTATCAATGGTTTCTTGTTCAAACGATGATAGCACAACTGCTGAAGAAACTCCTAACTACAACATACCTGAGACCTATACCTTTGAAAGGAACAATACTACAACAGTAGATTTTTCTGGACAAAGTAGTCGCATTTTAATGCTAGAAGAATTAGGAAATGTTATAAAGGTAGCAGCTACTAATGGAACTGCGGCAGACCTAACTGTTATGACTAATATGTATTCAAATACAAATAATCCTTTTGAAACTGCAGCTCTAAATACCTCAGGAAAGCAATTAAAAGATAAGACAGCCGCTTCACTAGATTACTTTCAATTATTTCTAGGTGGTGGATCTACTGCTGAAAAATTAAGCGTTCAATCTTATTTTCAAACGCAATTAGCATTAGCTAACACCGCTAGTTTAGGTGCGACTGCATCTGCTGGTGTAGCAGGTTCTTATATAGATGGAACTAGTAAAAGGTTATTTGCTTCGAATGGCCTAGAACCACAACAAGTGCTTTTAAAAGGTATGATGGGTGCTAGTTTTATGGATCAAATAGTGAACAACTATTTAAGCAAAAACAAATTAGACGAAGGAAACAATAAAGTAAACAACAGTAATAAAATTGTAGAAGACAGCAAAACGTACACTACAATGGAACACAACTGGGATGAAGCATACGGTTACATCTATGGTGTTGACGGAACAAAGTTTTGGAGCAGCTACATCAACCAAGTAAATGCTGATGCAGATTTCAATACATTGAGCGCTGATATTAATTTGGCTTTCCGTAAAGGTAGAGCTGCAATTGTGGCCAATGATTATGCTACTCGTGATGCACAAATTGCGATCATCAAAGCTAAATTAGCTTTAGTACCTGCCGTTAGAGCTGTTTTTTACCTACAAGAAGGAAAAGGAAAACTAACGACAGACAAAGGAGCTAAAGCATTCCACGCATTGTCTGAAGCTTATGGTTTTATCATCTCTTTACGTTATACTAATAAACCCGGGACAGATAGCCCTTATTTTACAAAAGCAGAAGTGGATACTATGTTAGCTACTATGGTTAGTGGGACAAATGGATTTTGGGATATTGATACTTTAGGTGCTAAATTAGATAGCCTTTCGTTACAAATTGCTACGCGATTTGGATTCACAGTGGCTCAGGCTGCTACCGTAAATTAATTTAGAATAATTACAGATAAGTACATTTGCTTTTGTATTTTTGCAAAAAAAAGAAGTTGACATGAAAAAGAAACTATTTATATTTTTTAGCGCTTTAATTACTATTGTAGCCTGTTCATCAAGTGACAATAGTGACGGTACTACTGGAGGAAGTAATTATGACCGCAAAGTACTTCTAACTAACTGGGCTGACAATATTATTATTCCAAGTTATGTGAATTATCAAGCTAAAGTTGAAATTTTAGCTGCTAATATCAGCACGTTTAATGCAGCAACTACAGAAGTGAATTTACAGGCTGTAAGAACTTCTTGGTTAGAAGCGTATAAAGCGTATCAATATGTGGCGATTTATAGTTTTGGTAAATCAGAAGAAATCAACTTAAAAGAAAGTGCCAACACGTATCCAACTAGTGCTAGTGGAATTGAAGCAAATATTACTGCTGGAACTTACAACCTAGCGTTACTTTCTCAATTTGACAAACAAGGGTTTCCAGCTTTAGATTATTTGATAAATGGTTTAGGTAATACAGATGCTGTTATTATGACCTATTATAGTACCAATGCTAATGCTACTAAATATAAAAAGTATTTAACTGATGTTACCACTCGTTTAAAAACAAATGTGGACACTGTATTAGCTGATTGGAATTCTGGATACAAGGCAACTTATATTGCTAATAGCGGTACATCAGTAAGTAGTTCTGTAAATATAACGACAAATAATTTTGTTAAGAATTTAGAGAAAAATGTACGTTCTGGAAAGTTAGGAATTCCGTCTGGCGCCCTGTCTAGTGGAGTTACGTTCCCTGAAAAAGTTGAGGCTTATTATAAAAATGATGTTTCTAAAGAATTACTAAATACTGCGATTAAGGCATCTCAAGACTTCTTTAACGGAAAACATTTTAACAGTGCAACAACTGGTGAAGGATTAAAAAGCTATTTAGACTACTTAAACACAGTACGTAGTGGAGAAAAATTAAGTACGATTATCAACAATCAGTTTGCTACTATTTTTGCCGTAAATGCTACATTAAACAATAGTTTTTCGAATCAGATCGCTATTGACAACACAAAGATGCTTTCAGCATATGATGCTTTACAGCAAAATATAGTTTACACTAAGCTAGACATGATGCAAGCTTTAAACATTACGATTGATTATGTAGATGGTGACGGTGATTGATTTAGTCTTAGCTTTTATAAAACTAATTACTAAATAGTAGCTTACTATCATGATTCAAAATTATTTCAGACAATATACATCAGCCGCAACGCTAGCCTTTTACAGGCTAGCGTTTGGTTTAATGATGCTATTGAGTTTGATTCGTTTTGCCAGTTATGGTTGGATTAAAAAATTCTATATAACACCCGAATTTCATTTTACATATTATGGCTTTGACTGGGTTAAGCCTATCGGTAATTATACGTACCTACTCTTTATCATAGCTGGAATTGCTGCAGTATGTGTAGCGATTGGTTACAAATACAAATGGGCCATATTAAGCTTTTTTCTGAGCTTTACTTACATTGAGTTAATGGATAAAACTACGTACCTCAATCATTATTATTTCATCACGATTATAAGTTTTGTGCTGATATTTTTGCCCGCAAACTGTTATTTTTCTATTGATGCTTATAAAAACGAAAAGCTACGTTTTCAAAATATACCAAGATGGAATATTGATATTCTAAAACTATTGTTAGCCATTGTCTATTTTTATGCAGGGCTGGCTAAAATTAATTCAGACTGGCTTTTAGAAGCCATGCCGCTTAAAATATGGTTGCCTAATAATTCTAACCTTCCTTTCATTGGGTCACTGCTAAATCAGAATTGGGTACACTATGCCTTTAGTTGGACTGGTATGCTTTATGACCTAGGTATCGTATTTTTATTACTGTATAAAAGAACGCGACTGTTCGGCTTTATTTTAGTGGTTGTATTCCATATTTTAACAAGAATATTGTTCCCAATAGGAGTTTTTCCTTACGTCATGATCATTAGCTCATTGATTTTCTTTGATGCAAGTTTCCACAAAAAAGTATTAAGTTTTATCGCTAAGCTATTTTCAACTAGTATTATTATCTTCGAAAATGGTAAGAAAAAAATGGAGAGTAAATCAACTCTTTACCAGTCAAAAATGGCTTTTATCAGCTGTTTTGTTGTCTTTCAACTTTTGTTTCCCTTTAGGTATTTATGTTATCGAAATGAACTTTTTTGGACCGAAGAAGGTTTTCGGTTTTCTTGGCGCGTGATGCTTATGGAAAAAGCAGGATATATTACCTTTACCGTCAAAGATGCGGTCACTAAAAAAGAAATCACAGTAAATAACAGTCATTTCTTGACGACATTTCAGGAAAAACAAATGGCGTTCCAACCTGATTTTATTTTACAATACGCACACTATTTACACAATTATTACCTGCAGCAAGGCGTTAATGATCCTGAAGTTTATGTAGAGAGCTACATAGCCTTAAACGGTCGGTTAAGTCAGAAATATATAGATTCAAAAATAAATTTAGCAAACGAAAATGAAAGTTTCAAACACAAAACTTGGATACTCCCTTTTAATGACAACATTAAAGGATTTTAGGCTCTTCCTATTCTTATTGTTCCCACTTTTGTCTTTTGCCCAAAATAAAATTTCGGGTACAGTAACAGATGGCAATGGAAAAAAATTAGTAGGCGTTGAAGTTTACAACAAGTCTACTAACACAAAACTGTTTACAGACGCTAATGGTGCTTTTGAAATAGACCTAAAAAAATCAGCTAGTTTTGATTTTGTCTTTTTTAAAGAAGGCTACAGCATCGTGGAGCAAAATAGCATCTCTACGGGGAGTTCGATTAAAATAGTTTTAAACAAAATTAATAATCTAACGGAGGTTATTATTAGAAAACAAAACGAAAAACTGCATGCCATTCATAAACTGAAAGATATTGAAGGAACAGCAATTTATGCCGGTAAAAAAACTGAAGTTGTAGCTATTGACAAGCTAACCGTAAACAAGGCCACAAATAATGCACGTCAGGTATTTGCTCAGGTGGTGGGTTTAACTATCAACGAAAGTTCAGATGGTGGATTACAATTGAGCATTGGTGGGCGTGGACTAGATCCTAACCGTACTTCCAACTTCAATACGCGTCAAAATGGGTACGATATCAGTGCAGATGTTCTAGGGTATCCGGAAAGTTACTATGCAAGTCCTACTGAAGGTCTAGAAGAAATTCAAATTGTTCGTGGTGCGGCATCCTTACAATACGGAACACAATTTGGTGGTTTAGTCAACTTTAAATTAAAATCGCCTACTAAAAAACCTTTTGAATTCATTACAAGAAACACAGTAGGTTCCTATGGTTTGTTTACTAATTTCACTTCTATGAGTGGTACCAATGGAAAGTTTAGCTACTATACTTTTTACAATTACAAACAAGGAAATGGTTTCAGACCTAATTCTGATTTTGAGAGTAAAAACTATTTTGCTAATCTTAATTATAAATTTAATGACAAGACTTCGCTTCATTTTGATTATACTTATTTCAATTACCTAGCACAGCAAGCGGGTGGTCTAACGGATGCTATGTTTAATGAAAACCCAAGACAAAGCAACCGCACACGCAACTGGTTTGCGGTTGATTGGAATTTATTTGCTTTGAAATTAGAGCATAAATTCAATAACAATGCTGACTTCTCCTTACAATTATTCGGATTAGATGCCAGCAGAAAAACAGTGGGGTATCGTTCTAATCGTGTATCAAATCCAGATACCGAAGGAACAGTTCGAGATCTAATTTCAGGTGATTTTGTCAATTGGGGTGCCGAAGCGCGCTATCTCAAAAGATATAATTTAAAAGGAAACAGCAGTGCTTTTTTAATAGGAGCAAAATACTACCAATCGAGAAACACTGGATTACAAGGACCAGGAAGTACTGGAAGCGATGCTAATTTTACCTTAGCTAGTGAACAGTTTCCTTATTATGCTAATCAGTCTAATTACACTTTCCCCAATTTAAACCTTGCTGTTTTTGGAGAAAACATATTTAAACTTACTTCTAACTTTTCAGTCACACCGGGTTTTAGATTCGAAAAAATTAGAACACAAGCTGAAGGTTCGTACCGAAAAATCAATCTAGATTTAGCTGGAAACGTGATTCTAGACGACGAGCAATTTGAGAACAATATAAAAGACAGAGATTTCGTTTTATTAGGTGTTGGATTGAGTTACAAGCCAAAAAACCAAATAGAAATCTACGGAAATGTTTCCCAAAATTACCGTTCGGTTACCTTCAATGACATTCGTACTGTAAGTCCAAATCAGGTAATTGATAATGACATTTCAGATGAAAAAGGTTTTACGTCAGATATTGGTGTTCGTGGACAACTGGGTGACAAAGTAACTTTTGACGCCAGTATTTACGGACTGTATTACAATGACAAAATAGGAGAATATGAAAGACGTAACCCCAATGGATCAGCAGCCGTAGTGCGTTACCGTTCTAATATAGGGACAGCCGTTACTTATGGTTTTGAAACTATGTTTGACTGGAGTTTGAGTAAAACATTCTTTAAAGGAAATGACAATTTTAGTTGGAATGCATTTTCAAATATTGCCATTACTGATTCAGAATACTTAAAATCAGACGCTCCTAATATTGAAGGAAACAAAGTAGAATTTGTCCCACTTTTCAATATCAAAACGGGAACTGGTATAGGGTATAAAAATTTTATGACCAGCTTACAGTTTAGTTATGTATCATCACAATTTACGGAGGCTAACAATAGTAAAACAGATCCTAATGACAATACCTATGGTATTTTTGGAGAAATACCAGCCTACTACGTAGCCGATATATCTTGTTCTTATAAATGGAAAATGTGGAAGTTAGAAGCCGGTGTTACTAATTTCACAAACAACAATTATTTTACCCGTAGAGCTACTGGATATCCAGGACCTGGAATAATCCCATCAGACAATAGATCATTCTACACTACTTTAGAATTCCTGTTTTAAAGTAAAAAATACGCTAAAAATAAAACCATTTAGAGTTTAAGTTTCATTAAGCATTAGCCTTAATTTTCTTAATTTCTAAATGGTTTTTTATTTATAATAGGTACGCTTTCGCGAAAGAAAAAACATTATTTTCCGATATTCTTGTGCAACATTTTGAAATAAGGAAACGCTTTTAATAAGCGACTGCCGTACCAAGAAAACATTTCGCCATCAACTAAAAACGTTTGTGCTTTCTCAGTATAATTGCTGATTTCATAACCATCTTCTTTTTTAAATGGGTACGGTTCTGACGAAAGAAAAATATAATCTGGATCACCATCGTTAACTATTTCTTCTATCGCTACTTCAGGATAACGTCCTTTAGTATCGTAGATATTTTTAAAGTGATTCAGTTTTAATAATTCGTTTATAAAATTATCTGAACCTGCCACCATATAGGGCTTTTTCCAAATAATGTAAGCCACTTTCCTAACGGGAATATCCTTGATGAAAGTTTTAAAATCGCTCCACGCAAAAGCCAGTTTGTCGTTCCACTTTCGAGCTTCGGTGCGTGCATTAAATAACTGACCAAAATCGGTAATCATTTGGAAATTGTCTTCGATTGTGATGATATTAGTCACCCAAACCGGGCAAATTTCGCGTAGCCTTTCGACCATTTCTTGGGTATTCTCTTCCTTGTTACAAATGATAATATCAGGCTGCAGTTCTTTGATCTTACGATAATTCACCTTCTTAGTTCCACCCACACTTTTCTTGGTTGATTTAAAATGATACGGATGCACGCAAAATTTAGTTATTCCAACAATCTTCTCCTCTAATCCTAGATCGTATAATAATTCGGTTTGTGAAGGCACCAAAGAAATAATCCGTTGCGGCGCAGTGTCAAAAGTATGCTCGGTACCCAGTTGATCGACTAAAGAAAGTTGTTTCACGTTTTTTATTTTAAAGTTTTATGAAGTTGCAGCGCTTATAAAAAGTTTAAAGTTTTCTGAAGTTGCAGAGCTGCAGAGTTTTAAATAGTAGATAAAGAAAACAACTTTAAATAATCTAGCGACGATCCAAAACTTTAAAC
>Ga0070748_1000617_pt1 | contig 17011 bp, 10 predicted proteins | sample VirMetDEL_Nov_12_FD_77015 | JGI IMG/M metagenome (GOLD analysis project Ga0070748, IMG submission 77015) | Aqueous microbial communities from the Delaware River and Bay under freshwater to marine salinity gradient to study organic matter... | ecosystem: Environmental > Aquatic > Marine > Coastal... | reverse complement strand
TGCCGGCCGATTGGTGACTAATAGCAGTAGCGCAAAAAAGCTGCAGAGCAGCGCGGTCATTAATAAAATAACATCGTGAAAGTTAAACACCACTTGATTCATATTGCTCCTGCCTCTCTTATTATATTGGCCTTACCGCCAAGGTTGTTTGGTCAACCTTACTACAAGTAATAGGAGTTAAACAATCGCATCAATAACGCTTATAGTTATCCCTAGGCTAATAAAAAAGGCCAGATCACAGGGATCTGGCCAAGCTAGCAACGGCAATTTTTTAAGGCGCTGTTAATAGCCAGCGCTGATTAGTAGCTCCTTGGTAAGTCCACTGATGAACACTTGCACCATTATCATTAGCGGCATTGCTGACATCTAAGGCTTTGCCGCTGTGCACCGAGATAATGCTGTAGTCGCCGCCGCCCAGCTCGGTGATGGTCCAGAGTTGGTTGGTGCCGCCCTGGTAGTCCCACTGCTGAATTCCCCCGCCGTTAGTGAGCGATAGGTCTTTTACATCTAGAGCCTTGCCGCTGTGTTTGCTGATAATTTTGTACTGGGATGCATTGATTTTAGTGATGACCCACTGTTGATTGGCGCCGCCGCCGTAGCTCCACTGTTGAATACTGGCGCCGTTGCTGGTGGAGTTGTCGCGCACATCCAAGGCTTTGCCGCTGTGTTTGGCGAGCAGTACATAGGTTGCGCCAGAGATCAGTTGGTCATTGGCGGAGCTTGAGCTGGCAAGGCTGGAGCTAAGACTACTTTTGCTGGATGAGGCAGAGCTCTTGCTGGAGGCAATGGGGGTACTGGATGGCGCCGAGCTTTTGCTTGAGGGCACGGAGCTTTTACTTGAAGGTACAGAGCTTTTACTTGAGGCGATTGAGCTTTCGCTGGAGCTGGCTTGTGCCGGACTAAGGCTAAAGGCGTTGAGGTTAACTTCTGGCCCAGAAAAATAAACGCGCAGAATCTGTTCGCCCGCCGTCAAGCTGACTCTACCCGCATTAACGCTGGCCCAGGTTTCCCAGCCGCCGGTGGCGGGAATATTGGTAGTACTTAATAAGGTGCCCTTAGCAAACAATTGAATTTGACCGCTGGTTTGTGGTGTGGCCACGCGATAGCTCAGGTCATAGTTGCCCGCTTGCTGCACGTTTACTGTGTATTCTAGCCATTCGCCCTGGGCTACCCAGCCGATATTAAAGTCGTTTTGGCCATTATCAACCGTAGTGGCAATATCCACATCGGTGCTGCGCAAGGCGCCGCCGTTATTGCCACTGGTGGTGTCGTTGTAGGTAACGCCCTGACAACCTAGATCGAAATTTTCTGCTTCTATAACACCGGGCACAGCTGCTGCCGCACCGGTGTAAGGCGTGCGCGTGCCTGCGCAGGGCGTGCACACGCGCAGCTGCGCACTGCTGTTGCAGCTGCTGAGGGTGGTTACTTCATAGTCGTAGCAGGTTTGTGCCATAAGCCCATAATCGCTAAAGGTTTTGCTGTTGGCGGCGAGGGTGGTGAGGCTTTGGCCGTCGCGCTTAATGCCGTAGCCGTCTTCGTTACTGGCGTTGTCCAGCCAGTTCATATTGATTTGGTTGGGCGATATGGCCGTTGCCTGCAAGCTGCCCGGTGCCTTGGTGTTGCAGCTGGGTTTGGTGCCCTCATAAAAATCTTGATGCCAGACTAAACCGGGCGCGCCATTGGCAATGTTGTTTTTGGCAAAGTCGATCATGCCCTGGTAGGCATTGGCTGGCTTGGTGCCACCGTTATTAATATAGGCAACTACCGAGCTGTAGAGCGCATTGGGCTTAATCGTCCAAAGGGTTTTGTCGTGGCTCATTTTCTTAAATGACCAGGCAAATGCGCCGGCGATATTGGCCGCAGACCAATCGGCCATGGTGCGCAGGTTGGCCTGTGAGTCCTCGCCGTACTCGCCCAAAATCAGGGGTACATTCATGGCATTGGTGATGTCATCGCGCGCATATAAGTCCGCAAGCCAGGCGGTATTGCCAAAAATATAATGGTGCGTTTGCAGCACTAGGTTGTTGTCCCAAGCGGCGCTTACGCCAGTGGCGGCCTTGGTGGCGCTGTTATTCCAATCCAATGCGACGAGATCTGAACCCCACCAATCGCCTTCGGCGACAATAATGTGGTTGTTATCAACTTCGCGAATAGCATTGCGCATGGCGATGAGCGAGGGCAATAGCTCATATTTGCGCGTCTCTTGGGTTACGGGTTCATTGATTAGGTCATAGCCCCAAATAATGGGCTCATTTTTATAGCGAGTGGCAATGTGCTTCCATATTTTGGCGGCGGTTGCCACATTGGTGCCGTCCCAAAACTTCACCGAAGTGCGCGGTTGGCTGGCGTTAGAGTCGCCGTTGTCGCTGTGATCGCCAGGGTTTTGATAGCCGGGGGCCGCGTGCATATCCAGCAAAATATACATTTTGTGGCTGCGGCAGTAGCGAATAAGGTTGTCAAAGTATTCAAAACCCTTATCGCTTAGGGCGCCATTTTGCCAAAACAGGTTGTAGTGAAAGGGCACCCGCACCGAGTTATAGCCCAGTGCTTTTAAATCAATAATGGTTTGCTCGGTTACATAGTTAAGCCGCCATTGGTGTTCAAACTCCTTGGCTTTGGCGCTATCGCCAAACACGTTGGTCAGGCTATTTAAAAATTGCGTGTGGGTGCGATAGTTAAAATCGCCCATCATTAAATAACCCTCCCACAGCAGCCAGTTGCCTAGATTCATGCCGTTGAAATACAGCGGCTGGTTGTTCTCATCTAAAATTTGCGTGCCGCTGGTGTGCACATATTGCGCCTGGGCGGGCATTTGCAAACCCACGCAGAGTGCGGCGGCGCAGCCAATCACCTGCAGCTTGCGCCAGCAGCTGCGCACTAGGGGTGTTGTGGATATGGAGTTAGTCGTCATATAAGCCTCTTGTTTTATGATTATTTGCAGCAGAGTTGGCTGGCGCGCCGACTTGAGAGCCAATAGCGCAAGCCTTAAAGCTGCCCCTCTTTATGGGTGCGAGGAGCGGCTTGGGATAGATGCTAGAGCGCTAGCTAAGGCGATGGCGTCTGAGTAACTTCACTCGTACGCCATTTTGTGAGCTTTTTATCGGTTCGAGCTAAACAAAATCACTCCTACCTTTTTATGTAAATATTTTTGGTTCGAGAAAATGCACTCGAACGACAGCTAAATCCTCCTCGGTTATTTTTGCCCTAGCAGTAACAGAACAGCGATGGCTCTACCTCAAGGCACTCGCCCTGCGCACATCTGCTAACACCGCAAACAATAGATAACAAAAGAAGGGGATTAAGATGAAACTACGTACACCATTGGCGCTCGCCGTCAGCTTCATCAATGCGGGCTTTGCCTATGGCGCATTCGCCGCCGAAGTCGAACCGAATAAAAAAGCCTTAGAGGAAGTGATAGTCACCGCGACCAAGCGCGAAACCAATTTGATGGACACACCTATCGCCATTACCGTTATTGGCCAGGACGAACTGAGCCGCGAAGGTATCGCCAACGTTAAGGACATTGGCAAACTGGTACCCAATATGGACATTACCTTTGACTCATCGCAGTCGGCGCCGGTGATCTCAATGCGCGGTGTGCGCTCCACCAACATCACTGAGCTGGGCGACCCAGCGGTAGGCTTGCACCTCGATGGGGTTTACTCACCAAGGCCCCAAGGCGCCATGGCACTAATGTTTGATGTTGAGCGAGTAGAAGCTCAGCGCGGGCCACAGGGCACCTTATTTGGGCGCAACTCCACCGTGGGCAATATCAATATCATCACCAAGCGCCCCGATCTAGATGCCTTTGATGCCAGCATTGGCCTAGAGCTGGCGCGCTGGAACCACCAGCAGGTTCGCGGCATGGTCAATATTCCCGTCAGTGACACCTTCGCGCTGCGCGGTTCTTTTATGCAGGAAACCCGCGACTCTTACCTTAAGGGCTTTTACGACCCCAACCAGTGGGACACGCGCTACCTGCCGGATGCTATAGAAGCTGCGCCCAAATACACCGGCCCAGATTCCGAGCGCAGCTTGCGTCAACGCGAGCGTTGGGGCAGTGGCGATGTGCAAGAGTTGGTGAAGGCTGATCCCAGCGGTTTCTACAATAACTCTGACCAATACTCCTTTCGCCTTGCCGGTATGTGGCAGCCCAGTGACGACTTCTCCTGGTTGCTTACCTATGAGCGCTTTCAGGATTCCAGCGCCGGTGGTGCCGATACCCTCAACTGCAAAATGGCCGCTAAGCGCATCCTCAAGGACGGCGATGGAAACCTGCAGCCGCTGCAAGGCTGTGAGTCTGTCTATGGCCCAGGCGCCGATGAATACACCGTCAATGTCGGCGTGCCCGGCTTCCTCGACTTGAGCATCGAAAGCCTGCGCTCCAATTTACGCTGGGACTTTAGCGACACCATGGCGCTGGTGTATAACGCCGGCAGCGCCACCCAGGTGCGCTCGCAATACTCGGATCAAGATCGCGGCATTACCGGTTGGGATATGTCGATCTTCTTCAAGGACGCGACCTTTAAATCGCAATCCCATGAGCTGCAGCTGCAATCTACGGGCACTAGCCGCCTGCAGTGGATCACCGGTATTTTTGCCTTCCAAGAAAACAACAATATGCAGGGCGGCTGGATCAACTCTGGCCCCAATGCCGACTACTGGAATCAGCCTGACCGTACGCTTAGCTCCTTTGCGGGCTTTGCACAGGGCACCTATAGCCTTACCGACGACTTGAGTTTGACCCTGGGCTATCGCCGCACCAAAGACACCAAAGAGGATGTGGGCGGCCACAACATGAGCTGTAATGGCGATCGCCCCAACCAAGCCAACCCCAGCGCCAATGGCGGCAAGTGCTTCCCCGCCTGGGACCGCGATGCGTTTAATCAACTGCCGACCGACTATTTTTGGGATTCGTCGATCTACACAGTGGCGACCAACAACGACAATAAAGGCGAGTGGGCGTTTGACAACTACCGCCTAGGGTTGGATTACGACCTCAGCGACAGCGCCATGATCTTTGGCTACATCGCCAACGGCACTAAATCGGGCGGTATTGGCGATGTAGTGGTGCAGTACGAACAGGACCCACTCACCACCGCATACCCCACCGATGCCGAGGGCAATCGCATTGTGAAAAAGCGCTGGGGCAACACCTTCAACCCAGAGGAAGTGGTCACCTATGAGGCGGGTATTAAAACCGACCTCTTCGACAGCTCACTGCGGTTGATGGCGACCTTGTTTTACAGCGATTACCAAGATATGCAGGTGGCATCCGCCAAGCCGCTGTTCCCAGTGTATGAATTTGAACGCCTCAATGGTGAGCCCACCGGCAGAGTTACCTCCAATGGTATGACGGTGTTCCAAACCGACAACATCGGCAAGGCGGCAATCAAAGGGCTGGAGGTGGAGTTTGAATGGAAGCCGTTTGAAAACGGCAACTTGAAAGGTTACTTCACGCTGCTGGACACCGAGATCACCAGCGACTTTATTCAGCAGTGGAGCTTTGCCACTACCGATCTGTTTATGATCGATAATGGCCGCGCCACCGATCCGACCAACAGCGATCTCACCACCAACTTAAAAGGCAATGAGCTGCCTTCATCGCCCAAGTACAGCATCAACATCAACTACAGCCATCTATTTTGGTTGGGCGATGGCAGCAACCTTATGCCCTGGGTTGGCATGGACATGCGCGCCAGCTCCTACCTAAGTATTTTTAATAGCGACAAGCACGAAGCTAAGTTTGTAACCCCCACGCCGGATGCCTATTCAGACCGCCGCGCGGCTACGCAAACTATTAATTTGGGGCTTAAATACTCGGCCCCGCAGGATGCTTGGTCGCTTGAAGCCTTCGTTAATAATGCCACCAATGAAGTTGACTTCTATTGGGCGGGCACGGGCGATGGGGTGATTAAGGGCCCCGTCTCTATGCCGCGTTTTTATGGCGTAAGGGCTAACTATCAGTTCTAAATAACGTTGATCGGTTGCCTAAAAAAGCCAGCGTTTTTTCAGCTGGCTTTTTTATGTCGCCCCCTGCTACCTGGGTTTAACCCTTCATTAATCTTAACGAGAGACGAAATCATGATGAAACGACTTCGCCCCATATGGCTGATCCTCAGCCTTGCATCCAGTAGTGCGTTCGCGAGCGATGAGGCTGCACTCGAATCTAAAGTTGAACAGCTCCTTAGTCAGATGACCCTAAGTGAAAAAATTGGCCAAACCCAACTGCGCGATTGGGGCAGCTATAAAGCCGAAGACATGGCCGCGATAAAACAGGCGGTGCGCGAAGGTAAGGTTGGCGGCTTTTTAAATGTGTCCCTGAGCAGTGTCGACAGCAATGCCTTTGCCGAATTGCAGCGCCTAGCCCTAACCAGCCCGCGCAAAATTCCGCTGCTATTTGGGCAGGATGTGATTCACGGCTATAAAACCATTTTCCCCATTCCGCTGGGGCAGGCGGCCAGTTTTAGCCCGAGCCTAGTGGAGGCGGGCGCACGGGTTGCCGCGCGCGAGGCCAGCGCCGATGGTGTGCGCTGGACCTTCGCCCCTATGATCGACATTGCGCGCGACCCGCGCTGGGGCCGCATTGCCGAATCGCTGGGCGAGGACCCGCTGCTAACCAGTCGTTTGGGGGTGGCCATGATTAAGGGGTTTCAAACCAGTGACCCCAGCAATCCCACCAGTATCGCCGCCTCCGCCAAGCATTTTATTGGTTATGGCGCGGCTGAAGCGGGGCGCGATTACAACGCTGCCTATATTCCCGACACTACCCTGCAGGATGTGTATCTGCGCCCCTTTAAAGCCGGTGTGGACGCAGGGCTAATGACCATCATGAGCTCCTACAACACTCTCAATGATGTGCCTGCCACCGCCAACGACGCCGCGCTAAAAACCATTCTGCGCAAGCAGTGGGGCTTTGATGGTTTTGTGGTCACCGATTGGAACGCGGTACTGGAAATGATTCCGCACGGTTTTGCGCGCGATGCCAAGCACGCCGCTGAGCTGACCGCCAACAACGGCATAGATATGGAAATGTACACAGACACACTTGAAACCTATGTGCCCAGTTTGCTGAAGGAGAAAAAATTCGCCGTCGAGCAACTGGATGAGATGGTGCGCAATATTCTGCGTATTAAGTTGCGCCTTGGGCTCTGGGAGCACCCCTTCCCCAATGGCAACCAAACGGACACTTGGCTCAGCGCTGACAACTTAAAAGCTGCCCAGGACAGTGCCGAGGCATCCTTTGTACTGCTTAAAAACAAGGGCGTGTTGCCGCTCGCTAAAAACCAGCGCATTGCCGTAATCGGCCCCCTTGCTGATGCGCCGCTCGAGCAGTTGGGCACCTGGGTTTACGATGGCAAACCCGCCGATACCCGCACCTTCCTACCGGCACTTAAGCAGTATTTAGGCAGCAAAGGGCAGCTTAGTTACAGCCCCGGCTTGAGCTTTAGCCGCGATCAGAGCAAGGCCGGTTTTGCCCAGGCGCTCGCCGCGGCACAAGCCGCCGATGTGATTATTTATGTGGGGGGTGAAGAGGCGATCTTAAGTGGCGAAGGTCACTCCCGTGGCGATATTCGCCTGCCGGGCGCGCAGGCAGAGCTAATTGCGGCACTGCAAGCAACCGGTAAACCGCTGGTGTTTGTACTTATGGCGGGCCGCCCGCTGCAGCTGGACGCCAGCCTTGAGCAATCGGCCGCGCTGCTCATGGCCTGGCACCCAGGCACCATGGGCGGGCCCGCGCTGGTGCGCGTGTTATTTGGCGATACAAGTCCCCAGGGGCGCCTGCCGCTCAGTTGGCCGGTGGCGGTTGGGCAGATCCCCATCTATTACAACCGTATGCAAACCGGTCGCCCTGCAACTGACAGCAATTACACCCGCATCGACAAAATCGGGGTAGGTGTATGGCAGCATCAACCGGGCAATTCCTCTAATCACTTGGACTTAGGCCATGAACCGCTCTTTCCCTTTGGTTACGGGCTGACCTACAGCCACGTGGAATACAGCGGGCTGCGCCTCAATCGCACCCAGTTCAAGCAGGGCGAAAGCCTAACCATAAGCGCAACCCTCACCAACAAGGGCAAGCATAGGGTTACGGAAATCGCCCAGTTGTACACCCAAGACAAGGTCGGCAGCCTGACGCGGCCAATTCGCGAGCTGCAGGATTTTCAAGCGGTCGTCCTAAAACCGGGGGAGCGTAAAGTCGTCAACTTCACCCTCAACTCAAGCGCTTTAGCCTTTCACCGCCGCGACCTAAGCTTTGCCGCCGAGGCCGGTGAGTTTGCGGTATGGATAGCACCCCATGCGCAGGCCGGTGAACCCCTAAGGTTTGATTTGGAGTAGCAGCCAGGGCGCGGCACATCTGCCGCGCCTGGGTGGCTAGTCTCGGCGGGATTAGCGGCGCAATTTTGCCTGAGGGTTGGGCAGGTCGGTGATAGTGCCCGCGCCTATCTCTGCCGCTAGGCCGACCGATTCATGCAGGCTGGGGTGGGCGTGAATAGTCAGGGCTATGTCCTCCACACTGGCGCCAAACTCTAGCGCTAGGGTTAGCTCGCCCAGTAGTTCCCCGGCGTGAATACCTACAATGCCCGCACCCAGTAAGCGATCGGTTGCAGGGTCGTAAATCAATTTGGTTTTGCCCTCGCTGCGATTGGCGGCGAGCGCACGGCCGCTGGCGCTCCAGGGGTAGATTGCGGTTTTATAGGCAATGCCCTGTTGCTTGGCCTCTTTTTCGGTGAGACCCACCCAGGCGATTTCGGGGTTGGTGTAGGCGATGGAGGGAATTGCTACAGGTGCGAAATGATGGCTGTGGCCAGCCGCAACCTCGGCGGCGGCGTGGCCTTGATGGCTGGCTTTATGGGCGAGCATGGGTTGCCCTACTATGTCGCCAATGGCAAAAATGTGCGGCATATTGGTTTGCAGCAAACTATTCACGGCGATAAACCCGCGCTCATCTACCTGTACGCCCGCTTTTTCGGCGGCGATTTTCTTGCCGTTGGGGCTGCGGCCTACTGCGACTAATACCGCATCAAATTCGCGTGCACTCGCCGGGGCTTGGGCGCCGCTAAAGCTAACTGCTATGGACTCTGGTTTGGCCGTTACTGTTTCTACTTTGGTGGATAGCAGTACTTCAAAGCGCTCCTTGTTGAACCGGCTGTAAACACTGACCAGGTCTTTGTCGGCAGCTGGCACCAACTGATCGGCGAATTCAACCACCGTGACCTTGCTGCCCAAAGCCTCATAAACGGTCGCCATTTCCAAGCCGATAATACCGCCGCCTATGACCAATAGGCGCGCGGGTACTTGGCGTAATTCCAAAGCGCTGGTCGAATCCCAAATGCGTTCATCCTTGGGTATAAAGGGCAGTTTTACGCTGCTGGAACCGGCGGCAATAATGGCCTGTTCAAACTGAATTAGACTGCTTTCGCCGTCATGAGTCACTTCTAGTTGGTGATCGCTAACAAACTGCCCATAGCCCTGTATGACGGTAAGCTTGCGGCTTTTGGCCATGCCGGAAACGCCCCCAACTAACTTGCTTACCACGCTTTCTTTATAGCGGCGCACCTGTTCTAAGTCGTAACCTGCGGGTGCGAGCTTTAGCCCCAAGGCGCTGGCCGCGTGGCTTTGATGTATTACCTCCGCCACATGCAGCAACGCCTTGGAGGGAATACAGCCAACATTGAGGCAGACGCCACCGAGTGTGGGGTAGCGCTCTATCAGAGTGACTTCCATGCCGAGGTCGGCGGCGCGAAAAGCAGCGGAATAGCCGCCGGGGCCGCCGCCGAGTACGAGGAGTTGGGTGTTGATTTGCGCAGTCATAGCGATTCCTCTTTGGGCGGGTATTTGGTGTGTTTGGGGGGATATATAAATTTGCCTATCAAGTGGTAGGTAGATTGCACTCAATAAGCAATTTATGTCAACCACTATCTATCACTAGATAGGTAAATTAGAATGAGCCTTAAGTTTATAATCTGGGCGTTCCTATGACAGTTGTTTCCACTCGCGACCAAATCTTGACTCTGGCCCAAAAGGCCATAGCAGAGCGCGGCTATTCATCCTTTAGCTTTCGCGAGTTGGCGGCAGAGTTGGGGATTAAGAGTGCGAGTATCCATTATCACTTTCCCACCAAAACCCATTTGGGCTTAGAAGTTGCGCGCAGCTATCGCCAGCGTTTTGAAACGGTTTTGCACAGCTTGAGTGCCGCGGAGCCTGCAGCGGCCTTGACGGCCTTCACCGATATTTATCGCACTGAAGTTCAAACCAGCCAGCGTATGACGGTGTGCATGATGTTGGCGGCGGAGATTAAAACCCTGCCGGAAGAGATAAAACACGAGATGGAGCTCTTTTATCAATTGAATTTGACCTGGCTTGAAGCGCAGTTGGTCATCATGGAGCTGACTAACACAGCGGTGCTTAGCCGACAGGTGTTTGCCTTGTTACAGGGCGGCTTGATGGGGGCAAAAACCTTGGGGGATCCGACGTATTTTGACGATGTGCTTGGTGCTTTAGAGCTTATTTTGGCCCCTGTTCACCGCACTTTTTATGATTAGTTTTGTAGCTTAGTTTCGATGGCGAGCAACTCAACAGATACTGAGTTGCTTCGTTTTTACGGTAAAAAATAATAGTAATAAGTTTGAATTAGAAAAAACTAAAACCCACCTGAAATAGCTTTTCCAAATCGCGGATGTGCTTTTTCTGCAGCAAAAATACAATCACATGGTCGCCAGACTGCACGACTACATCGTCGTGGGCGATGATCACCTCGCCGCCGTCTTCGGAGTCGCGCACTATGGCGCCTATGCTGGCGCCTTCAGGTAAATCTATATCTTCAATCGCCTTGCCGACTACTTTGGAGGACTTGGCATCACCGTGGGCGATAATCTCAATCGCCTCGGCGGCACCGCGGCGCAGGGAGTGCACATTGACTATATCGCCGCGGCGCACGTGGGTGAGCAGGCTGCCAATGGTGGTGGTTTGGGGGGAGATGGCGATATCTATGTCGCCGCCTTGTACCACATCCACATAGGCGGGGTTGTTGATTAGCGTCATCACCTTGCGTGCGCCTAAACGTTTGGCGAGCATGGAGCTCATGATGTTGGCTTCGTCGTCGTTGGTGAGTGCGAGGAAAACATCGGTGTCTTTAATCCCCTCTTCCATTAGCAAGTCTTTGTCGGATGCGCTGCCATGTAGAACTATGGCGCGGTCGAGCTGTTCTGATAGGCGAATACAGCGGGGCTTGGAATATTCAATAACGCGCACCTTGTAGCGACCTTCGAGCATTTTTGCGAGGCGTAGGCCGATATTACCGCCACCGGCGATGGTGATGCGTTTATAGGCTAATTCCAAGCGGCGCAATTCGCTCATGACCGCGCGAATATCGTTTTTGGCGGCGATAAAAAATACTTCGTCATCGGCTTCAATGACCGTCATTCCGTTGGGGATAATGGCGCGATTGCGGCGATAAATTGCGGCGACGCGGGTGTCCACCGAGGGCATGTGTTCGCGTAAAAAACGCAGCTCTTGGCCGACAAGCGGCCCGCCGTGATAGGCCTTTACGGCGACTAATTGCACCTTGCCATCGGCAAAGTCGACAACTTGAAGGGTGCCGGGCTGTTCGATTAAGCGAAAGATGTATTCAGATACCAATTGTTCTGGGCTGATCAATACATCTACCGCGATAGCGCCGGATTCAAATAGCTGTTGATGGGTGAGGTAAGAGGTGGCGCGCACCCGTGCAATTTTGGTGGGGGTGCGAAACAGGCTATTGGCCACCTGACAGGCAATCATATTAATTTCATCGTTGCTGGTGACCGCTACCAGCATGTCAGCATCTTCAATTCCCGCTTGAATCAATACGTCAGGGTGCGAGCCTTCGCCCGTGGTCACACCTATATCTAGGCGGTCGCGCAGTTCGCGCAGGCGCGCTTCATCGGTGTCCACAACGGTGATGTCGTTGGCTTCGCTGGCAAGATGTTCCGCGAGGCTGCCGCCAACTTGACCGGCGCCGAGTATGATAATTTTCATGCTGAGCCTTTATTGTATTGAAGCGAGTTTATTGGAATTGGTGTTTGGTGCTTATGTCGCCAAGTTTAGTGTTTTGGCAGTTAGCACTGCTGTTTTAGTCCGAATATTTACGCAATTGAGCGTAGTAGAAGCCATCGTGGCCATCTACTTGCGGCAGCAGCTGGCGGCCGTAAGGTTGCTTGATGCCCCAGTCAGCTTCTATCGCTAAACACTCGGCATCGGCGTGGCGCTCCACAAAGGTTTCAATGACCTGGGTGTTTTCGCGCGGCATTATGGAGCAGGTCGCGTAGAGCAGAACGCCGCCGGGTTTGAGTAGCGGCCAGAGGCTGCGCAACAGCTGCGCTTGCAGCTCGGCGAGCTTACTCACTTCTTCGGGAGTGCGCAGCAGTTTGATGTCGGGGTGGCGGCGAATAATGCCGATGGCGGAGCAAGGAGCATCTAAAAGAATGCGGTCGTATTGCACGCCATCCCACCAATCTTTTGTTTGAGTGCCATCGCCGCAGCGAATGTCGGCGCTGATTTTTAAGCGTGCGAGGTTTTCGCGCACGCGTCCGAGGCGGCGTTCGTCGCTATCCAGTGCGGTAACCTCTAGGCTGGGCTCGCATTCTAAGAGGTGGCCGGTTTTACCACCGGGCGCGCAACATGCATCCAAAACACGTAAGTTGGGTGCTAATTGCAATAATTCAGCGCTTAACTGCGCAGCTTCGTCTTGTACGCTTACTACGCCTTCATCAAATAGCGGCAGCCTGCGAGGATCGCTAGCGCGCGCTAGGCGAATGCCATAGGGGCTGAAGTGCGTGGCCTCTGCTTCAATATCGAGATCTTGTAGCAGGGCGAGATAATCCACGCGGCTGATTTTGCGGGTATTGATACGCAGGCAAAAAGGCGGATGGCTGTTGTTGGCGAGGATCAATTCGGCAAAACCTTCCGGCCAATTTTTGCGCAGCATGCCTTCCATCCACCCTGGGTGGTTGGTTTGAAAGGCGAGGTTGCGGCTGAGCAGGTCATCGAGTTTGGCTTTATCCCGTTGAAATTTGCGCAATACCCCATTGACCAAATTGGTCGCCCAAGGCTTCTTCAAATAGCGCGTGACTTCCACGGTTTCACCGAGGGCGGCGTGATCGGGAATGCGGGTGTGTAACAGCTGATAAAGACCGAGTAAGAGCAGTGCTTGAATGTCGCTTTCTTTGGCGCGCAGTGGCTTGTCCACTAAACAATCCACGTAAGCACTGAGCTGTGGGTAATAGCGGCAGGTGCCGAAGCAAAGTTCTTGCAGCAGTGCGCGATCAGCCTCGGGCACTTGTGGTGTCATGGTGGGAAGCAGACTGGAAAGCGAGCCTTGGCCCTGTAAAAGTTTGGCGATAATTTGCGCGGCTGCGGCGCGGACAGTCATCATGCGGGTAGCTCCAGTTTGTCGCCACGTTTAAACAGGTCGGGGTGACCGCGCAGTATATCGGCGACTGCCATGGCTTTTTTGCCCGGCATTTGCAATTGTTCGAGAATCAGCTGGCCCTGCGCGCAGGCGATCCAGATACCGTCTTTATCTATATTGCAGATACTGCCAAGGGCTGCATCGCTGTCTTGTTGGCTGGCGCGCGCGGCCCATACGCGAATACGCTGGCTGTCGTCGCTACCTGCGGGCTTGGTGTGGGCGACGGGAAAGGGATTAAAGGCACGCACTTTTAACGACAGTTCGGCGGCGGGTAGTTGCCAGTTTAGCGCCGCTTCTTCTTTAGTGAGTTTGGGGGCGTAGTTGCTGAGTTGATCATCCTGTTGGATCGGGTTTGCCGTCCCCGCTTGAATGTGATCAAGCGCTTCCAATAGCGCGGGAGTCCCGATCGTTAACAGCTTATCGTGCAGGCTTCCGCCGGTATCTGTCGTTAAAATCGGGCAAAACACTTTAGTTAGCATGTCGCCGGTATCAAGCCCAACATCCATCTGCATGATGGTGACACCGGTTTCGCTATCGCCAGCTTCTATCGCTCGCTGAATAGGCGCTGCGCCGCGCCAACGCGGCAATATGGATGCGTGCACGTTAATACAGCCCAAGCGTGGGGCGTCTAACACTACTTTAGGTAGAATTAGGCCATAGGCGACGACCACCATCAAATCTGCATTGAGTTCTGTTAGTTCGGCAACGGCTGCGGGGTCTTTGAAATTTAACGGTTGATAAACCGATAAGCCATGGGCGAGGGCGACTTCTTTTACGGGGCTAGCGCTAAGCTTTTTGCCCCGCCCCGCGGGGCGGTCGGGCTGAGAGTAAACGGCGATAATCTCATGGCGGCTGCCAATGAGTGCTTGCAGGTGTGCAGCCGCAAATTCAGGGGTGCCAGCAAAGATGATGCGCAGGCCTACTGGGGATTGACTCATAGGGGGTCTCAAATAAAAAAGGCGCTGTTGCAGAGCGCCTTGAGGTAAAGCAAATGGGTGTTAGCGAGCGTCAGCTTTTTCGGCTTTGTGCTTCTTTTCGAGCTTGGCGCGAATGCGGGTGCGCTTAAAGGGCGAAATGAGATCCACAAACAGTTTGCCGTTAAGGTGGTCTAGCTCGTGCTGAATACATACAGCGAGAAGACCTTCAGGCACTATTGAAAATGGGTTGCCGTCGCGATCGAGCGCATCGACGCGAATATGTTCAGGGCGGACCACGGTTTCGTAAAAACCGGGTACTGATAGGCAACCTTCGTCGTGCTCGTACTGAGCGTCATCAAGCACGGTGATTTCAGGATTGATAAACACCAGTGGCTGGGAATTGTCTTCGCTGACATCAATCACCACGACGCGCAGGTGAACGTTGACTTGCGATGCAGCCAAGCCAACGCCCGGAGCGTCGTACATGGTATCGAACATGTCGTCTACCAGGGTGCGTATAGTATCGTTGACTTCTGCGACGGGTTTGGCAACTGTGCGCAGGCGTGGGTCTGGAAACTCAAGTATCGGTAATAAGGCCATAGTGTTTGTGACAAACTTCTAGTAAAAAGGTAATAACCGCTGCTAACATGATGATCGCACAGGATTTATACTGTGAAAACGGAAGCAGCATGGGCTTTAATAATCTATTATACGTCTAACTGGCTCAGGACCGAATAAAACAGGATCGGTTTCTATGAAAAAAATATTACTGGCTATTGCAGCCGCATCGTTCATCAGCCTATTTGCATGGGCTGACAATTCCGTTTTAAAAACGGGCCACCCCGACGAATATACGGTGAAAAAAGGCGATACCTTATGGGATATCTCCGGCACCTTTCTCAATAGCCCTTGGATGTGGCCTGAAATCTGGCATGTGAATCCCCAGATTGAAAATCCCCATTTAATTTACCCTGGCGATTTGATCCGTCTTATCTACTTAGACGGTGAGCCGCGTTTGACCTTAGAGCGCACTACCAAGCTGATGCCGGGCACCACCAAGCTCAGTCCGAGCATTCGTGTGCAAAGTACAGAGGATGCGATTAGCTCGATTCCATTAGATCGTATTGATGCCTTCCTCTCGCGTAGTCGTATCGTGTTGCCGGGTGACTTAGAAGGTGCACCCTATATGATCGCAGGCCAGCAGCAACACCTGATTGTAGGTGGTGGCGATACAGCTTATGCGCGGGGCAATTTCTCAGCTAAATATGACAACTATGGTGTGTACCGCAAGGGTGAAGCTTACTTCGACCCCGTTACTAAAGAGTTGTTGGGTGTACATGCGCAAGGCATAGGTACTGTTAGTGTTGGCAGCCTCAAAGGCGACATAGCCACCATCGATATTATTCGCAGTTACGAAGAGGTGCGCGTTGGTGACCGTCTTTTACCGAGCGAAGATCGTGCGGTAGATTCAACTTTCTACCCCAGTGCACCTGATAGCGAGATTGAAGGCACCATAATCGCGGTTGAAAGTGGTGTAACTCAAGTGGGTAAGCTGGATGTGGTTATGATTAACCGCGGTGAGCGCGAAGGCCTGCAAATTGGCAATGTGCTCGCTATCTATAAGGCGGGCGAAGTGGTGCGTGACCGTATTGGCGGCGGTACTGTGGAGTTGCCGGATGAGCGTGCGGGCTTGTTGATGGTGTTCCGCACCTTTGAGAAAATGAGTTTTGCCATAGTGTTAGAAGCTGATCGTGCACTGGCAGTGAAAGATAAAATACGTAATCCCTAAGTAATACTAGGCTTCACCCCATCAGTGGGTGAAGCCTAATAAATCAAGGATGATTTATGCTCTCTGCTTCAACCTCTGCAAGTCTACTTTTATTGCGCCTTCCTGATACAGGCACTGCTCGCTACTGGAAACTCCTGAATGCTTTTGGTTCTGCCAGTGCCGTCCTCACGAAAACTACAACTGAATTAACTCCTTTTCTCAGCGCTGCTGCGCTGCAGTGCCTGCGTGACTATCAAATTGACCCCGTTGGCAGTGCGCTCGGTCTGCAAGTAGCCGCTGATGGTGCTTATATTGAGGCACAGCAAGAGTTGTATTGTGTTGGTTTTGACGATGATGATTATCCCCATTTACTCAAAGAGATTCCCAAGCCGCCACCTGTGCTGTACGTGCGTGGTGACCCCAGTATTTTAAGTTTGCCGCAAATTGCGATGGTAGGCAGCCGCAACCCTAGTGCCGGTGGCGGGGAAAATGCGGAGCGCTTTGCCGCCTATTTGGCGGCGTCTGGTTTTGCTATTACCAGTGGTTTGGCGTTGGGCGTAGATGCCGCCGCTCATCGCGGCGCCTTGGGGGTGCAAGGCAAGACTATCGCGGTGGTTGGCACTGGCATCGACTTGGTGTATCCAGCGCGTCATAAATATTTAGCTCAGCAAATTGTTGAGGCGGGCGGTGCGCTGGTGAGCGAATTTCCCTTGGGCACGCGTGCGCAGGCGGCCAATTTCCCTCAGCGCAATCGCATTATCAGCGGTCTGAGTTGCGGGACTTTAGTGGTAGAGGCGGCGCTCAAAAGTGGTTCTTTAATTACGGCTGCATTTGCGCTGCAGCATAATCGCGAGGTGTTTGCGATTCCCGGTT
>Ga0070748_1000615_pt1 | contig 17024 bp, 23 predicted proteins | sample VirMetDEL_Nov_12_FD_77015 | JGI IMG/M metagenome (GOLD analysis project Ga0070748, IMG submission 77015) | Aqueous microbial communities from the Delaware River and Bay under freshwater to marine salinity gradient to study organic matter... | ecosystem: Environmental > Aquatic > Marine > Coastal... | reverse complement strand
TAAATGCCACTGCGGCTTTGGCAGCTCCGGCAATACCAGATTTAACCCCGTCAAAACCCTCTTTTATATTTAAGATGTCCCCGCTTTTAAAGCCTTGGACCATAGTGGAGAAATGGCCCGTAAATTTAGCAAGTGCCTCACCTGATTTGGAAATGCCCTGTTCCGTTAATTTGGTATCTGCGCGGAACTGCTTTTGTGCATCACGGGCCTGGTTAAGTTCTACCTCCAGTTTGGCCACTTCCGCATTGTACTTTTTCCACTCGTCCGAACCTTCTGTGGCGCGGTTGCTCTGGGCGCGGAACTTGGACAGGGATTTGGTAAGGTTGCTAATGGTAGCGTCTACTTCCTCCCCGTTTACATAAATCTTTAACCGTCTGGTGATTGCCTTCTCTGCCATGGACTGTGATAATTTACGGCAAAGTCCGTTGTTTTTAAGGCTAAAAAAAGGACATGAAAAAACCCCTCATCTCTGAGGGGTTCCCAACCAAGTTTCCGCTGTATGTCTGCAACTCCAAAAAAAATTTCTATGATGGTTCTTCGCCATCTTTCTTGAACAGGCTATATTGTTCATTTACAAAAGATTTGTCCATGGCATTCAGAATCTTGGTGTCATTGGTATTCTGAATCTTTAATTCTTGAATCTCCTTATATTCCGGAGTTTCTTTCCAAGTACGTTCCAATTCCTCTATACGCAGGTCCCTTTTAGATTTCTCCTTTAAAATAGAAGTGCGTTTTGTGAAGGCATCAAAAAGGGCATCATAACATTCCTTCTGATATTTTATAACACTTTCCTGCACTTCCTCTTTTACATTCCTTGGGTCTATTTTAAACAGCCAACCAAAGACATACCGGAAAGGAATAGTTTGCATATTATACTGCTTATCATCCGCCCCAGTTGTAACCCTCAGGGTTATAACTGAACCCAAAATCGGGTCGTTTTTTAGACGCTCCATTTGCTTCTGAACCGATACCCCGATTGCTTCACAAATGGGCTTTATGGCAACAAATTTTTCGCCATCCTCATTTATGATAAGGATTTCTTTTTCGTTTACTGTAATAATTTGATTATTCATGCCGATAATTTTTTAGGATTGAACAAATTTAAATTCTAAATATCGAAGCTAAAAAACGAGAATTCTCGTTTTTTAATGCTTAGATAGAATTATTCCATTTTTTGAGATTGGATTGATTTTAGGGTAAGGATAAAGTCCCTAAGGTTCTCGTACGTGCCCGTTACCGTAGTTCTGGTACGTTGATCATCTGCAAAATCTGAGCGAATGAACGCCCCGTGCATTAATGATAGTTCTGTGAAGTAATCTGTTAGCTCTTGACGAGACAACAAATCGTTTACCGCTTCTGCGGTCTGTTCTTGGGTAATAGTGCTTTTTGACATAATAAAAAATTTAAGGAGGAAGGCATTGTCCGGTAAGCACAATACGAGATTGAAGTTGACCGTCGGGCGTTACCGCTACCGAATACCTTCCATATTAATAAACTTTTTAGATTGAAATACATAGTATTATGCTTTTTTGACAATTCAAATATATAAAAATAATTGAAACGTTACAAAAAAAATACTGTGAGTGTGTTCTAGAACTTAATTTTACTGGTAATTTCCTCTGCCCTTATGGCGCCAATTTCATCTATAAGGGTCTCCAGGGCATTGGTGCCGTTGAACAGATTGTTGAAGTGATCAAAGGGTTTCATGCTCATCCTTACCCCATTTTTTTTAATGCCCTCAAAACCATAGTGCTGTTTAAAGGTGGCACCGGAGGCCTTTACGGCAATATGGTCCAAAGCATCAAATTTCATGATGGCGGATGCCCCCACCAATTTTAGCATGGTGCCCGTCTGTTTTGTGGTGGCGGTACCCAATACCAGTTTTAACCTACGGCTAAGGGTACGTGCCGCTTTTTGGCCCGCCTTTTTTTCTAGATCGGTAATGTTCCTGTTGTCCTCTCCCGTTCTCATGATACCAGGTAGTTTAGGTTGGCAATGCGGACATCCAAAAGGATAATTTTTTCCTTGGAGGCCCCGCGTTTCATTTTAATAAGGGTAGGCACACAATCAATAGATTTTACCTTCTCCACATATTTTATGGGAAGGGCTTCTATAATATGGTGTAGGGAGCGTTCTTGCATGGGTGCAAGGTGTGCAAATGGCAACAATGAAAAAAGGACATGAATTTTAGGTTATGTGCGTTTGTCCAGGTAAAGGAATACTAATGCCATGGCGGCAATTACAATAATGTTGATGTTGATGCCCTTGGTCTCTTTGGTGGCTTCCGTGGTTTTTCTTTTTTCCTCTTCCAACAGGGCACGGAGTATATCGTTCTGTTTTTTTATCTCGGGGCATTCGCAGGTAATGTCCTCTACTTCTCCCTGATCATTAAAACGGGTGTTGAGGGTGGCGCCATTGTCCCCTTTGGTCTGGACGGTCTGGGATTTTGGCCGTTCTTTTGGTATCTGTGGAATGGCATAAAATACTTTGTCACCAGGGGCATACTCCACCCGTTTTTCGCTCTCAAAAAATTGGGTCTTGGTATCCGTGCGGTCTACCTTGCGGAGCATGGAGCACCCACAAAGACTAAATATCCAAAATATGCATAACCACTTCTTCATGGAATTGTATTAAAAATTGTTCTATTTGTTGGGTGTTAAGTTGCATTTTTAAAAATCCTCGAGTTCTACCGTTTTCCCTTTTAAATGATGAGTGCAATCATTTAAATATCTAATCTTACCATCTGTAACAAATGAATGGCAAACTTCATTTTTAGCGTCTTTAATCCTACCGTCCGTACCTAAAATATATTCCCCACTTTCATCTTTTAATATGTCTTTTGGTAGAGAAACCCATCTGACCAAAATAGATGGTGTAAATGTTGGTTTTTCTTCATCGCCATTAAAAGTCCAATTGGGCCTGCCTTTACCATCTGTAAAAACTCCATGAGCTGAGCCGCATCCTTCACAATGAAAATGATATCCTTTTCTTTCACCATCTGTGTAACTACTTACTTTTTTCATCGCTGCATCTCATAATGGGGGGTGTCCAGGAAACCATCCTTTACCCCGTTCTTATTAAAGTCGCCCCCCCAACGGTTCTTGGGATGAAGCGATACCCAGTACTCCCCAAGAAATTTAGTTTCCTCAAAACTGGATATCCAAACGCCATCTTTAAAAACATTGAGATCCACAGCCAACCTTTCTAGGTGGTTACTTTCCAGCGTTTTACTTGTCCGGTTTCGCTTTTTTAGATAAATCCCATCTGTCTTATTAAACATTACATCGTACCCGTAATAATTTAAAAGTACCTGGGACTTGGTTCTTTCGGCTTCCCCAAAAGAAAGTTCGTACCCCATTTCATAGGCATATAAAATAAGGCACCCAATGTTCCTTGTAAAAATCCGCTGTGTTTGTCCTAGTGTCATACCGCTATCTTGTATTTGTTGATGTGGATGTTCATTTTATGGTGCTATTGTTCCAAATGCTTTCCAAGTTCCTGGCGTTCCTGCTGTAACACAAACCCATCCAACCGTACCACTTGCCGATGGTGCTGAATTGAAAACAATCTCGGCCCTTGCCCAAGTTCCCACTGTGGGTGCTGCTGCCTGTACGTAGTTTTTGGATTTTACAATCTTTAATTGTGCGCTTGTGTATGTTGATAATGAATTTACATACCAGCTTATCGCTCCGCTATAATTCTCTAACTGAATCCCATTCACAGTAGTTCCCCTAGCATAAAGTGATGTAGCAAAACCACTAACCCCATCTATTATAACATTGCTTACCCCGCTAGGATATACCCCAACAGAAGAAGCCACTGAAGAACCTTTTATGTTTTTTATTATTCCACCCGTACTTGGAGAAACAAACGTTACTCCCTTTAATGCCGTAGTGTTTACGTTTTCAAGTTCAAAATACCCCTCTGTTTCAAATAAAGAAGAAGCCGACGTGCCAGAAACATCGTTTATAGTGCTATTTTCTACTCTAAACTTAAACTTGTTTTTTGCAAAAGCGTAATACCTCCCTGTATAGGTTATTTTTGAGTTTCTTAGAATTACATTGTTTGCACTTGCAAAATATATTTGTGGCGTGTCCGTAAAGTAACTATCAACCGTTAAATTTATATTATCTAAGACCACATCCTCCACCGTTGCCGAAGCTTCGCTAGTATTGTCTCTAAACGCAGCTAATCCACCGCCTACAGTGCCATAAACATTACTTATTCTAATCTTTTTGCTTACTGCCCCGTTTGTGGTAGTAGAAGAAGTAAGCCCTAAAGATGTAAGATTTACAAAAACATCGCTAACGGTAATATTATTTACATTGATACTAAAAACAATTGATGAATAAAATTGATTTTGCGCACCCACAGGATTTACAGCAAAAGTATTGCTGTTAAAATGGTATATATTTTTAGCCGAACAATTAGATGCCCCAGCTGTAAATTCCAAAGCATATCTAAAAGTATTAGAATAAACATTATCAATTGCTATATTATTACCCGCACAACTAACCGCTGCAAATTGATATTGATTTGCCGTTGCTATTTCGCCAGTAGGATTTGAGACCAAATGGGTTATATTAGTCGCTTTAATTCCTGAACATTGTAATTTTAAAGCCTCTTTCCTCCTTCATAATTATATACTTCATCTACTATTGAATTGAGTATAAAACTAGGATTGCATTGAATGTGTACCGTATCCACATCTTCTAATACAACAGCGTCCAATTCATCGATACTAAAACAATTTATTGATTTTACGTTTCTTATAGATGAATTTGAAAAGGTTGGATTTACCGATGAAACATTGCTTACAGCACTTACCCAAACAGCCCTCATTGAGCCGTTTGTATCGCCTATAACTCCATTTTTAAGAACTGTACAATCATTTAACTCCACATTTTTAATATGTATGTTTTCGGTATTGTCAGCGAGTATCTTTACTCCTTGGAAATATGTGCTACTTTCTACCCCCTCTATATAAACCCCGTCAATTATTACATCTTTAATATCATCGGTTGTTATCTCTATAAAGTTTGTTACATCACCATCCTGAAAATCAACCTTTACATTTGATAATCTAGCCCCATCTAAAGATGTGGTTAATTTTGGAGTTCCAACAAGTTCAGCCCCGTTAAACTCAACTCTATAAAAAGGGATTGTTCCGTTTACTTTATATGTCTTTTCTTCAAACACTAACACCTTATTATTGGCTATAGCATATGTATTTGCTGCCAATATAGCTGCCGTTTCATCTGTCGTGCCATCACCCTTAGCCCCATAAGATTTAACGTTTACGGTTGATGAGCCAGACCCACCTGGCGGATTAAAATTTGTGTCGAACCAAAGGGTTACGGCATCTGCGCTGGCGAAGGTGGCGTCCGCATTGTCACCATCTATAAATTGGGTGTAGGGGATGCCCCTTTGGCCATTGAACTGTATGGCGACATAGACCTTGGGTTTTTCTACCAGGAATATTTCCACATTGCCCACGGCATTTATGTCCGCAAAGATGTTGATGTCCGGGTATCTTTTAGGGATATTGTTTACCGTGTCCGTTATTGCGAGGACGCGGCCCGGTCCCTTACTTTCCAATCTGTACACTGGGTCTTGGGCATAGCCAAAACCTACGAACAATAATGCCAATACTAATATTATCTTTTTCATTTTTGCTTTAATTTTATTGTTACTTAATTACCTTTTTTGTGGGTTTCTTTAAACAGCCTCCATTTTACCCTGAACAGATCTATTTTGGCTATTATCTTACTTCTTAAATAATGATCCGTAATCTTGGCGATAAGCAGTACACATGTAGCGGAAACAACCTCTAAAACCCAATCCGTTACAAATAGTGTGCTTACCCAAGCCAGAAGGTAAACCAGTATTTCAGAAATTATATTTTGTGTTGTATTGGGCATGGTCTTAATTTTTTTGATCAATCTTCTTTTTAACCGCACCATTACTGATCATTGCCAAGGCCCAACCCAAGGAAAGGAAGGAGGTAGGCTCATTGGTAATATCCAAACCTATCATGGTCTTTATGGCCGTTGCGGCTTCCGGAGAAATGGTCACCACCGTTAGCAATATGATTATCATTGAAATGGACCATAACCAAAATGGTTTATTCTTTGTCCAAAGAATGGAAAAACTAAAATTGGCAAGATGCTCTCTTACTTTCCAACCGGCATATAGCAAAATGCCTAAAACTCCAAGGGCCAATCTTAATCCTATTCCGAAATACAAACTTGTTTCTTCCATTACTTCTCTATTATATATGGGGCCACACTCCACACTACTAATCCTGCCAGGGCATAAATTAACAGTGCTGTGAAGTAGTGGTCCATAGTTATTACTCCGTTATATAAACCTGCACAGGGCTTCCACCGATATACGCTTTACCTTTTATTTTTACTCTTTTATATGTTGATGGCTCTGGTTCGGGACAAGCTGAACAACTGCCTCCACAATCAACACCTGTTTCGTCACCATTTTGTATACCATCAGAACAGGTTGGGGAGGGAGCTCCATCTACCTCAAAGTAATCCCAATCATTTGCCATGTCCGCAAGGAATATGTCTAAATGAGTATACCCTAAAGATGCGTAACTTGTTACTCCACTTTGGTCTATTGTAGTTCCATTACTTATAACTGCCGTTGCTGGTCTTGTTGATGCGGTAACACTCCCACCATTATCGGTTTCATAAGCATCTGATAACCCATCACTATCCGTATCAGTATATGCTGTGCCGCTAGATAAAGTTGGCAGTCCAGTTGTTTGGCTTTCTGAATCTACATAACTACCTGCATTTCCATTTAATACATCTGCAAACATATGTAGGTCTAAAGCATCATTTCCATCTAATAGATTAGCCCTTGCGCCAGCATTTCCTAAAACGCTATCCAATACTACTGATGAAGACAAAGGGGTGTAATTACTTGCCATAACCCTACTACCACTAGAAGTACCTTGTCCGTATCTTGAATTTAGAGCAGGAATAGAACCTCCGTTAAATTTATTGTCCGATATGTGATAAGAAGTTCCCGACCCAGAAGTTATATCAGGATCGCAGTTAGTGGTACATGCTTCTAGTTTTATAACGTTTGTAGCCGTTCCTGGACCATCTAAATATATATTTCCAACAATATCATGAGTGTTTTGTGTTGTTGGTTGTGTTCCTGCTCCAAAATGATAAATAACATTGTTTATCATTTCAAATGTAGATGTATCAGTAGATGCCCTTATGTTCCTCTCATTTTGATGTGCTAATAAATTTCTAATAAACGAAAGTTCGTAGGTATTATGATAAAGTAAAATGCCTTTATTCCCTTCAAAACATTCGCTTACTATACTATTTTGCAAAGTAAATCTTTCTATATCCCTGTTGCTTCCAGATGGCCCACTGCCTATACCAAGATTTTCATCATCACCCCATGATATGGAAACATGATCAAACATAAAGTCGTTCATTGATGTGCTGTTTGCGGTATTCAATAACCGTAATGCATCCTGCCCACTTCCTATTCCAGGATCACCATCCCTAAACCTAAGGTGTCTCATAGTAATGTCGGAGCCATTTTGTATTACAAACGCACCTCCATGAATTGCAAGTCCATCACCTGGAGCAGTTTGACCTGCGAAATGTATATTTTTAGATGATGTGGTTATATCACTACTTAACTCAATAGTTCCTGCTACTCTAGGTATAATAACTCTGTTATCACCACTAAAGGCATCCCTTAATGTGCCGCCACCAGAATTTCCAAGACTTGTAAGAAAGTATGGTGTTTTAGTTCCAGCACTTGGAGCATTTTCACCGTGACCTTCTGCTGTTGGGAACGCCTTAATATCGGCATCAGTTAATGTTATAGTCTGTGCCTGAATTAAGAAAGGAAATAATAATATGAATATTAAATATCTCATAACTTTGTAACTCTAATATTATCGATAGCTATTTTATCACCGTTGTCACTCGATGAACTCCCTGAAAATCTTATACTTCCCGTGGTGGTGGTTGATACTGCTGTTAAGGTATATTCTACCCAAGTACCCACAGCCGTTACGTTCTGTGTGTCACTTACAGCCCAACCATCCCCAGAAAATAATGCAACTGTCCAGTTTGTACCAGTAACCTCTTGCAAATAAACCTTTATCTCATAGGTAGATGAACCGTCCGTTGTGAATGATGTTGCCCCTCTACTTGATGTATTGTTCGCCCCTGTATTCGTTTGTAATATGCAATAAGTCCCATCTTGTGGTGTTGGCGAAGATGTAACACTGGTATGCGAAACGTTTATTTCATTTGTAAAGCCAGTAGTTGCGTTTGTTTCTGTTGGATTGGCAGCGTTTGCAAATGTGTATATTGCAGGATCAACGGCTTGTTGTTGACTTGCTAAAACTAAAGGACTTTGACTAAATCCAATAGAGCAAACTAGTAATAATATATAAAGTATATTTCTCATTATAGTTTTACATAACAATAGTTAATAGTTGTTTTATTAGGGTGTACAACTCCATAAAGTATCATTGGTACATTTGCTTCAAATGCCAATGTACCATCCATTTCATCCCAAGTCGCTCCTTCTAGAGTTGGCGCACTGGCCCTATCTATGTAAATGTAAAGTTCAACTGCTGATTCAAGCCCGGAAACCGTAATGGTCCCAGCATCCGCTGTTTGATCGTTATAAACTTTTTTTTCCGACAAATCAAAGGTTGCAGTTGTTTCTATTGTTATCGGTGGTGCATTGGGTAGTATTACTAATTTTCCAGAAGCCGGTGCACCATCTGAAATAAAATCATCATAAGGTTGTTCATAAATATCATCTATAGACGTGGCATTAGTTCTGCCAAATGTATCGGAACCTATTTTACCTGATATCAGAGCAATCTCATAAAGCCATGCATCTAAATCAACATCACCGCTAACTGTGATATAACCTAATTTAGTTTGTTCCGCATCCGTAAAGGCGTTGGTATTGGCATTGTTCTCATAGGCTGTTTTTACTTCCTCATCTGACATTGAGGTGCCACTTGGATTAAATGGAACTTCAGTAAATATAACATCATCAACACCTACTGATTGACTCCTATCAAAACTGGTTAGGAAAAACTTATCATACATAGTGTTTCCCGCTGTTACGTATACATACATTCTAGCTAAACTTTCAGAAACCGAAGCTTCTGGGGATCTTGTCCAACTTCCTGAACTAGCTAAGTATATACCGTTCTGTTTAGCATCAGTTTGATTTTTAACCAAAACTCTTTCCCCTTCGGTTAGTAAATTACCATCTATAGTTTGTATTCCTGATAATGTGATATTAGCAGTGGTGGCTACCCTAATATTTTTCTTTATAAAATGATTATTGCCAATTGTACCTGCATCTACATAAGCTTTAGGTGTTAAATCTGTTGTATTAACCGGGGTTCCAGTACTGTTTAATTTATATAAATCGGTATATGTTCCTGTTATACTTGTATTAGCAGCATTTTGTAAAGCAAAAACAAAATCATCTGTAGATTTGGCCTGTCTCCATCGTTTGGTGTTTTCGCTTCTTGTGGCACCGCCTATATAAATACCTGCCGCTTTAGGGACAGTCATAAATACATCTGAAAAATCCTTCTGGCCGATTGCGCTTTCATCACCAGTTAAATGCATTAGATTAGAATCAATAGCCACTTCCTCATCATCTATCTCCCATCTTCCATCAACAAAATCGTATTCAAATTGACTTATTATTTGCCAAATGGAAGCTGGCTTCCTATATGCTGTCAATGCTATTTTACCATTAGTTGGCAATAGATCTATTCTATATTCATTGGTACTATCAGTCAATGAAATATTAGAACCGTTTAAACCAAATAATTGATTATAAAATATAATTTCAGGACCAGCTGTAGGCGAACCTATATCATAAGTCCCATCTGCATCAAATGTAATATCAGAATCTACAGGAGTGGACCAATCTATACCGGGCAAACCATCTATAAAATCTGGATATGAAATTCCAAATACTTCGCCCTTTACCTTGGAGATAAGAATGGTGTCCGTGGCCACAATGGTGTCTGCCACTCCTTTCTTTGGGAAACGTGGGTGGCCGTCCGGAGTTACCATGATCTGGGCAGAGGCAAAGCCACTGATCAATAGGAAGAGTATAAATATCTTTTTCATTTTCTTGGCTTTAGACTTAAATTTTTGTTTTCTATGGTGATCTCGAAATCCTGTACTATGATGTTCTTTACTTCTAGGGTGTCCGTGGTAATTTTTTTACTTCGTTTTAACCGCTCTACCAACAGCACGGTTATGATGATGCTGTTAATGATCAATGCGATTACCATTATTATTGTCCAAATCATAATGCCCTGAATATTGAGTTTACGGAGTAGCTCTCCAGTTTATCTACATTGGGACCTTCATAGGTACCGCTGACTATTAAATAAAATGCCCCGTCCACATCCGTGACCTTTACATTGGTGACGGTGCCGCCAATGACTATTTTGGAGGTGGTGGTGGTGGCGGTTGTTTCCTGCAGCACCCAAATATTGTCCGTGTCATCCCAAAGGGCAATTTGGGCAGCGGTACCAACTCCTGCATCAATAACGGCATATCCGCCCTCCACAGCTGTGGGGTGGGTGGCCTGCAATAGGATTAAACTGGTAAAGACTCCGTAAGATGCATTTTGGGTGGCCCCGCCCGTTAGGTTGTCCAGTATGGTGGCGTGGTTGTCCAGTATGGAACCAAGCTCGTTGAAGTCCTCCGCGGTGGCTTCGTTTAAGCGATTGCCCACGGCCCTTACATTGGTCTTCGTCTTTAAAGGTGTGCTGGGTCTGCTGGCTGCCATTAATCTGTTTTTATCAAAAATTGGTATTTATAGCTCTAAAAAAAAGGACATTAAAATCCTACTATGCTTTTGGTGTTCTTTGGTTTTATATAGGTAGCTGCCGTCCTCGTCTCGTAGTCCGTAAACAGCTCCGGGTTGGCCTCTATAAATGTCAGCGCCTTTTTATAATATTCCTCGCCAGCCGTTAGGCGTTCCTGGTATATGCGGTGTATCTGGTCCTCGTCCAAGGTCTTGGCGCGGTATCCGGGAAATTCCTCCAGCTTTTGGTAGATGCCGTGGGCGGTAAGATCGAACATGCCACTATTAATGGCCTTGGCCACGGTATAGTTTACCTGCGCGGCCTGCATTAGGTCTAGTACCTGGTATTCTTCATCCGTAGATACGGCTTCAGAGATGGTAGCCAAGGTGGCCGCATTTAAACGGGCGGTGAAATATTGGTGGTGCACCTCCAGCATATAGGGGCGAAGGGCCAAAAATGTCTTTCTTGAACCGGATATGTTGAACCAACGGTTGAAGGTTTCCGTCCGCTTTACCAACAGTTCCATAAAAATGGTGTAGCCTTCGGTGGTTTCCCATCCTGTAAAATCCGCAGTGTTCGCCTCCATGAGTTTTAACGCCTCGTCCAATGCGGAGAAACCTGCGTCCAGAAAGCTGCGCCTTAGGTCCCTAATCTGCCACCACTCCGCTGCTTTGTGATTTTCCCCCGAGGATACGGAAATACCGGAGTCCGACACCTGCACGTTTGCCAAGGGCATGTACAGGAACCAGGAAAGGTTGGCGGATGCTTCCCGGAACAGTTCATATACTTTTAAGGGAACGGACTCTGTTGGTGCCGTTGCGGCATAGGCCGTGTAAAGGGCATCTCCCAATAGGGTCTTTATATATTTGCGGTCCGCCTGTTTTACATACGGTTCCAGACTTTCCCATTCCACATTCTTATTAATGGAAACGTATTGTTTTACTTCCTCTAAAGTTTTAAGTAGTGCTGCCATTAGATTCCGTTTTGTACGCCCGTAGGATTTGCATCCAAGGTGGTTAATACTGTGTTTGCGAAGTCGGCCTCCAAGTCTTGGCCCCACCCATTATAGTCCCTGAGCAGTTGCCAAGGTTCCAGGGAGATTTCCCGTTTGGTCTTGAAGAGGGAGGTAAGGATGGAGAAGGCCTCGCGTTTGTCCGAGCCTGAGCCGGAGTTCATTTTTCCGCCTGGTATGCCCGCGCCCAAAAGGGATGGGTCCACGCCCATGGCAAACATGATCTCTGAGTTGGCGGCGGTGGCTTCGGGCAGATAGGAGCCATCTTTTAGAACGTCATCTATGGCGGTGACCTCTATACCTTTTACCCATTCCCCGTTCATATCCTTATAGACCACAGATTGTATGGATTTGCCCGCGTTCTTGTTTCCGGACAAATGGTCATCTATGGCACCAGTGAGTTGGTCCCGAAGTTCCTTCTTCTTTTCAGGGGAGTAGTCGTCCCATTCGTTTTTATACATCCGTAGGAAATATTCCTCGGAGATATAGACCATGTATTTTAGATTGAGCTGGTTCTCGAACAGATGCTTCTTATACTCTGGGATGGAGTTGGCAACGTTCATCCAGCCATTGTGGTATACTGCGTGCCAATCTACCTCCGGGTAATACGTCTCCGTCATTAACGGGTAGAAGATTGGCATGATGAATTTGTAAATTTTCTTTTTTTTGCAGTATTCCTTTATCTGCTCGGCATGCCAGTAGCTGTCGATTGCAGGTATTTTTTGCACAAACTCGCTGTCCACATTGGTAGAGGACTGCCAATTGTGGCAGAAGTATATGTTTTCTATTAGGCCAGAGCTCTTGTTTATTTTTTGAAAGCGGCATTTGGAGGCAGGCTGTCTTCTAATGCTCACTATTTTACTGAAATCTTTGGAGAGTATAAACTCTGGGTATCCAATGTAGAAGGTCTCCAGGTCCGCAATGGTCTCTGTCCAGAACCTGTTTATCTTGTACTGCTTAAAAAAGGTATAGATTTCAGGATAATCCTTAACGGATACAATGGTCTTATTGCGTTTGCCGTCTGCCACTTCATCTTTGAATAAATGGAAACCTTGCCCGTAATGGGTAGATTTCAAAACCCTTAACCCGGCACCACCTGCACCGTTAAGGTTAAGGGCCTTCATGAATTTTTGGGGGTACTGGTTGTCATCTCCCCATTTTGCAATCTCACCAGAGGTGCTGTCCTCTGGATTTATAATGGTATGGGGAACGGTATCCTTGCCAAAGGCAAATGCGGCTTTGCTTCCGTGGCCAAATGCCACGTCTCCGTGATGGGTGATTTTTGCCATTAATAGATTACTTTTTTACCGTTGAACTCTATAATGAAACGGATGTTTATTTTTTTGATATCTCCCTGAGGAAGGACCTTTATATTCCTGGTCTTATTGTCATAATGGTTAGGGTCTTTACGGGTCAATGGGGCTGGTCTGCCTACCGTTCTAAGCGATCTTACACTGTCCGCGTTGGGGTTTTCTTCTTTCATGACCAGTTTGGCGGTGGGCCAATGGCGTAATTTGCCGCCTGTCTTGGAGAAACGTTGCAGGGTACGGACCTTAATGCTGAAGGGGACGGCCCTGCCATCCCTGTCCAAGGTCTTCATTTGCGCAAGGGCATCCTGTAAGTATATGTTTTCCGTAGACATGGCAGCAAGATTGCAATATGGCGGATGGGAAAAAAGGACATGAAAAAACCTCCATGAGAATGGAGGTTTTTTATTTATAATTTAGGTGTGCGGGTCTGCTTAACGGCACCTATAATTATGTTGGGGAGGGGATATATATTTAGAAACCGAATGTTTTAAAATAGGTTCAGAATTTAATGTCTCTACCTTTATGCCGAGATTTTTTAATTCCATACTTATAGTCTCAACAGATTCTAAACTTGGAACCAACAGCACATCTAATTCGCTGGACGCTCTTTGTTCAATTAAATTTAATGCGGCTTGGGCAAAAATTGAATGACCGCTTCCAATAACAATTGCTATTTTCATTTCCTGTTGAACATTTAAATTAGAAACTACAACCGCCTCAGGACTGGCAAGTTCTATAAAAGTGACTTCTTTGTTTGCTTCCTCATTGGGCGAGTCGTTACCAATGGCACTTACATTCAATACGAACATTAGGCTAAAAAGGATTGTAAAAATATTTTTCATGAGTTGAATTTAGGAAATGGGGTGGGGAGTAAAAAGGACATGAAAAAACCCCCATGGTAATGGAGGTTTGTTTTATATAATATGGTTAATTTTTTATCCTTTTTTGATAAAGGAGCTGGAAACTATTGTGCCTTGGTCAAATTGAAGTGAATGATTATAAGGACAATGATCACCGAAACTAAGTGGGTTTATTATTTTATTCACTCTATGGGTTTTACCTACGGTGCGACCGCCACACATAACAAAAGAAGAAGGCTTTTTATAATCCTCCACAATATCAATTATACCATTTAACCACTCAGGAATTGCATAAAAATCTATTGACGGATGACCAGTTATTATTTGACCAATATAATCTTTGATATAAACTGAATAAATACGGCTATCAGGGACATCTGATTCCATTTCTAAGTATAGGTTCTTAGACTTTAATAAATCCATGTTTTCTTGATAGTTGTAATCCATAAAACTAAGATACAAAATTTTAATTACAAATTTCTGGAAGGTCTACCCAGTCCGAAGGCACCACCACCAATGGTTCCGTACCGTAGATACTGCCCACAAACCTATACCCGTAAAGCTGCTCGTTAAATACGGGACCCACCTTGGCATAGGAGACGGTGTTTACCTTGAACCTGTTGTACAGGAAGTGGGCTGGCAGGGTGGCGTCATGTTTCATTCGGGCTATTACCTTTAGGCCAATGGTCTCCGCAGAGGACAGTTTTATATTCTGATCATCGTAATCCGCCTTTAAAGGTTTCAGATAAATGGTGAAGGCAAAGGTGCGATCGTTTACCGTGGACTGCACATTGCTGGAGGATAGGTCTCCTTCATGGCTTTCCAGTACCAAGGATGGGAATTCTATCTTACTACGGAAGGAAGACTGTATTTCTGTAAGGTCCATTCGGAAAAAACCATTGATATCCTTGAGGTTATCTGCCAAAAATTTAAAATAGGCTACCAGAATGCTGTGGGTTATGTTCATTTTTTGCGCTGTTTTCTAAGGTTTCTTATGTCATTGGTGATGATATTCAGGAAATCATTGGCCAATACGTTGTTGGTGGTCTCGAATTTGGAAGGGTCACCTTCTATTTTGTCCAGGACTATCTCCCCAAAGCTGACATATTTCTGTTGTTGTGGGGTTACCTGGCCTTCAATCTGTATGGGTTTCGGGAATATTAAAGGGTAGGTGTCCGCTATATGGTTACGGCAGCCTTCATAAGTATAGGCAATGGCAAGCTTTGTTTTTAAAGGCAGGGCTGCAAATACATCTGCACGGTTGTCCACGGCCTGTTTTACAAATGGTTTCCGGATGTCCATGTCCGTATAGTTGGGTGCCTTTTCCCTATATAGAGCAGCGCAAAGGACGTCCAGCCAAATGTCCTCTTTGGATTTTCGCCATCTATAGTAGACAGAATCCACAAATGAGAACTCGCCAATGGTGACGTTCCTTAATCTTTGGGCAGGGGGGTAGTAGACCGTTTTATTTATTTTGAACTCAGGGATAAATTTGGTGCGGTCCACCCTTTCATATATAAATTTGGTAAGTGGTACAAAGGCCTTGGGCTGTATTTCCTTTAAAGCAATGCGGATACTTTTCCAAGTGTTGCCACGGAGGAGCTCCTTGGATATCTGAAAATATAATTTAGTGGTGGTTGTTGCGACCGCCTCGGCATTGTCCTTCACTATTTCTTGATAGCAATGGAACTGGTACACTATGTTTTGAAGTTGTACCGGGGTGAGTTCGTTCCAGTTCTTTGGTATGGTAATGTTGACCTGCATGCCTTAATGTTTGCCGCAATGTCATAATTGTTGGTCTGGGAAAAAAGGACAATAAAAAACCCTCCGGAGTGGAGGGCGTTTAAATTATTGATTCCTTTTAAGAAAGTACTTGAGCGAATAAAACATCAAGGTTTTTTTCTTGTTGTTCTCCACTATTGTGGTTTCAGTCTTTTCCTGAAATGGTTTAAAGCCTAATTCTGTAAGCATGTCGTAAACATCTGCTTCGTCTACCCATTTAATAGGGAGGATATTGGTTACCTCTCCGTGCAAATATTGAAGGGTAAATGCCACGCTGCCATCTTCCTCCGGTGTGGATGGGGTGAACATGGTAGTTAAAAGGTTTCTAAGGTCTTGGGTGTAGTCCGTTTTCATAACCATGATTTTTAAAAACCCCTATGGGAGCTGCAGACACACAGCGGAACGCTGTAAGTGAGTAGGCTTCCCCGTACTCTCTCCCATAGGTTAAATTAATAAAAAGGTTTTTAGAAATCATTGTTCCACTGTATGTCTGCATGACAAATATATGGGAAATTTTTTACCAATCGTCTTTTTCAGATTTTAGCTGCAGTAGATAATCTTTAAGAATGTTTACCTGAGAATTAAAAAGTTCTTCGATATCTGCTTTGGTATCCGGTAGTCTGAGCTCTCCTTTTTGATCATAAATAGGGTAGCCTTTCCACTTGCTTCCTTGGAAAAATACTTCTCTGCCACCGTTATCCGCTGTGATATTCAAGTCTGTTATTTCAAATTTTGTTTTTGAATCCTTAAACCTTAGTTCTATGGTGTAGGTAGTACTCACATCTAGTTTTATACCACCATTTTTTACCGTTGTGAACTGGCCTGCATAGGTGTCAAACCTAATATATTCTCCTGGTTCCTGTGCTTTAATTACTTCAGATGGATTTTTGTAAACCTCATTTATATATTTCAATGATGATTCATAAAGCGCATTGGTGTCCATTCCTTCCGCCTCAATAACAATATAATTATTTTCGATTTTGGCCTTGTCGCGCAGGCCTTCCGGTGTTACTTCGAAGCTCTGGCAGAAAATAAAATTTAATGTCAATAGCAAAAATCCTGTAGTAATTTTTTTCATGTGATTAGGTTTTAGGTGAATCCAAATATAAAAAATTCATTCTCATTTTTGAACCGTTAATAATTTGAGGGTCAAAAATTTAACCAAAAAAAACAATTCCCCGTTTTTCATTTTGCAGCCATTC
>Ga0070748_1000614_pt1 | contig 17024 bp, 16 predicted proteins | sample VirMetDEL_Nov_12_FD_77015 | JGI IMG/M metagenome (GOLD analysis project Ga0070748, IMG submission 77015) | Aqueous microbial communities from the Delaware River and Bay under freshwater to marine salinity gradient to study organic matter... | ecosystem: Environmental > Aquatic > Marine > Coastal... | reverse complement strand
GCAATAGCTGTACGATACGTCTCTCAGTAGGCGTAAATTCCCGCCCTTCGATCTTGGCATGGAAACGGCCATCTCCCCCAAAAAAGTTATCCACTAGGATGAACACTAATCTGGCTTCCATGGTGATCAATGCTGTACCTTTGAGCGGACTAAAACGTACCATATTCAAACTAGTAGGAACGAATAGCGTATGTACATACTCTCCAAACTTGAGCATCTGTACACCGTTGATCGACACTTCGGCCGCACGGCGCATCATATTAAACATACTGATACGCAAATGGCGCGCAAAACGTTCATTCACAATTTCCAGCGTCGGCATACGCCCACGAACTATTCGATCTTGGGAAGAGAAATCGTAGGAACGGGCATCTTCTCCAACAGCATCAATTTCGTCATCATCGACGTCATCAACCCCGTGCAATAGCGCATCAATTTCGTCTTGGCTTAATAAATCACTCACTATATTGCCTTCGCCTCTTTTGGTGCTGAAGTTAAAGGGTTATTGCATTACAAAACCGGTAAATAGTACTTTCTCGACAACTTTACGGCCTGTGACCGACTGCAGAGTATTTTGCACACTTAAGAGTGCTAACTGGCGTAACTCATCTTTACCCGCTTGCGTACTGAGTTTTTGCACATCAGCACCACTGAAAGTCGTTAAAAGCGCATCTTCAATCAACGGAATGTGTTTTTGTGTCAGCACATCATCATCGGTACCACGCACCATAAGTTGGACTTTGATCTCAACTAAACGTGCTCTGTCAGGCCCTGGTAAATTGAATAGGAAAGGGCGTGGCATAGGCACATAGGATGCTATGGCTAAATCTCCGGTGGCAGGGGTTTCAGCCTGAACAACTCCATCAGCCGTAGCGACAGGAACTTCCTCAGAATTGCTCCCCATAAAAAACCAGATACCAGCACCGATTAAGAGAGCGATAAGAACACCTACGCCAACAAAAATAAACAGTTTTTTCTTACTTTTAGGCTCTTCGGTACTTTCAAGTTCTAACGATTCTTCCTTAGCCATCACTATTCTCTTTAATTTAGGCGGAACAAATGACGATTCTGATTAATCAAAACGTCATTATGTTTAATCATTGCTATAGGTTACCTACTTAAGCGTAATAATCTATACCTGAATTTACACTAGTGGTTTGATTTAAACCTAAATGTAGCTCTTCTGCCGAGATTTCATCCACATCAGCCCCACTTGAACCGCCACCGTCACCAAAACTCCCCTCTCGACGTTCACCTTGGCCACCTTGAGATACATGGCTATCCGCTAATTGCATCCCTTGTTCTTGCAGTAACTCACGTAATCTTGGCATAGCTTGTTCAACCAGATCACGCGTTTGTGTCTGAGTGACATGGAACTGTACTTGGGTCTGCTCGCCATGCACTTGAATTTTTACCAGCATATGCCCAAGCTCGGGGGGATCGAGCCTAATCTCTGCATGTTGAATACCTTGACTCACCATAGTGATCAACTGTTGCTTCATTACAGGTGAAAACCGTTGGATCATCTCTTGCATTTGGTTTTGTTGATCGACACCTTGGCGTAATGACAATTGAACTTGCATTGTTTCTTGGCGATTTACTTGTGACATCGAGAGTGTATGGATTGATGATGTAGACTTAATATCTGAGAAGGTACTGCCATCATCAATAAAATTTTCATCTCGGGGAATATCCATCGCAACGGTCAATTTTGCATCTTTAAGTAATAGGTTAGCAGCCAGTTCAGGATTAGGACTTCCATCAAGATCACTTTCTGTTACAGACAGAGTAACCGATGATTCAGATGAAACAGCAGAACCTAAAGTATTAAGTTCAAACGTATTTGCCGAGGTAGAAACGTTACCTGTATTGAGACTGTCCAATATCGGAGTACTCGCGGCACTAGCAAATGACTTTGGCGAAGTGCTCATCGTCGATTTTGTCGTTGCGCTATTCGTTAAACCAGCTTGATTAACCATAGCGTTAAGTGTGACTTCATTCTCGACTAAAGGCTCATCTATGCTAACGCCCATTTGAGTGGTAGCAACAAGTTCTGTGTCTTCTATCTGTAATTCAGCAGCATCATCGATCAAATTGGGGTCAATAACAGCATCGGAATCCACTGACGCTGCAATTATTGGATCTATGGGAAAAATCTGAACGAGTGGCTTATCAGTCAAAGGGACTGACTTAACATCATTATCAGCAGATACAGCCACTGGCACATCTGACGCAGTAGAAACTAATTTTTGTAATTCAGCAGAGAAGCCCACTTCATCAACCATTGCATCTAATGCCTGCTCAACATCGGCAGAAATAGCTGATACTAATGAAGGATCGATTAATACCGCCGATGTCGCATCAGTATTATCTTTACCCGTCATGTCAGTAGTATCTTCAGCATTTAAAAATACTAGCGGCAAACTCTCTCCCTCTGATGCCGTTTTCTTCATGTCATTTGCCATGCTGATCTGGGCGAAGATAAGATTAACGTCAGCGTCATCCGTTGATATGTCTTTATCTTTTACTTTATCAGTAGAGGCGATCTGCACTTTATCGTCAGTATTCGCGACAGCCTTTTTAGGCGCGGAAATAGAAAATGAGCTAGCTGAGACAGACGCAAGTGTAGATGAAAAGTCTTCATTATTAGAATCTTGGGAAGATATCTTAGCGGAATTGGCCGCAGAGTTGCCTGTTTTACTCAACAGGATATTGGTCATTTGTTGCATAAGTGCTCCCAAACATCACCCAGCAGAAGAGAAAATGGCTAGGTAAAAACGTCAATTAAACACTGCGGTTGCAGGGTCATGGACTAAATCAAAGCAAATAAGGTGCCAAAAATTCAGTTTTTTACTACAGAATATTGAAAAGAATAAAACCCAAAGGAAGAAGTCGAACAAATGTTCAGCGCCATAGGGCGGCAGCAGAAAACTGAACTCATATCGGGCTAGTGAATGGTGAAGATACGGATCATTTAACGCGCTATTTCACTAACGCTGATGACGGCGATAAAACTGCTGAGAAGCAAATTCATCGGTCATTTTCTGCTCCCGTTTTTGTTCCACAACTTGGCGCTTCTTCTCTTTACTCGCTAACAGTAATTCCACTGCCTTACGTTTTTTCTGTTTTTCCAACCAATGCTGTTGCCGATATTCTTTTTGTTTTTCACCGTCGGCCACAACGCGATTTTGCTGAGTAATAGCGTCATCAATCTGACGAATAAAGCGATGAAACTGGTGATAGTGACTGGCACTAATGGCTTGACCTTGCTGGGATTGCATTTGCTTCATGTATTCTAAGCGATAGTTATTCAGCGCACTGAGTTGATTCAGCCGTTTTTGACACTCTAATTGCGCCGACTTTAACAGTAATGCCGCTTGTTCTTCGGCATCATTGGCGAGCTTTAACACTAACAACAAGGGATCGGCGTTAGCCATACTAGACCTCGATTAATTCGATGACGCCATTATTTGCACTGAGCGGCAAGTTGCCCAAGCATGACTTGACTATCGGCAAAGCTAAATGCATCACGCATGGTTTGGCGTAAAAAAGCATTCATTGCTGGCTGCAGTCGTATCGCATTGTCAATTCGAGGATCGCTGCCTTGGGCATAAGCGCCAATGGAAATCAAATCCCGATTCTGCTGATACAAGGAATAGGTTTGTTTCACGCGGCGCATGGCTTCCAAATGTTCATTGGAGATCACCATAGGCGCGACTCGGCTAATAGAAGCTTCAATATCAATCGCAGGATAGTGCCCCGAATCCGCAAGCGAACGTGACAAGACAATGTGGCCATCGAGGATCGCCCGCGAAGCATCGGCAATGGGATCCTGTTGATCGTCCCCTTCCGTCAACACAGTATAAAATGCCGTAATTGAACCTTGACCTGGGCCACCGTTGCCAGCGCGCTCAACTAAACGCGGCAGCTTGGCAAACACTGAAGGCGGATAGCCTTTGGTGGCAGGCGGCTCACCCACAGCCAAAGCAATTTCCCGCTGCGCTTGGGCGTAGCGCGTTAAACTATCCATTAATAACAAGACGTTATAACCTAAATCGCGGAAATATTCGGCTATACGAGTCGAGGTTTCACAGGCGCGCAGGCGCATCAGCGGCGAGGTGTCTGCAGGCGCGGCAACAACAACAGAACGCGCTCGACCTTTATCCCCAAGAATCTCTTCAATAAACTCTTTTACTTCACGGCCACGCTCGCCCACCAGCCCAACCACAATAATGTCGGCAGTGGTACCGCGGGTCATCATGCCCAAGAGCACACTCTTACCCACACCAGAACCGGCAAACAAGCCCATACGTTGGCCTTTACCCACAGTCAGCATGGCATTAATGGCGCGCACGCCAACGTCCAGCGGCTCAGTAATAGCACGGCGAGATAAGGGATTAATGGCAGCGCTATGTCTTGGCGCTTGTTGATCGGTCTGCAACGCACCTAAACCATCTAAAGGCACGCCGTTGCCATCGAGCACGCGTCCTAACAACGACAAGCCGACATTGAGTCCAGTTTGTTCTCCTAAAGGCACCACCCGGGCACCGGGTAATACTCCACGTAATTCTTCGATAGGCATTAAATACAGGAGTTCGCCATCAAAGCCGACGACTTCTGCAATTAACTCGCCCGCCATGGTTTCGATGGAACATAAGCTGCCCACTGGCGCACGGCAACCGCTCGCCTCTAAGGTTAAGCCAACAACACGCACCAGCTGACCACTGGCCACTGCGCGAAATGGCGGCACTTTGTCCTGATGGTGATTCAGCCTATTCAGCAATTGGTGTTGACGATTTTGCATCTGTTCCGGCATCCGATTGGGTATCTAAGTGCTCACTTGTGTTCGAGGCAGATTGCATATCCTCAGCACCTTGATTCGCTGAATCGACAGTTTGGTCATCAGCCGTTTGATTATCTCGCTCAGACTCAAGCGCCACAGCCACTTGTTTGGCGCTATCTTCAGCTTCAATCGTCTCTTGCAGTTGATGCTGTTTGTCACTCAAATGCGCATGTTGCTTGCGTAATGACTCAAACACTGTATCGATACGCGATGAAAGCGTTAAATCGACTAATGAGCGGTGACTGCTCAGAATACAATCGCCTGCACTTAACGTCGGATCGACTTCAAGTTCCCATTTACTGCGGGTCAGTTGGGCGGTGGAATAAAGTTGTTCGACAAGGATCACATCATCAGGGTGCAGCCGAATAGTAACCGCTTGCTCCTTGATGGGTAGCGACTCTATGCCTAAGCGTAATGCCGAAAGCACTTGTTCTGGATGGGTTTTTAATTCGTGGCCTATGACAGATTTAGCTAATGTCATACTCAAGTTCAGTAGGGAGAGCTCAATATCACCATCGAGTAATTGCAATGGCTTTTCAAATTGAGTTAATAAGGCTTCAAACCGCGAAAGTAAAACTTTGGCTTGAGCTAAACCGGTTTCTAATCCTTGCTCATGCCCTTGGGCGAGCCCTTCGGTATGGCCTTGCTCTAAGCCTTCTAAGCGACCTTTTTCTAGTCCTTGCTCGTAACCTTGCTGTTTACCCTCAGCAAACCCTTCTTCTTCGGCTTGGGCACGAATATCTTCAATCTCGGCCATCGTCGGCGGAGAAACACTCTCAACTGTTGTCGGCTTAGCGGCTTGATGATTCGAATGACCGAACAAATTCGAGATAGAATCGTCATCGGCTTCAGTCACATCCGGCAGCGCCCAGTGACTAAACTCAATATCACCGTCGCTCAAGACTTTATTCGACGGTTTATTGTCGCTCGGATTAGAGGAACTCATCGCCACCACCGCCGCCTAACATAATTTCACCGCTGTCACTTAAGCGACGGGCAATAGACAGGATTTCTTTTTGGGCGACTTCCACTTCACTGATACGGATTGGGCCCATGGCCTCAAGATCGTCACGCAGCAATTCAGCGGCACGTTTTGACATGTTGCCCAAGATTTTTTCTTTCAGCTGATCATCTGTGCCTTTGAGCGCCTTCATCAGTACATCTTGCTGCACTTCACGGAGCAGTGCTTGAATACCACGGTCATCAACATCAATTAAGTTTTCAAACACGAACATCAAGTCTTGGATTTGCTGCGCCATTTCTTCGTCAGACTCGCGCATAGTTTCCATCAACTGACTTTCGATACCCGTGTCTAAGTAGTTCATGATGTTGGCAGCCGCTTTTAAGCCGCCCATTTTCGCGGCCTGTGCACCACCTTGACCAGCAAACTGTTTCTCCATAATGTCATTCAGCTCTTGCAATGCAGCGGGCTGTACTTCTTCAAGGTTCGCAATCCGCATCATCAAATCTAAACGGGTGTTTTCAGGGAATTGACCAAAAATTTCCGCTGCCTGATCGGGTTCTAATAGGACAACACAATCGTTTGGATTTGAGGATGTTCATTCTGAATAATGGTCGCCACTTGGCGTGCATCCATCCATTTCAACGAATCCAACCCCTTAGCACCGCTGCCCATGATAATCTGTTCAATCAGATTACCCGCTTTATCTTCACCCAGTGCGGCGGTTAAGGCTTTACGAACGAACTCTTCGCTGTTGAAACCAATAGAAGAATACTTTTGAATATCATCGAGAAACAGCTTATGTACCCCGATGACTTTTTCTTGACCAAACTCTTCCATTGCCGCCATCGCCATACCTACTTTTTGCACTTGCTTAGGCTCTAAGTGCTTTAAAATGGATGCAGCATCGGCCTCACTCAAACTGAGGAGTAAGATAGCGGTCTTTTCAACACCGCTAATATCTTTAATGTTAAAGGCAGGTGCGGCCGCTGAAGCCACTTCTTTCGTTTTATTCTCAGCCATTGTCTTGTAACCAGTTTTTCACGACTTGAGTAGAGAGCTCAGGCTCATTCGCCACGAGCGCACGGATAGCTTTAATCATATCATCATCTTTGTGCAGATTAGGGATATGAATTGAACCATCATCGGCATAACTGTATTCCGCCTCTTGAGTATTAAGCATCCCTAGCGTATCTGCCGCGTACTGATCCTCAATTTCGGCCAGTTCGTTACCTAATCTGCCATCCTCAGGCATATTGACACTGTCAGGATAGATTAAGCGTTTCAGCATAGGGCGTACTACAGCTAAAATCAGCACCAAAATCACTAACGCGCCAATACCGAGCTTAATTGCGCGCCAGAACCAAGGTTGCTCCCACAGTTCTAGTGCAGGCAAGTCTTCAACCAATTGATCCATAAAGGGAACCGTGACCACTTCTAACACATCACCCCGTTGCGAGCTAAAACCGACCGCACCTTCGAGTAAACGACGAATGTTGGTCAGTTCTTGTTCAGTACGGGCAACGCGCGCCACTTGGCCATTTTCTCCAGCGGCACCGGGTTTAAAGTCCACCGCAACCGACACACTAATGCGGCGAACCGCGCCAACTTGCTGACGGGTATGGCTAATGGTGGTATCTAACTCAAAATTACGTGTCGCCTCACGGTGCGAATTACCTGCGGTGACAGACTCAGTCGCTTTAGTCGCATCTTCTGGAATATTTGACTCCATTGGCGGCTGATTCGATAGCGCACCAGGGATACCACCCGAAGAGCCGCCAGTGGTATTATTTTCAACGGTCATTTCGCTGCGCAGGGCTGGTAAATCAGGGTTATAACGCTTAGAGGTTTGCTCGACCGCAGTAAAGTCCATGCTAACATCGACTTGAGAGGTGAAATTATCAGGACCTAAGATAGGAACCAAAATCGATTCAATCTTAGTGCGATACTCGGCTTCTTTTTGCTGTACTAATTCAAGCTCGCGACGGGCAGTCGCAGACGCGCCATCTTGGCTGCCTGAGTTTAATAAGCGGCCGTTCGAGTCAGTTACCGTCACCCGTGATGGCTCTAAACCTTGTACAGCAGAGGCAACGATATCGACGATGGCATCGACTTCACCTTGGCCTAAACCGCCACGGCGGGTATTGATAACCACAGTTGCACTTGGTTTTGAAGCATTGCGGGCAAAGACGTTTTCTTTAGGTAACGCGAGGATCACTTTGGCGCGGCTAACACTTTGTAGTTGCTCAATTGCACGAGCGAGGTTTTCTTCTTGGCTATGCTTAAGACGGGCTTGCTCCATACGTTGGCTGACACCAAAGCCGCTGTCTTGATTCAAGAAATCTTGACTAGCAGCAGGGCTGTCGACGCCTGCGCGGCTCAGCATCATTTTCACTTCTTGATATTTATCTTCGGGGACTTTAATCACGTCCACGTCGATTTGATACTTAACTTTATTTTTATCAAGCACATCTAATACTTGAACCATTTCCTGAGTTTCCATTTTTCCCAATGGACGATACTCAGGCTCCTGTGCCCAAAGCATAACAAATACGGCCAAGGCCAAACAAATCGCCAAGGCTAAAATCATAGTTACTTGACGCATCATATCGACACCGCCAAGGTTTCCCATCATTCCTGACTTATGTTCTTGCTGGACACCTTGGTCAGCTAAGCCGGAATTGGATCCGACAATCATTTCTGTGCTCACGATTCGTACCTGCTAATTGGGTTATTCACTGGCCTAGACAGGCATGCTCATTATTTCTTTATAGGCTTCGACAAGTTTATTTCGTACTTGTACCGTTGCCTCGAAGGCGACACTGGCTTTCTCACGGGCGATAACAGTATCAGACAAAGTGACGGTAGTATCTCCCATTTCTAAGCGCGTCGCGAGGTTTGATGATGTCGACTGTAAGCCGCTGACATTGCCGACGGCTTGCGAGAGTAACTGACCGAAGTCTGCACCACTGGTGTTATTCACTTGCTGCATGATATTTGGCTGAACGCCAAAAGACGGCGTAATCTCGCCTTGGAGTTTCTGCATTTCCTGCAGGAATGAATTTGCGCCTATTTGCATGCTGAGCTCCCAGTCGTCGAGTTCTTGACGATCAAAATACCGATAATGGGACAATGCAAAATAACGGCCAAGTTTTCAAGTGGTCGTGATTGATAATAAATTGACGGGATAAGCCTGAAGTTAACACTAAGGATTCTGGATAAAATAAGTCACTTTTATGCTGGTATATTTCAAAAAATGCAGCCTCACAATCAATATGGAGGCTGCAAGATTATCACTTGAATTTAAAGACTAATTTGGCAGTTGAATGCCCATATCACGCATCCTTGCCATCTTGTATCTTAGAGTTCGGGCGCTTATCCCCAGTTTTTCAGCGACCAGTTTGCGGCTTCCTTGGCATTGATTAAGAGTTTCTAGAATAATCACATGCTCCTGCGCTTTAAGTTCTTCGCCTAAACCGTCTGGCTCGGCAGCAAATTGCTCTAGGTCTTCACCGCCTAAAACCACATCCTGCGTATCGATAATAATGTCATTGGCGGTGATCACTTGACCGGCTCTTAATATCAAAGCCCGCTGGATCACATTATCGAGTTCACGTACGTTCCCCGGCCAGCGATGACTCAATAAACGTCGACATGCATTTTCATCCAACTCAGGCACATCGGCGACATTCAATGCCTTGGCATGCTTAACCAATAAATGGCGTGCAAGGGGTAAAATATCCGCTGGACGTTGACTTAATGCGGGCCAAGCTAAGGGGAACACGTTGATTCGATAGTAGAGATCTTCCCTAAAGCCACCTGCCGCCACCACGGTTTTTAGGTCTCGATTGGATGTGGCAAGCACGCGCACATCGAGCTTAATAGTTTTACGGCCGCCTAAACGCTCAACTTCACGCTCTTGCAATACTCGCAATAACTTAGCTTGTAGGCCTAAATCCATCTCAGATATTTCATCTAGCAGCAAAGTGCCACCTTGAGCCTGCTCAAATTTCCCTGGACACGCTTGATAGGCCCCCGTAAATGCACCCTTTTCATAACCAAAAAGCGTAGCTTCAAGCATATTCTCAGGAATGGCAGCACAGTTAATAGCCACAAAAGCTTGATCGGCGCGGCTACTGTGTTGATGAATATAACGGGCTAAGACTTCTTTACCCGAGCCGCTTGGACCTAAGATCATAACCGATGCATCAGAAGCCGCAACCCGCTGAGCCAGTGCCAATAAAGCTAAACTCTTGTCATCGGCAACAACTGGCTGATCCACATTTTGTTTTAACGGCAAATAGCGGGACACTTGATTGAGCAAGACTTCTGGCGCAAAAGGTTTGGCTAAGTAATCGACAGCGCCCAATTTAATGGCATCCACCGCACTACCAATCGTGGCATAAGCTGTCATCAACAGCACAGGCAACTTAGGATGATGTTGCTGTAGGAAATTTAATAATCCTAAACCACCAATACCTTGCATTTGCACATCGCTAATGACTAAATCAAATTGATGTTGTTTCAAGGCTAGAATAGCGTCTTCACCCGAGGCAACATCAACACACTCATACTGAGCCAACATTAAAGTATCCAACAAGGCTTCACGCAATGAAGCATCATCTTCAACGAGCAATAACTTTGCTTCAGACATGGGTAATCTCCAAAGGTAATATCACCGCAGATTTAGCCCGAGGGAAGACTAAAGACACAGTGCAGCCTTTATTCGGTAAGCAACTTAATTGCAGTTGTCCTCCATGATTGCGCACCACAGATTGCACAACCGCTAACCCGAGCCCAGTTCCCTGCGATTTTGTCGTAAAGAAAGGTTCAAGCACCTTCTGCTGCATATTGGCATCTAGGCCTTTGCCATTGTCGATGACATTCAGTAGTAACTGATCGCCCTCTTCTTTCGCCTGAATACGAATCTCAGTGGCGCCGGCTTCTATGCTGTTCATGACTAAATTATTAATCGCCGAGCTTAACGCATTGGAATTAGCTAACATCGAACTGCTTGATGCATCATCAAATGACAAGTCACAGCCTTGCTTTGCCGCTATTGGCTCACAATTTGCCAAAACATTGTCGATAACCTCAGCAAGCGTAATCAACTCTCCCAGTTCATCCTGACGGCCTTTCGCCATCAATAGCATGTCGTTAACCTGCCGCTCGAGTTCATTGAGTCTATCAACAAGTTTTTGCTGGAATTTCGCTTTAGCGGCATCGGATAACTTAGGACTCGCAAGATTAGAGGCATATAGCAAAGCGGCGGATAAAGGCGTGCGCACTTGATGCGCCAAAGTTGCGACCATTTTACCCAGGGCCGATAAGCGTTGTAGATGGGAGATATTTTTCTGTAATAGCCGAGTTTCAGTCAGATCAGTTAACACAATTAATTGACCAGGCTCTGGCGTGAGTGGCGTAATGGCTAATTTAACTCGGCGGCCATTACGCAGTGACACTTCGTGACCATCATCGTCCTGTGGCGCAAAGGCACTGTGGATCACATCAATCCAGCGAACACCACACAAGGAGCGCTCTAGTAATTCAACTGCAACCGGATTGGCATCCGTGACTATACCGTCGCCATTGATAATCACCACGCCTGATGGCATAGCCTGTAAAATATGCTCCATTCGATTGGACATATTCGCGGCCTCACGCAGTTGGTTCCATTGTTTGCTAGTGTGCTTGAATGACTCAATTTGCGCTAGTGGGTTGGCTGACATAGTCACTCCGTCAAAAAATTGCTTATGACGGAGTGACTGCAGTATCTATGCCAAATTAGAAATTGAACTTTAGAGGTTAAAACAACTTATATAACAATAAAATAGAAAACTAATCTTTGGTCATTCCGTACTTACGCATTTTTTCTACAAGCGTTGTACGACGTATTCCGAGCATCTCAGCCGCGCGAGCAACAACGTTATCTTGCAGCTCTAGCGCCTGACGTATCATGTCGATTTCCAGTTCTGCTAATAAATCCTTAAGGTTCACGCCTTCAGGTGGTAGCTCACTAGGGAAACGCGTCTCAGGGATTTCAACCGGCTCTTCATCACTAAAGATAGAAGCCAAAGCATCACGTTCCTGTTGCTCTTCACTCATCTCTACACAATATTCGGGCACATCAATATGGCGATACTTAACGGGTAAATCGTTAACATCAACCAGTCCACCCGGATATAAAATGGTGAGGCGTTCGACTAAATTAGACAGCTCACGCACGTTACCCGACCAAGCATGTTCTTTTAACGACTCTATCGCGCGCTGCGTAAAACGCACCTTGCCACGGCCTTCGTTGTAGACTCGGCTAACCAACTCTTGTAATAGCAAAGGTACATCGTCCTTGCGATCACATAGCGCAGGCATTTCAATCGGGAATACGTTTAGGCGGTAATAGAGATCCTCGCGGAACTCATTCACGCTGATCATGGTTTCTAAATCTCTATGTGTCGCTGCTACAACGCGCACATCGGCATTGATGGTCTTAGTGCCGCCAACACGCTCAAATACTCGTTCTTGCAGTACACGAAGCAATTTAACTTGCATCTGCAATGGCATGTCACCAATTTCATCGAGAAATAGTGTGCCACCTTCCGCCAATTCGAAACGGCCCTTACGAGAACAAATTGCCCCAGTAAATGATCCCTTCTCATGACCAAAAAGTTCACTCTCTAACAACTCTGGCGGTATAGCACCACAGTTAACAGGAATAAAAGGGCCATCACGACGCTCAGACAAGTAATGGATATTACGGGCGACCACTTCTTTACCGGTACCGGATTGACCCAGTACTAGTACAGTCGCCTCAGATGTCGCCACTTGATTAATCAAGTGCCTTACATTGGCAATACCATCACTGCGCCCCACCAAGCTTCGGAATAACTTCGTTTGATTTGCACTTGTGGGGACTTGAGGGCGTTTAACTTGGCCAAATACTTGGCAGAAGTGTAATAATTCAGTGAGTTGAGGATAGGTTAAAGGTTCCTCAATATTTCCAAGAATGTTAGATACTTGCAGATCGTCAACGTTGCCAAGCAACAGCATAGGTTGCCATGGATGTTGACCCGCGATGTTTTTAAGCATCTCTGCATCCATAACATCAGTTAGGATAACTAAAGCTCTAAAACGGGTATCTTGGAGGCTAGCACTTAATTTTTCGGCGTCAATTTGTACAATTTGCTCACCTAAAAAATCAAAAATGCAACACAGGCGATTTAATCGCTCTGATGGGGGGCCGATAAGTAAAATTCGTTGATCTGTTTGCATCATTCAGTAGGCCGTAAAGCTCTAATATGTATTAATTCGCATTAATTATTTATGATTAGTTGCTGTAAAAGCTTAACAAATTCAATGTAACAATCTGTGCCACCATCACTACTGTGATGAATATTGTATTATCAGCAGACGAGAAGCAAGCCTCAGATGAGGTTTATGCCAAACTGAATTGATTTTAGTTCATTTATGCCATGATTCTAGTTAAAAACGTCAAACATTTGACTTTGAGCCAAAAAAAAGACGCAACCAGTGCGTCTTTTTTTAATCACCAAATAAGATATTAACGCGCTTCAGAATGCGCAGAAATATTATGTTTATCTGCAGGAATCGCATCCCAACTCTCTTTTAGAGTACGAACTATGTCACTTACATCATCAATCGCTTTAACATCATTATTCAAATTCGCCTCTGAAATACGGCGCAACATAAAATCATATAAATTACTGAGATTGTAAGCAACACTGCCTTCAGCTTCCATATTTAAGCAGCTATTCAGCCCCGCGATAATCCCTAGCGATTTGCCAATAAGAAGCCCTTTTTTTGCAAAATCACGCTGCTCTATTGCATATCGACTCTGAGCCAAACGCTCAAGCAAACCAGCAAACATCATTTGAATAATGCGGTGAGGCGATGCCACTGCTATCTCACTTTCTAAAGAAACCTTACGATATGACTGTAATGAACCTCTCATATTAGTACCTACCTATTTGCATCTATCGACTTGTATACATTGATATGACGTTGACTATTACTACCAGCATGCAATAGAGCTTGCCTGTCCAGTAAGAAAACATTGGCTTTCTCTGTACATGCTTGAGTTAATGAAAACTGTAACTGCAAATAATCTCTGTCAACAAATTGCTCATCTGCAACCAAAGCCTCAAGTAATAATTGACGCTGGCCAACAAACTCTTGCAATTTTAATACCAAAAAATCAATATTTTCATTATCTATTGATAATGTAGTCACTTGTCTAATGATTTCATTCATTTGCTCATTAAGAGAATCTAATGTGCTAACAACATTCTGTGTATTAATTTGGCTATGATGCATAAATAAAATCTCTTACTCTGCCACTTTAGATAACAAACTCATAAAATCCAAAAACTGGCAAACATCGTGTAAATCTATCTTACGGTAGGGACAATTTGGCTGATAAAATATTATCGTTTGCTCACAAGCCCAGGAAGAGAGTCGAGTCGCTGAGTTAGCATACTACCTTGAGCGTTCATCTGGCCAACAATCAAATCCATAGCATTGTACTGCTTTAATAACCTAGCTTCATAGGCCTTCATTTTTAAGGCAAGACTCTCACGGCTATCGGTAATACGAGAAAGTTGAGTATCTAAACTTTCATCTCGACTATCTAAAATCCCCCCTGTTTTTACATAGGAGTCAGTAACATCTTTCATTCGTGTACCAAACCCAGTTTTTTCCGCTGAAAAAAAGTCGGATACGGCATTAATATCTTTACTTAGCACTTCATCAAGCTTTTTATCATCAATCTCAAGGCTCCCCGTCTGAGTGGTTTTAATGCCCAGATTCGCTAACATCATAGAGCCACTATCACCACTCGTTGATGACAACACGCCCCTCATCTGGTTTTGGACACCACGAATAACAGAATCACCTTGCAATACACCTGCTTTCTTAGTTTTGGGATCATAGCCTGACATGCCAGACATGGTTTTCATTAACTCATTGTATGAATTAACAAAATCTTTTATAGCTGTTTTAGAAGATTCACGATTAGGTTCAATTTTGAGTGTCGTTGTTTTATCTTTGTTAGCATCCGTCAATGTTAAGTTGATACCTGTAATCGCATTTTTTACTTCGTTTGAATCAGAAGTCACTTTTAAACCATCAACATACAAAATTGCATCTTTTGCAGGTTGTAATTCTGTCATCGCAAAAACATCTGAAAGTGCTGTTCCAGCGTCATCCGTGGCCGATGCTTGCACTACATTAGCCGCACCAGTCTTGTTAGATGTAAGAACCAACTGAGCACCATTATCGCCCTTAATAATAGTTGCAGTTACTCCAACATTATCTTTAGAAGCATTGATGTTTTTCATAATGTCTTGCAGAGAGTCATCTGCACCAACAGCAACATTAAAGCTCTCGCTTCCCACTGTCAGACTTAATGAACCACTTCCTATTGGAGCCGTAACATCTGTAACTGCTGTAGAACCTAATTTATGGCTTTCAGCCAACTGTTCAACAATGACTTTATAATTGCCAGCCACTGCAGTCGGGTCAACTGTTGCGGTCATAAAATCTTTATTGGAAAGCGTACTCTTAAAACCTGTAAAGGTTTTAGCATCAGATAGAGGTTTTATCTTCTCTAAGAAATCAGACATTGCACTTTTCAATGCCCCCAGAGCAGAGATCTGAGTGTTGATCTTACCTTCTTGAGCATTGAATTTGGCTTCTTTAGGCGCTTTTTCTGCATTAACTAAAGCGGTTACAATGCCGCCGATGTCCATGCCAGTACCTACACCTAATGATGTTAATCCCATATCCACCTCTGATCTGCGTCTAAAAACTTACCAATACGTATAGTTAATAGTATTAATACAGCAAAATTCACGCCAAGACTTCAGTTAATATGAATGGCTTACCACTCTGGACTGAGCCTCTCATGAACGCATATTAAAAAACTACGACTTAAACCTCTGTTTTTATTAATGCGCCTGTCACTTCAGACAGTTTTTCAGCCAAGGCAAGCGCCTCTTCACTAGGAATTTGTCGCAGCACTTCGCCAGAGTCTATATCCATAACACTGACAACGGGCCTATCAGAACTCGCATCAACTTTAAATGCTAATCCCTTACGCATCATAGTTACCATATCCGTCAGGTCACTCGCAACCTTATCTAACTGCTCAACATTCGTTTTAGTATCTGTTGTAGACTCGCCATCTTCTACCATGTTCACGCTGTTTGATTGGCCAAACAAAGGCTTTATTGAACCACTTGACTCTTGCTGAAGAGATTGTGGAGGAGCTAGTTTAAGCTCTGTCTTCAGCCCCACTACATTAGATGTACTAACTGAATTAATATCCATCATGCCACCCTCTTAGTCACACTTACCTATGTACTCTGGTACTGCTAGAAAGTACTAACCTCACAGATGAAGCACAAAACTACAGGCTTCAGCTTTATCTTCAAACAGCTACTAATCTGCTTACTACTGTATATTGATGATGCTGCTAAATGTTATTGACTCATAATCACTTTATTAACAACACTAAACTGACCATTTTAATGCACAAAGGGAAGGGTCTAAACGAACCTCCCCTCTCAGTGCCAAACACTTAGCTGTCAATCATCTCAGTATGAGATAACCGCCAATCATAATTACAGCAATGACAGGGCAACTTGTGGTAATTGGTTGGCTTGTGCCAACATCGCAGAAGATGTCTGAGACAGAATCTGTTTCTTAGTCATTTCTGCAGTTTCTTTTGCAAAGTCAACATCTTGAATACGGCTACGAGCATCTGCTACGTTAGTTTGCACGTTACCCAAGTTATTGATAGTGAAGTTCATACGGTTTTGTACCGCACCTAAATCTGCACGCTGAGAATCGATACCAGCTATAGCTGAATCTATGACAGCCAAGGCATCCTGTGCTCCTTTAGCCGTACCAATATCAATTTTAGACACTTCAGACAATTTAGAGTTACCAGCAGTGGCAGTTACACCGCCACCGAGCAGTTCGTTAGCTGTTGTGCCTTTAATGGCAAATTTTTCAGGTGAAGATAATTTAAGTTCAGACGTTTTACTGGCGTTTGCTGCACCAGCAGCTTGACCACCTAACTTCGCCGTTGTACCGCCACCATAACCAGCAACTTCTACACCAGCAACACCCTTAGCTGTAATACTAATGACACCCGTTTCTTTATCGTGGCTAACATCGTATCCAGCTTTACCCAAGTCAGTC
>Ga0070748_1000611_pt1 | contig 17031 bp, 19 predicted proteins | sample VirMetDEL_Nov_12_FD_77015 | JGI IMG/M metagenome (GOLD analysis project Ga0070748, IMG submission 77015) | Aqueous microbial communities from the Delaware River and Bay under freshwater to marine salinity gradient to study organic matter... | ecosystem: Environmental > Aquatic > Marine > Coastal... | reverse complement strand
TACAAAGACGGTAAATATGATTTGGCTGGCGAAGGGCGTGTATTCACTACCAATGAGTTCTCAGATTATTTAGCAGATCTTGCAGCTAAATACCCAATCATTTCTATTGAAGACGGTAAAGATGAAAGTGATTGGGCTGGTTGGGCTGATTTGACCACCAAGATTGGTCACAAGGTTCAATTGGTTGGCGATGACTTGTTTGTAACCAATACCAAAATTTTGAAAGAGGGTATTGATAAGAAAATTGCCAACTCAATTTTAATTAAGTTTAACCAAATTGGTTCCCTATCAGAAACACTTGATGCGATCAAAATGGCACAAGATGCAGGCTACACCGCTGTAATTTCTCATCGTTCGGGTGAAACTGAAGATACGACTATTGCAGATTTGGCGGTGGCTACTTCTGCGGGCCAAATTAAAACAGGTTCTTTGTGTCGTTCGGACCGTGTATCTAAATATAACCGGTTACTGCGTATTGAAGCAGAGTTGGGTGCGGCAGCACCTTACAAAGGTCGTGCTGAGTTCAAATCTTAAGTGGTGTCTATGACAACAAGAGCCCTGTGGGCTCTTGTTGTTTGTTTAGTCCTTGCGATGACAAAAAATCATGAAATGGTTGATAGGAACTCTCTTAATTCTTTTGGTGGTTTTGCAATACCGCCTTTGGATTGGTGAAGGCAGCTTAGCGCATGCGCATCGGCTGGAAGGGAATATTAATGTGCAACAAGCTGATAATGACCGCATGCGTGAGCGTAATCGTATTCTCGATGTGGAAGTGGAAGAGCTAAAAACTGGCTTGGATACTATAGAAGAGCGTGCACGCAATGACATAGGCTTGATCAAAAAAGATGAAACTTTTTTCATGATATTAAATGAAGAATAATAAGAACCTTCGAATTATTGCTCGGTTCCTGTGTTATTGGATCAGCTGAGTTTAGGTTATGGATTCCCCCCCTGTATTTTTCAATCCCTCTTCTCCTGATGCTGGCTTGCCTGTTTTTTGGTTGGTTGTTCCTGCCGCTGGTATAGGTAAGCGCATGGGGGCCGACATCCCTAAGCAGTATTTACACCTGGCGGGTAAAACTGTGCTTGAACATAGTGTTGAGCGCCTTTTGCAGTTGCCAAGCTTTAAGGCTTTATATTTAGTGCTCGACAAGGCGGATGAGTATTGGTCAAGCCTACCTTTAGCAAATCATCCTGCTATTCGGCGAGTTGATGGTGGCGTCGAGCGTGCAGATTCAGTGCTTAATGGGTTAAAAGCCTTGCCCGCCGCTGAGAATGATTGGGTGTTAGTGCATGATGCTGCGCGTCCCTGCGTGACTTTAGACGCAATTAAAATGTTGATGAATAAGGTATGTGATCATCCTGTGGGAGGGATTTTGGCGGTACCAGTTAGTGATACATTGAAGTCCGTCGAATCTGAAAATATAGAGGCAACACAGGATCGCAGTAAATTGTGGCAGGCGCAAACGCCGCAAATGTTCCGCTATGGTTTATTGCGCAATACTTTAGAGCAGGCATTGATAAATAAAATGGCTGTAACCGATGAGTCTTCTGCAGTAGAGATGTTTGGTCACCAACCTATGGTGGTTGCGGGAAGAAGCGATAATATTAAAATTACTCGCCCAGAAGATTTGCCTATGGCGACTTTTATATTGCAACAGCAGGCTCATTCTGTTGAGGAGAAAAAATAAATGACGATACGTATAGGTCAAGGTTATGACGTTCATGCCTTTGGGGTGGGCGATAAAATTGTGATAGGTGGCGTGGTAATTCCTCATCATCATGGATTGGTGGCGCATTCAGATGGCGATGTTCTGTTGCATGCGCTATGTGATGCTATTCTTGGGGCTGCAGGATTGGGTGATATCGGCAAGCATTTTCCCGATACTGACATGCAGTATCGCAATATTGATAGTCGAGCCCTCTTGCGCATGGTCAAGGCTAAAGTCACAACATTGGGCTGGAAGTTAGGTAATGCCGATATGACAATTGTGGCTCAAGCACCGCGTATGGCCAACTATATCCCGCACATGGTGGCCGCTATTGCTGCTGATTTGCAGTGTGATATTTCACTTATTAATATTAAAGCTACTACTACAGAGCGCTTGGGTTTTGCTGGGCGGGAAGAGGGTATAGCTTGTTATGCTGTGGTGCTGCTCGAGTCTGTTTAAGCTGTGTATATATAACTCAGTTTGTAATAGTGGCGCTGATCTCCTTCCGTCTAAATACCGCGACAACACAAACTCACAGGCTTAGAGTTTTCTTTTTGTGGTTCTGTTATTTTCTCTAACTTTGTATTTCATTGATGTGCCAATACGATAGTGTTGGTACATAATATTTTATTAGGATTTTATTTTGCTCGAGTTTTCTTTAGATTTTCCGCGTGCATATGGCGACCTAACCGCCAGTGGTTTCTTTCGCTCTACACCAGAGGACTTTCAAGTTGATGAGGACTTGGGATTTGAGCCTTCTGGTAGTGGAGAGCATATTTTTTTGCATGTGCGTAAGCGGGGCGAAAATACAGCATGGGTGGCTGGAAAAATTGCGGACTTGGCGCAGGTTAAAATTAATGATGTAGGTTATAGCGGGCGTAAAGATCGTCATGCGGTTACAACGCAATGGTTTAGTGTGTATCTTCCTAAGTTGCCAGAAGGTGGGGTGCTTGATTGGGCTCAGTTGAACTCAGATACAATTGCAGTGCTGCAGGTATCACGCCATCAACAAAAGCTGCGTCGCGGTCAGCATAGGGCTAATCATTTTGTAATTCGTCTGCGTGAATTGCAAACTAATGCGCGCGCAGCGCTCGATGAAAAAATCGAGCAGGTGTTTGCAGTGGGCGTCCCAAATTATTTTGGTGAGCAACGTTTTGGTCGGCAGGGCAATAATTTACATGAGGCCCAGATGCTTTTGGTTGAGGGGCGTCGTTATAAAGATAAGCAGAAGCGTGGGTTAATTCTTTCGGCCGCACGCTCTTATTTATTTAATCAAGTATTGGCTGCGCGAATTAAGCAAAGTAATTGGCAGTTGATGTTGGCAGGGGAGCCTTTGGGGAATCCTAGTGGCCCACTGTGGGGGCGAGGGCGTAGTGTGGCTTCATCTGATGTGCTCTCTATTGAGCAGGAGGCTTTGGTTCCTTTTGCTGATTGGGCAAATGGATTGGAACATGCTGGCTTGCTGCAAGAGCGCCGCCCTTTATGTTTGATGCCTGAAGAAGCCAAGTTTCTTTGGTTGGACGGTGATTTACAGCTTAGCTTTTCTTTGGGCGCTGGGGAGTTCGCGACAGCGGTATTGGCAGAGCTGGTTGAATTAAAGGTGCCAGAAAGTTCACTTTGATTAACCTTGGATTCTAGTGGCTGCTGTTTTAGGTGCTGCGCGAGGGCGTAGATGCTGTGCTATAGTCGCTAGTTTTTTGGCTGGACCTAAATCAGCGTCTGTTGCCCTAATCAGTACGTGCGGAGAAAGCTGAATATGACTGATTTGTTGTTGCAGGGTGTGGGAATGACTTCACTGCGCACCCGTGAGCGTCTAATCCAGCGATTGCGTGAACAAGGCGTGACGAATATGAAGGTGTTGGATGTGATGCTTAACACTCCACGTCATATTTTTTTGGATGAAGCTTTGGCGCATCGCGCCTACGAAGACACTGCTTTACCCATCGGTCACGGCCAAACGTTATCGCAGCCCTATATTGTTGCGCGCATGACTGAAATATTACTGGGTGCAGTTGGCGATAAAATCCAAAAAGTATTAGAAGTTGGTACTGGTTCGGGCTATCAAACGACAATTCTGGCCCAATTAGTACCACAGGTTTATAGCGTTGAGCGAATTAAGCCTTTGCAAGACCGTGCGCGTGAGCGTCTACGTCAATTGGGGTTGCGCAATGTGCATTTTCGCCATGCTGATGGTGGTTTTGGTTGGCCTGAAATGGGACCTTATGATGCAATATTAAGTACAGCTGCGCCCCAAGCTGTACCTGATGAACTTTTAAAACAGTTAGCGCCTGGTGGAGTGCTCGTTATTCCTATTGGTGGCAGAGAGCAGCAATTACATTTAATTGTGCGAGAGCTGGAAGAAGCTAAATTCATTACGCAAATTCTTGAGCCAGTTAAATTTGTACCATTTTTGTCTGGTACTGCCCGATGAGCGATCGTTTTACATGTTTTTTGGCTAAAAATGTTGCTGCATAATGGAGCCAAGATTATTACTTTTGTGTGAATAGTTACCGTTCGATACAGTGTTTTGGTTGAAATTTGATACTTCATATAAATAGATTAGATGGTTTTACCATTAATTTTTAATATTTGCTCCAAAATGGAATAAGCAAAGGTTTTCAAACTCAAATCTCTTAGAGTAAATACATGCGGGAAGTGTCGCCTCTATCGCGGTTAAATGCATTTAAACTGTTGCTTATTTCGAGCACGTTTTTTTTGCTGCTATCTTGCGCGAGTCACAGGCCCGCCCCCATTAAGGATAGCAATGGATTGAGTCTTAAACGGCCAGCAAGCTACGTTGTTGTGCCGGGAGATACGCTTTTTGGAATCTCGTGGCGGTATGGATTAAAGTATGACGTTTTAGCTCGATATAACGGTATATCTGCACCTTACATTATACGTCCAGGCCAAATTATTCGGCTTGATTTGCGCGGAGTTGATGATAACGGCAATAGCGATAGATCTTCACATGATGCACCTAAAATATCCCCACCTTCCTCTAGGATTACAGGCACCCAAAAAATCAATAATCAAGAAAAAAATGCTCATGGGCGTAAAGTAAATCAAACGCCTGCATTTAATGCCGATACATCTGGTTCTCGTTATTTTGGTGCACCTCAATGGCAGTGGCCTGCAAAAGGTGCACTTTTATCGCAGTTTCAAGGGAGCGTAGGGTTAAGCAAGGGTATTGATATTGCCGGAAAATTGGGAGAGCCTGTGGTGGCGGCTGCAGCTGGACAAGTTGTTTATGCTGGTAGTGGTTTGCGTGGTTATGGGAAGTTATTGATTATAAAGCACAATGAAATGTTCCTTAGTGCTTATGCTCATAACAATAATTTGCGGGTTAAAGAAGGTGATTTAGTTAAAGTCGGGCAACTCATTGCCGATATAGGTTCTACGGGCGCTGATAGAGTTAAGCTGCATTTTGAAATACGTCGCGATGGAATGCCGGTGGATCCTTTGAAATTTCTGCCTCGTCGTTGAGGTGTCAGATAAAAGAAGTAGACGTGTTTGATGCCTTAGAGTGGAAAATAGAATTTATGTGTCATAAAAAAGATTCCAGATTGGTACGGCTTGGAAAAATTACAACTAATAAGCCAGCTGGTGAATAAGAATTGAATTAAGGAGCTAACATGACTTTACAGAATAGTGATTCAACCACATTTGAGCGCGATGAAGCCTTTTTGGCTAATGAGCAAGATCAAGATAATGATTCTGATTTGGTGCTTGCGGAAGACGAGCCAGCACCGAAGGCGGCAGTTACTCGCGGACGAGAGCGATTTGTTGACGACAAATTTAATAAGGCTCTGGATGCAACTCAGATTTATCTCAATGAAATTGGTTTTTCACCCTTATTAAGTGCGGAGGAAGAAGTTTATTTCGCCCGTAAAGCTTTAAAAGGTGAAGAGGCCGCTCGCAAGCGAATGATTGAGAGTAATTTGCGTTTGGTGGTAAAAATATCGCGCCGTTATGTTAATCGTGGCTTGGCACTCTTGGATTTGATCGAAGAGGGGAATCTGGGTTTAATTCGCGCAGTTGAAAAGTTTGACCCAGAGCGTGGGTTTCGTTTTTCGACCTACGCGACTTGGTGGATTCGCCAAACCATAGAGCGTGCGATAATGAATCAGACGCGCACTATTCGCCTACCGATACATGTAGTGAAAGAATTAAATATTTACTTGCGCGCTGCACGTGAGCTTTCTCAAAAGCTAGATCATGAACCCTCACCTGAAGAAATCGCGCGCTTACTTGATAAGCCAGTTGCGGATGTTGAGAAGATGCTCAGGCTCAATGAGCGAGTCACTTCTATTGATGCGCCAATTGGGTCATCCTCGGATCGCTCTATAGTAGATACTATTGCAGATACTCATGTGTCAGATCCTGCTTCTTTGTTGCAGGATAGTGATCTGACCTCAAGTCTTGATCATTGGCTGGAAGAGCTAACCGAGAAGCAGCGTGAGGTGTTGGCGCGCCGTTTTGGTCTTCGTGGTTATGAGGTGAGTACGCTTGAAGAAGTGGGCCATGAGATTGGATTGACGCGTGAAAGAGTGCGCCAAATACAAGTAGAAGCATTAAAGCGCTTGCGCGATATTATGGAAAAACAAGGGCTGAATAGTGAAGCTTTGTTTGGCGCATGATGTAAGTTACTCCGATTTACTTGTGACCCATTAAAAAAGCAGCTGAGGCTGCTTTTTTAATGGTTGGAGAAAAAGAGGATACGCTATCCAAGCATGGCCATTGCTGCTTCCATATCTGCAGATAGGTCTTCAGACTCACTCACTTGCATGTCGTGATCCAGCCCGAGTCGATCAAAAGCAGTTACCTTACTAAAATCAATTTTAGTTAATGGAGAGTCTGAGCCAAGATAGCTTTGTAGAACGGCCACAGTGACTATATCGCCGTAATCAGCTTTTGGAATTTGTCGGCCAAAATCTAGATACTGGGTCGGTATATGGGATAGCTCTGCAGGGAAACCCCACGCTTTTAATATCAGGTCTCCAATGGGGGCGTGAATTTGATCTATAACAGTATCCAATGTCAGGCTGTCTTTAAGTAGGGCTGGGTGATCCTCTGCATAGGTTAGGATGGGTAGCACGCCAATTTTATGTACGAGGCCAGCTAATGTGGCCTGATCGGGGCGCAGCTTAGTGTAGTGCTTACAAAGCACATGACTAATGCCGGCAACTTCACTGGATCGACTCCATACTTCGCGCATGCGCATATCGACTAGGTCGGAGGTTGCTTGAAACATCTGCTCCATTGCGAGGCCAGTCGCAATATTACACGTGTATTGAATGCCGAGGCGCATAAGTGCAGTACGCAGATCTTCGATAGCGCGACTTGCACGCAATAATGGACTATTGGCCACGCGAATAATGCGCGCACTCAGCGCCGCATCATTACCTATTACATCGCTCAAGGTCTGAATGTCTGCATCTGGGCTGTCAGCCGCCTCTCTTACTTTGAGAGCCACTTCTGGAAGTGTCGGCAGAACCAATTGATCATTCTTGATGGCAGTTATAATGTCTTGGCGTACTTTTTCAACAATGTCAGTCATTGATAATCCTAATGCTGTTTAATCGGGGAGCTCTTCTGCACTAGGTATAGCATAGGGTAGGCCTAGTGGTTTCAGTTTTTCTCCTAGAGTTGAAAAATATGCATCATTTTGATGTTCTGCTTGCATGGATGCGAGTAATTCAAATTTATTGGGTGCAGAAAGAGCGACTTGCGTAATGTGCCCACATGTTTGCCCGCTGGAGGTAAGAATTGGGGTGCCGAGTAGTGGAAGTTCATCACCCTGCGTCTCAAAGCGAAATAAATGGCGTTTTAGTTTACCTCGATAATGAAGGCGCGCCACTATCTCCTGGCCTGTGTAGCAGCCTTTGCGAAAATTTACGGCATTTATCAATTGATAATTTAATTCTTGAGGTGTAAATAATTCGCGAGTTAAGGGGTGTATGTCGCTAATGCCTGCTTCAATATCTAATAGTGCCCACTTATTTGGGTCTTCTACTATTAATGATTGCTGTGAACTAAGGCGGCTGTTGAAGTAACTAGTAGCTGTAGAGTGTATCCAGCACTCAAAGCGATTATTCGTTAGTTTGATTAGGTAGCAGCCATTTTCTTCTGTCCACTCATTAATCTGCGCTGGGATGGATTTTAAAAAAGTTTGCGCCACATTGGCGGCATCCGCGCCTGATATACCAAATAGATGAAAATCTGATCCAATTTCCAATTTGGCTTTTGAAAAAACAATATATTTCCCAAGTGAAGCGAGTGCCGAGTCCATCATGCTCTGTGGAATGCGCAGCGCTATTAGCTCGGGGCTAATTTGCAGTGCTCTAAAGCTTAAAATGACCCTTCCCTTGGGTGTGCATTGTGCACCTAAGCGACTGGTGTGATTGTTTAGTTCGTTGATGTCACAGGTTACTTGTCCTTGTAAGAACTTTACTGCATCAGGGCCTGCGACGAGCAAAAGCTGGTAATTGGGCAATTTGACGATTTGTGTGGTGATTTGGGGGGCTGTCTGAGGTATAGATTGCTGCGGCATGACAATATCCAGAGGTGTAGAGTTTAAGTTTGCATGATTAATGTTAACGACTTTTATTCCACGCTAACGCAGGCGGCTACTATAAGCGTATTTATTACACCATAACTAGGGTATTTCCTTGATCAAGTTTTATCGACTGATTGTTTGACGTCGTTATCTACCGTTATAGGTTAAACAGCTAGCGTTAATTTTTTCAGGTGATCCTGCAGGGACGAGAATTTGATGCGGGCTTGTATTCTGGTGTGGCGTTTCAGTGAAGAAGATTCCCCTTGGCTCAGTTATAATAAGCTTCGATTAATATGTGTGTATAGGCGGTAAGTTTTGTGGATATAAAAAGGTTGTGGTGGGGCAGTCGCCGCGGAATGCTTGAGTTAGATTTAATTTTAATGCCGTTTCTGGAGAATGTTTATCCGGGTTTGGCGCAGGCAGCGAAAGAAGATTATTGGGCTTTACTGGAAGAGCAGGATCAGGACATATATGCATGGTGTATGCGTCGTGATGAGCCAGAAAAGCCTGAAATACAACGGATTGTGGAGATTATTCGTGCTAATACCGGCATTCAGGCTCAAACGGAGCAAAAGTCTAACTAAAGGTGTGGTTGAGCCTACGCTTGGTGCTTTAGATCTATTTGAGCCGCCATCCGTGTTGGCTAAAAAACCTCTGCCAGATTTAGCTGTTATATATTTGGTTCCATCTTCCTTGTGGATGGGAATTCGGTGGGTAGTGGTGCTGTTGATGATGGGGTTGGGGGGATGGGCGCTCTTACCTTTTGTGGCGGCTAGTGCATGGTGGTCTTTAGTTTTGATTGCTTGGTGCTTAGCTTTATTTTTTGGGCATCGCTTTTTAGGCGTGCGAGATACCTCATCTTATGTATTTTTCCAGAAGCAAACTTGGTGGCTAGGTCATAGTAGTGTTGAGCGAGCAATGATCCTGAACGAGGCCCTGATGTGGTCGTGGGTGGTGATTTTGACCATGAAAGATGCGTCTACTCAAAAAACTGAGCGGTTGGTCATTTTCTGCGACGCTATAGCAACGGAAGATTTTGCGCGTTTGCGAACCTGGTTGCGCCTCTGCTTAAAAGCTAAGTCCTGAGATGCTCTTCAGGGCTTAAGGCCTATTTACCCTACATTGCGTTAATAATAATGCTATCCGTGAATATTATCTTTGCTGACAATAACGTCCTGCCCAGCAAAGTTAGTGGGAACTAGAATGGTGTCGCGTGCAACCGTGGATTTCTTCGGGTAGTCGAGTGAAAAGTGCAAGCCTCGGCTCTCTTTGCGCTCATGGGCTGAACGAATAATTAGTTCGGCGACAGTGGCAAGATTGCGCAGTTCGATCAAGTCGCTACTGACTTTATAGTTGCTGTAATACTCCGCAATTTCTTTCTGTAATAGTTTTATGCGATGCGTTGCGCGCTCAAGCCGTTTGTGTGTGCGTACTATGCCAACGTAATCCCACATAAAACGACGCAACTCATCCCAGTTATGCGAAATTACTACATCCTCATCTGAGTCTGTAACGCGCGTATCGTCCCACTCTGGCGATTTGTCGGGGGTGTGGATATTGTCCAGTTGCGCTTGAATGTGCATGGCGGCAGATTGGGCGTAAACAATACATTCTAATAAAGAGTTACTTGCCATGCGATTGGCGCCATGAAGGCCGGTGAAGGTTGTCTCGCCTATTGCATAGAGGTGCTGAAGATCTGTTTGTCCATTTTTATTGACCACAACGCCTCCGCAAGTGTAATGAGCGGCAGGTACGACGGGTATGGGTTCGCGGGTAATGTCTATACCGAATTCAAGGCAGCGGGCTTTTACGGTTGGAAAGTGCTCGTTAATAAACTCAGCAGATTTGTGGGTGATATCCAAGTAAACACAATCGCAACCTAGGCGTTTAATTTCATGGTCAATGGCGCGTGCGACTATATCTCTGGGTGCGAGTTCTGCGCGCTCATCAAAGCGCGGCATAAAACGTTCACCGTTAGGTAGACGTAAGTAGGCGCCTTCACCGCGTAAGGCTTCGGTAATTAAAAAGTTCTTCGCTTTGGGGTGGAATAGACAGGTGGGATGAAATTGATTGAATTCCATATTGGCAACACGACAGCCTGCGCGCCATGCCATAGCAATACCATCGCCACTGGCGCTATCAGGGTTGCTGCTGTAAAGGTAAACTTTACTTGCGCCGCCTGTTGCCAGCACTACCACTTTAGCTTGAAATAGCTGCACTACATCGGCGTGGTGGTCGAGTACGTAGGCACCACTGCAGCGTAATTTGCGCGAATCTGAGTCTGCCTGTGTAATGAGGTTGAGCGCGACGTGATGCTCAAATAAATCAATGTTCTTTTGGTGGCGGAGTTGATCAATAAGCGTGGAGTGAACTGCTTGGCCTGTGGCATCGGCGCTATGGATGATGCGCCTGTGGCTATGGCCTCCTTCTTGGGTGAGGTGGTAGTCGCCGTTTGCCGGTTCTTTGGTGAAGTTGACCCCTTGATCTATAAGCCACTGTATCGCTGACTTACTGTTTTCTACAGTAAAGCGCACGGCATCTTCGTGGCAGAGTCCTGCGCCGGCAATAAGTGTATCAGTCACATGAGCGTCAATAGAATCCTGATCGTCTAAAACAGCAGCTATGCCACCTTGAGCAAACCAAGTAGAGCCGAGGTTGACGGCATTTTTACTGAGCACTGCAATTCTGGCCTTCGCTGCTAAGCTCAATGCCAAGGTCAATCCGGCGGCGCCAGAGCCAATGACCAGAACATCATATTGATAGTGTCGATTCATGCCTATACATCCGGTGTGCGCCTTGCGAGGCGAAATTCGCGCCAGTATACCAAGCTTGTATAATCAGGCGAGGCAAAATACGCGGTTATAAGGCAATTTGGATCAGCAGTTGTTTGTTTTACGTCTTTAGTTGGATTGCTGCGCTAATTTAGGTCCACGTGTTGGGTGAATTTGTCCGTATAATCGGCCGTGCTGAACTTATCCATACGACTTCTGTCTATAAGCCGGCTTGCTTTAATAGTGTTTTGATCCAATTGCGATTGGTTCTAATAAGATAATGTCTGGGCAAATTGCCAATGTTAATAATCCACCTTGGATCATTAAAATACCGAGGGGTTTGGGGGTTTTAGAATGACAGCGCAACAAGCGCCCGATGTTGACCAACAATTGGTCGAGCGAGTTCAAAAAGGCGATAAGCGCGCATTTGATTTGCTGGTAATTAAATATCAACACAAGGTAATGGCGGTGATTAGTCGCTTTATCCGTGATCATGCGGAAGTTCAGGATGTTGCTCAAGAGGCTTTTATCAAAGCATATAGGGCGTTGCCTAACTTTCGTGGAGATAGTGCTTTTTATACTTGGATTTATCGTATCGCCATTAATACCGCAAAAAACCACATAGTTGCCCGCAATCGTCGCCCTCCAGCGAGTGATGTTGATATGGATGATGCTGAGTTTTTTGCGGGCAATGATGCTATGCATGAAATGAACACTCCAGAGCGTAATTTATTGCGCGATGAGTTGCAGGACACTATCGAATTGGCCTTTCGTGACTTGCCAGATGATTTACGTACGGCGGTAACGCTGCGGGAAATTGATGGATTAAGTTATGAAGAAATAGCTGAGGTTATGGAATGCCCAGTAGGCACCGTGCGCTCGCGGATATTTCGAGCACGTGAGGCTATTGATAAACGTATTAAGCCCTTGCTGAGTGAAATTTAAGCGTTGGTTGTTGGGGCGAGGACACAGAGCGAGGTAAAAACTTGCACAATTCTTTCTAAGTTGTTGAACTATTCGCCAATCATTGAGTCATAAAACCCATAAGCACTCTTGTTTTAAGCATAAGCCAAGTATGGTCTATGTAGAGTTAGAGACTGGTTTAGGTGCCGTGCCACTTAGGTTTTATAGGTGTTTTGCTTGGTGTTTAGATTGGTATATAGATTAAATCAAAGTATATTCATATTAATTTTCTTAAAGTAGAGGCACTTTACGCATGACCGAGCAAACTTCCGTTAGCACGCTTGGCGAGTCTTTATCGGCACTGATGGATAATCAAGTGTCTGAGTTAGAGTTGCAGCGTTTGCTCAAAGCAAGCGTGAATGATTCTGAGTTACAGGCTACTTGGTCTCGCTATCAAATCACAAGTGCGGCACTGCGCGGCGACTTGCCTGTGTTGGCTCCACGTAATTTTGCTGGTGGTATAAGCGCGGCTTTGGAAAATGAAGAAACCTACAGTGATGTGAATTCTAACGCATCTTCTTCTACATCATCTGTTGCTCAGCCCTGGTGGCAGCATTTAGGTCGAGTTGCTATCGCGGCTTCAGTTGCTGGCGCCATGATTGTAGGTGTGCAGCAATATGAAAGCGTTCCAATCGTTGCTAATGTTGCGGTCAATACCCAGCAAGCTACACCTGAAGCAGAATATACAGAAAATAAAGCAGCAAATTTACCTTCCGGTATGAATGCTCCAGCACTGTCAGCGCGTACTGTTGCTATGGAGAGTGGTTATGAGGCTCGCCCACAAGAGAATCGTCGTGTAATGTTTGTGCCGCGTCAGACGACTGCGCCTGTGTACAATGAAGATATTAGCGCCTATGTGAACCAGCTTATTGAAGAGCATTCGGATAATGCGTCTTTAAATAGTGGTCAAGGTATGTTGCCTTATACGCGGGTAATACTCACTGAAGAAGAATGATTTGTTGATTCTCTTTAAGTAAAAGTCGCGCCCCTATGGCGCGATTTTTGTTTCAAGCGTAACTCTCCTTGCGATAACCCTGTTATTTTTCTAGTGGTGTACATAAGTTGATTACTCTCAAGTGTAGGCTTGCTATGCTACTTTCTTTGCCCTCGATTACAGAGCCTATCATGCGCACCTTTTTTATTGTTTCAATTTTCGCCTTAGTATTTTTTGTGCTTCCAGTGGGAGCTGAGACTGGCGCTGCTAAAATTCCACAAGTTGACTCTGGCTCTGCAATGGATGCAACAGAATCTATTCGGGTAGCTATGTTGCTTAAAAAAATGACTGAGGCTTCGCATAGCTTTAACTATCAAGGCGTGTTTACTTACCTGCATAAAGATAACCCCAATTTGCAAAGTTTTAAGGTTACTCATTGGCTGGAAAACGGCGTGGAGTACGAACGCTTGCAGCACCTTAATGGTTTGGATCGCGAGGTGTTGCGTACGGGTAAGGCACTAGGTTGTAGCTCCTTGGGCGATGAATTGCTGCAAGGCAAGTTGGGTAAGCTAGGGGCAAATGTAGCGCAGCTAGATAAGTTTTATAAATTTGAAATCCGTGGTCCAGAGCGAATTGCCGGGCGTATGGCGACAGTGTTGTTGGCGCTACCGCTGGATCAATTTCGCTATAGCTATTTCTTAAGTATTGATGATGAAACTGGATTGGTGCTTAAGTCTTGGTTGGTGGACGAGGCAGCAAGCCCTTTGGAACGGTATCAGTTTATCGATCTTAATCTCAACCCTGATCCGCGCCAGCTTAAAGTTCTCCCTCCTGCCAAGTTGAGTATTGCAGCCAGCCCCCAGTTGGCTGAGTGTAATCCGGCAGATGTTAAAGAGCCGAGTGGCTGGCAGTTAAAGTGGGTTCCGCCGGGCTTTGCATTTGTAGCTCAGCGCCACGTTAGGCAAGAAATTGATATGTTGATGTATACCGATGGTTTAACGACATTTTCGGTATTTATTCAGCAGGCTGAAGGGGCAAGCCCCCAGGGAGTTGCGCAGCGCGGAGCCACATTGGCCGTTATGGATGCATTGAGATATCACGATAAAAATTATAGGGTGACAGTTGTAGGAGAAATACCCATAGTCACCGCACAAAAAATTGCCCAAAATTTGGTGGGCAATTAATTTGTTAGCACGAGATAGCTTATGATTATTGAAACAGGTCGTATAGTATCGATAGAAGCTGAGGGAGTTTGGGTGGAAACCATCCGCCGTTCTACCTGTGGAAGCTGTAAAGCTGAAAAGGGTTGCGGTCAAAGTCTTATGGCTAAATGGGGTGGAAGCGCCGCGTATCTGTGGGTTTTACTCGAAGGGCGAAGCCCGCAGTCTTATGTATTAGGCGAAGAAATTCAGATAGGTATTCCTGAAGAGGTTGTCGCTAAAGGTTCAATGCTTGTTTATATTCTACCTCTCGTAGTTATGATGGTGGCGACATCTATCGCACAATGGGCCTACGGTAGTGAAGGTATTACTACAATCAGTGCTTTTGGAGGGCTTTTTTTAGGTGGGTTCATAGTGCGTTGGTATTCTCACCGAATTCGCTTCGATAGTCGTTTGCAGCCCGTGTTGGTCGATGAGCGTAAGCCATTACATTTTTATACAGCTGCTGAGCAATATTAATATGCTGCGCGTGAATGCTAGTATTGTAATTCCCATGCGCGATATCGAGCTTACAGCTATGAGGGCTCAGGGGGCTGGTGGGCAAAACGTCAATAAGGTGTCTAGTGCGATACATTTGCGGTTTGATATTCCTAATTCTTCACTGAGTGATTTTTGCAAGGCACGTCTTTTAGCATTAGATGACAGCCGTATATCCTCTCAGGGGGTGTTGATAATTAAGGCGCAACGTCATCGCACCCAAGAAAAAAATCGCGATGATGCTTTGGCGCGACTTCAGCAGCTCATTTTAGGTGCCGTGAAAATTGAGAAGCCGCGCCATGCGACTAAGCCAAGCTACTCTGCAAAACAAAAGCGCATGAATGCCAAAACACAGCGCGGTAGTATTAAAGCTGGGCGTAAGATTACAAGCTTCGACTAACTTCCCCGCTAGGGTTGCCTTGCTAAGCCCCCTTCTTCCGAAACAGTATTAATATCTTTTTTCTTTAAATCTGACCAGAGCTGCCGTTGTAGGTGCACAATATTTTCACCGCGATGATGAAGCAACCAATCAACAAGTGCTTTTGCTACATCGGGATATTGATGTGGTTGCGGCGCCCGCAAGGGTAGCCAGCGACCTATGGCTGCCTCTGTCAATTCGCTCGCGACTGAACCAAAACCTAATTGGTCAAGTGCAAGGGCATTGGATTTCTGTTCCATTTGCCCCGCTACAGGTTGCACTAGAATTTTTTTCCCCAATTGAATGGCTTCACTTGGTAATTCAAATCCTGCGCTGCAAATCACGCCCTCACAACGATGTAAATCTTGTTGAAACCCCTCTCTTGAAAAGGGGCGAACATGTATGTGCCCTTCGTCGTAGGCTTTGGGTACAGGCTGATAAATATAGAAATCATAATCTGGAAAGGCACGCAATTGCGGCACTATGTCATCGAGACCCGCAAAGGGTAAATAAACCACATAATGCCTTGGCGTTGATGTATTGGGATAGTGTGATGGCTCAACCAAGGGGGGCAATATAGGTTGATTGAAGTGATGCCAATGTAAACCAATAGGTTGGCTGACAGGTGCAAAATTGCGCATAAACCAGCTGACAAATGGATTGCCACCTTTCTTGGGTATGTTGTGTAGAAAAGCATTTTGATGGGAGATGCCTATGACCTTTTTCCCTGCACGCTTGGCGGCCCAGGCTGAAACAGGTTCAAAATCATTAATAATAAAATCGTAACCTTCAACGTTAACTTTTTTAGTGTCTTGAATGAGTTGGCCTATATTCGCTTGCAGTGCCGTTTTCAAATAAAGAATTCTACCGCTTTGTGTGGCGAAGGTTAGGCCGCGAAAAACTTGATAGTCTCCAAAAGCTTCCATGTCAAAAAAATCTTTGCGCTCTCGGCCGGAGAATACCCAATCAACTTCTACACCAACATCAGCCAATGCTTTCGCCATAATGCGGGCGCGGGTGATGTGACCATTTCCTGTGCCTTGAACTCCGTACAATATTTTCATGCAATTTCCGCCTGATATATGAAGAATTATTACAGCCCTACAAGTAACGAGTGCAGGTAAACACCTAGAAATGCGCAGCTGCTGCCAAGTATGGCGCCAGCGACTAAATCGGTGGGGTAGTGCACGCCAAGCAGTACACGGCTAGCGCCTATGGCACTCGCCCAAATAAAGCATGGAATAGCAAAGGCTGGATAAAAATTTGCAACTAAACAGGCAAATAAAAATGCGGCCGCAGTGTGGCCAGATGGAAAACTAAATTGATCTGAGGGGGTAATCCACGCTTGATAGCAATCTAATTTTGCGGCTGGTCTATCACGCTTTATGAGGTTTTTTAATAGTAAATAGAGGCTGACATCAAAACTGTAGGCGATAATACCAGCCCAAAAAAATGTTACGCCAACGCGAGGCTCGAATGCCAGCAGCATCAGAGCAAGGCATAAATAGACTAGGCCATCACCAGTGTGAGAAATAAATCTGACTGATTTACGATATTGAAAACGTTTTGTCACATGCACCCACAAGAATGCCAGTGTGTCCAAGTGATGGACTCTTTGTAAAAATGTGTTCATGATTCACCGCCTTTAGTGAATGAAGTTAATTGTCTTGAACGAACTAAAACATCACCTAATGAGTCTCCCACGGGACTGTGACTCTTCTGTGAATACTTTGTGACCGTGGGGTTACAGCCTTAACCTTTGGAGCTTTGAATGAGTAAACCAGGTAAGACCGGCATGACACGTGTGATTGATGCCTTCGGCTATTCGATGAAAGGGTTGCATGCCACTTGGAAATACGAGGCCGCTTTTCGCCAAGAAGTGGTGTTGGGTGTGATTTTAATGCCAATAGCTTTTTGGTTGGCGCAAACTCATATTGAGTTGATACTTTTATTGGCAAGTATTTTTTGGGTGTGGATGGC
>Ga0070748_1000610_pt1 | contig 17033 bp, 15 predicted proteins | sample VirMetDEL_Nov_12_FD_77015 | JGI IMG/M metagenome (GOLD analysis project Ga0070748, IMG submission 77015) | Aqueous microbial communities from the Delaware River and Bay under freshwater to marine salinity gradient to study organic matter... | ecosystem: Environmental > Aquatic > Marine > Coastal... | reverse complement strand
GTTATGTCGGCCGGTGGCAAGATGGATCTCTGGTCGGGCAAGGGTATTAGCACCCAAGGCACCATCGCTACGGGTGGTTTGCTGAATTTGGGCACCCTTGGCAGTTTCAACCAACAGGGCACCATCACCAGCAATACCGGGGTGCTGCTCAGCGCAGGCAAAGACTTCACCAACCAAGGCTTAGTTACTGGCCCCATGCTGGGGATTTTTGCCGATGGCAAGATCACCAACCTCAGCAACATACGCGCCACCGATTTCCTCTCGCTCACGGGTGACAGCATCACCAACAGTCGCGGTAGTTTGCTGCAATCTGGCGGCTGGTTGAACCTCACGGCGCAGAATGACATCACCAATCAGCAGGGCGTGATTGACGGGATGGATGTAAGCCTTGTCAGCCGCGATGGCAGCATCATCAACCGCACGGAATTTGACGTGCATGGATGCACTAATGTCGCGGGTGCAGGATGCACAGGAGCGACCACCACCTTCACCAGTGCCGATGGCCGCAACACCAGCACCAGCGTGGGTGCTGCCTCGACCATCCTGTCGCACAACAGCCTGCGGATGGATGCTGGTAAAGACCTAGACCTGCAGGGCAGCAAGTTTAACGCCGAGCAAGACATCAGCTTAAAAGCGGGCAACGACATTAAGCTGGACGCTATAGTGCTGACCGCTAGCCGCGCGACGAATGCGCGCGGTGTTGCCAGCAACAGCAGTGAAACCACCCATCAGGTGGTGAGCATAGAGGCGGGCCACAAGCTCACCTTGGAGGCAGGGCGCGACCTAAATGCACAGGGCACCCAATTTAAGGCGGGTGCAGATACCAGTCTCAAAGCCGGGCGCGACCTAAACCTCAATGCCGTGGCCAACACCAGCTACAGCGAATCCATCGCCAAGCGCAAAAAAGTTATCGATAGCGACACCCAACATACCCTCGTCAATATCAACAGCGGCGGCAATGTGAGCATGGAGGCAGGGCAAGACGCCAACCTCATCGGCACCAACGTTAAGGCCGACGGCACTGTCTCCCTCGCCGCCACCCGCGATCTAAACCTTATCGCCGTCGTGGATTCGGACTACCACTACGACTACTCCAAGAAAAAGAAATCCTTTGGGCGCAGTAAAACCACCGAGAACGAAACCCTGAGTCAAACCGTTGTGGGCGGGGTGATTGATGCGGGTGGCAATATATTGGTAAACAGCCATGTGGACAGCACCGGCAAGCTGGTGAGCGATGAGAGTGGCAAGGTCAATATTCTTGGCGGTGCACTTAAGGCGGGCGGCAGTCTGGTAGTGGCGGCGGACGACGACATTAACATCAGCGGCATGAGCTATGAGGAGCTGGAATTTCACCGCAGTAAAAAATCGGGCTTAGGCGGCCTAAGCAAAAAAGACAAGGGCGCGGTTGACGCCGATAGGCTGCTGCACAATGCCCAGATTACCGCGGGCGGCGACACGCTGTTTGAGTCTGGCAACAACCTCACCCTAGCCGCTACTAACGTGAACGCGGGCGGCAACATCAATGTGGATGCGGTCGGCAAGCTGTTAATCACCGCCGGTGAAGTGGTCAACAACAGCGAGCGCTGGAGCAACAAGTCGGGTCTGGGCGTAGGCGGCAATCTTTACGGCAGCAAAGAGCATAAAGACGGCGAAGGTGTGGCCTCTGCGCAGGTGTCTACCTTCACGGCCGGTGGCAAAATTACCGGGCAGGTGGGCTCGGGTGAGGTCATAGGTTCAGACCTCAAGGGCGACAAAGGTGTAAGAATTGTGGGCGATGCAGGCGATATCCTCATAGGCGCCGCCACCACCACCACCAACAGCTACAGCCACGATAAAGAATTGAGTGTTGGCCTTGGGGACCTCGTCAGCAGCCTTGGGCGCCCCGATCAGCTGGTGCAAACCAATGGCGGTCGCGCTACCATCAAGCTTGCCAATGCCGAGTTTGATGAGGTTAACACCAACACCACCAGCACCACCCAGCGCGGCAGCAACATCACCAGCAATGAAGATGTCACGCTCATCGCCACCGCTGGTAAGGTGGTGGTCACAGGCTCTAATGTCACCGCCGATGCCGACAAAAACGGCACAGGCACCCTTGGCCTTGCGGGCGCAACGGGCGTAACCCTACAAGAAGCCAGCAACAGCCTAGAAACCAAAACCAGCGAGACACACGGCAAGGCCGAGCTGAGCTTTGTGGTACAAAACCAATATGTAGAAGTCGCCAACGCTACCCGCGCGGTAGACGACGCCAAAGATAAACTTCAGCAAGCCAAAAAAGACTTCAACGCCTACGAGCGCAACCTCAGTAAGTTGGAAGACCAAGTCAGCCAACTGGAGCAGGACTACGCCAACAAAACCCTCGGTGTTAGCTACGACGACCTCTTGGCGGCGCGCCAACTGCTCGGTGACACCAAGGCAGATAAAGAATGGTATCAAGCAGGCATAGCGCTCGCCGCCGTCAACCTCACCAGCAGCACCACTGCGCTTTTGCAGCAAACCGCAGCAGCAGCCCAAAGCACCGGCACCATGGGCTTTAATGTCGGCCTGCAGCTGGATGTGGATGCGAGTAAATCCAACGCCACCGAGCGGGGCACCACAGCGGTTGGCTCCACTCTTTCGGGCAATAAAATTGTCATCCAAACCGGCACCAAGGGCGCGGACGGCAAACTTAATACCGCAGGCACTACCACCACCATCAGCGGTAGCCACCTGGATGCAACCGATCGCATTAGCATTCAAACCGGCGACTTAAACCTGCTGGCCAGCAAAGACACCTTCGAGCGTCAAAACGAACAAGAACACGGCCATGTCACCACCCAAATGACCGTGTATGGCGCCTCGGGCGGCGCCAGTGTTAATGGCAGTTTGGATCGCAGCAAAAACAGCGAGCGCAGCACCACCTACAACAACACAACCCTCACCGCCAACAACATCGACCTAAGCACCAGCGGCGACGCCAACATTCGCGGTGCCAATGTGCACGCCAACCAAGCCTTGGATGTAGACATTCAAGGCAACCTCAATTTGGAGTCGGTGCAAAACCGCAGCAACAGCAACAACACCAATATTGGCATTAGCGGTGGCATGAGTTTGGGCGGCACGGGTGCCAAGAAAAATACCCTGCAAGGCAGCAGCGACATAGGCAGCCTTAGCGGCGTAAACGGCGGCCTTAATGCAGGCACCGGCAGAAGCAGCAACCAAGAAACGCTGCTCACCAGCCTCACCAGTGGCGGCACTGCCAATGTCAATGTAAAAGGCAACACCCAAATCACCGGCGCCTTGCTCGGCACCTTTGATGAAAACGGCAACGATTCCAAAAAACTCAACTTCACCACCGGCAGCCTCACCAGCACCGACCTGCGCAACAGCAATCAAAATAGCCAAACCAGCGGCGGCATAAGCGCCAACTTTGGCATGGCAAACGACAAAAGCAATGAACGCGCAGACCAAACCAACCCACGCGCAGGCCAAACCACCGCCACCGGTGCCAACGGCGAAAGCCTCCACGCCAGCACCAGCAACCTCACCTACAGCAACAGTCAGCAAAACAGCGCCAGCAAAACCCTTGCCACCCTTGGTCAGGGCAATATCAGCGTCGGTGGTGTTCAGCTAGAAAAAGAGGGAGAGCTTACCGAGGCAGGCAAGGCCACTAACTCGCCCCTCATCGGCATCAACCGCGACCTCACCACCACCGACAAAGAGTTATGGAACAGTGACCACAGCCAAACGGTGGATGCGACCTTGGATCATAGGTTGCTCACGAGTGATGGTCGTCAACAAATTAAAAATGATGCCACGGACACCAAAGAATTCGATCAGGACATTGGCCGTGCGGTAGGCGCGGTGCGTGATGAGGAGGCGCTAGGTGTAAGTAAGTTCTGGGGCACCCTCGACAACAACACCAAGGCAACACAGCTTAAAAATGAACTGACGCGCAACCCAGAATATGCCGAGTTGTTAGAGGGTTTGAAAAGCCAAAACGGCGATACTTTTGCGCAATCATTTGTTGAGCTAGGGCAAATGGCGCAGGCCAAATTTGGGATATCGGCGGAGCAGTTCAGCGAGATATTCCTTTACAGTGGCGACAAAACTACCAGTACCTCGCTGGGAAGTACGCTGTTTGTGGATACCAAAGGTGGCACCGTACTGGATAAGAATAATGCGCAATATGGCAATATTTTTATCAACGCCGATGGCAGCATCAAAACTGACATGCTTAATACCTTGGGGCATGAAACGGTTGAGGCTTTCACCTTATTTACTGGGGGTAAAAACGATGCCGCTCAGGAGGCGCAAGCCAATGCGTTCGGTAATCAATTCTCAAATCGCTTGAATCAAGCGGTGGGGGGCGACATTGATAGCACCGGTGGCAGCACGTTTAATGCGAGTTTGACTAACAGCTACGCGGTAACACAGGGAACCGTCAAAGCAAATACGGTAGGGAATGCGGCGGTGGATAATCGGCGGTTGCATTTAACCGAAACGCAAACCTTAGAGCGCACTCGTCTCGTTATTAGTCAAAATACCACACTCAATGAAGAGCAAAAATCCATCGCTCAGGTTCAGTTAAATGCGCTGGCTTGTGCAGCAGTTGAGTGCGCAGGTGGCGTCCCTAAAAATGATCCTCTGTATGCGCAACTTAGCGCATTACAGCTAGTTGGAGAGCAATTAAACGACCAAGGGATTACATTAGATACGCTGCTAGGCGAGGAAACGAAAGGGCAATTTGAGCATGGTCTTAAAAATAGCCTAGATGATCTACTGACAGCGCATGATGAAGGTGTTGGTCGCACCGTTGGCGCGGGGCAGGCTGTTGCTGGTGCATTAGGAATGATGGGCGGTGTAACCTTAACCGCGGCAAGTGGTATAGGTTGTGGTCCTTCAGCTGGTTTAACGTGTTTAGGTATTCCTGCCGGTATTGGTATAACGGCACTGAGCGAAGAGCAAGGTGCAGAAGGCTTGCACAAAACCTTCGGGGAATACTCGCATACGGAAGGTCAAGGTGTCGCCAATGCATTTGCTAGCACAACGCATCAAGGTGATGTTAATCCAAGTGCTGACTTAGCTATTAACGCTGGAATTGCGGGTATTGAATTGCTAACCGCGAAAGTCGGTGGGAAATATCTTGATAAAGCGTTGGATGGGAAGGTTGTAAATACAGAAATAAAAGCTATCGATGATGTTAATGGAGTAAATGGAGTAAATGGAGTAAATGGAGTTAACAAAGGTACCAATACACCATACAGCAAAGAAATGGCTGATGCAGAAGCTGGTGGTGTATCTCAATATGACCCTCACAAAAAAGACCCGGGCCCTAAAAACGATAGCCGCTGGGATTGGCCTGCAAATGATGGCTTTGTCGGTGTGGCCACAGATGAGTCACTTCCGGTGGGAACTAAATTAGATCAACTTGGAAACAATCAAGGGACATTTTTAGCTCCAGCAGGCACTTCATTACCTGAGCGTGCATTAGCACCAGGAAGCAATGCTGAACCTTTAACAGAGTATGTTGTTATAAAACCTCTACCAGTTAAATCAGGTGCTGCTGCTCCTGCTTTTGATCAACCTGGTGGAGGGTTGCAATTTAAGTCAAATATAATCAATCCAGAAACTGGTAGGCCAGCAACTATTGAATGGTTGATGAAAAATAAATATATCGTCGAGGTTAAAAAATGAAATCTATCGAAGATGTTAGGAAAAAAGTTATGGAACTTGGTCTGTTAATAAATGCGCCAAAAAATATATTATATGTACATGAAAGAAATGATAGCGGCTATTGCTTGGAGTCTCATGAAAATGAATATCACTACATTTTAAATGAGCGGGGGCAAGAGCTTGATCGATTCACCACAAAAAATTTTGACGAGTTGCTATATAAAATATTTAATCATATAACGTCAAGCATGGCTTTTTCGTATGAGCTTGCTAATAGGGTGTCAAATCAAGATTCAAGACGTATTGCCTTTGCAAAAAAAATTGAGCTAACAACAGCCATAAGCGAGTCTTGGCGGGAAAAAATAGAACAAGAAGTAGCTAGAATTTTACAAAATTCGCCGTACGATGATTTCTCATATGTACGGGCTGAACTATGTAAAAAATTAATGGATCAGGGACTATCCGGAGAGCAGGCTTATGAAAAATCATGTGAAAAATTTCCTTTGCCGAAATGAAAGAGTGGGATCGTGACTTTGATTTATGATTTTTTGTCGGCTGTCCTGTCCACACGTCCAAACCAGCTGGTTGTCCTGTCCACACGTCTAAACGAGCTGGTGTTATGTGTGAGCCAGTAAATCTGTTTGATAAACGAACAGCTTTGCTGGTTTTGTAACTTTAAAAACGTCGTTTCTTGTAAAAGTTTACTGATTTTTGTTGATTGGTATCTGAAATAGCTGAGTCACTCAGTGTTTTTGCAATAAAAACCTTGGACAGCGAAGTTGCCCGTAAAAATCATCAGTAGGTTTCTGTGGGTGTTAGTGATCCCAGTAATAACCCGCCAGTACACCCTGCCATAAAATAATTTCCTGCGGCTGTTTTGTGTAATCGGGTAAGTGTTTTCTCCATGCTTCGGCAGGTGTTTTTCCCTTAAGGTTTTGATGTGTTCGCACATGGTTGTAAAAGAATCGGAATTCAATTAAACGAGTGTCGAGTTCAGCAGATTTAATAACGATGTTTTTAATCGAACGTTTTAGTGTGCCAAAAAATCGTTCGACCCTGCCATTCATCCAGGGGCAGGCTACTTCGGTTAGTTGGTGCTTTATGCGCAGAAGTGTTAAGTGCGTGCGAAATAAAAATGACGTAAATACGGGTTCGTTATCCGTGCGGATTTTTGTGGGCTTGCCGTACTTTCGCATGGTTTCCAGTATTTGAAGAATAAGCGCCGATGATTTTTTGGTGGGAATTCGCTTTAGCAGAAGATTCGCGCGGGTGCCACAATCAATAATCCCAAGGATAATGTTTTGGTGTTTGTGTTCATCGCCTAGTGTGGTTAAATCCATCGCCCAGATTTTATTGGCAGGAAAGTTTTTAGCCGATTTTGATTTTATCTCTTTACGTTTTAGGTAAATAGCGTGTTTGTTGTTGATAATTACTCCTGCCACATAGGATTTGGATACGCTCATGTTTTTTGCGTCTGAATGCAGGCGATTAAATGTGTTAGCAATAACACGGCAGCCGCTGTGCGTCATGAATGCTTTTAGGCGAATGACTTCGCGAACAACCCATTCCGGCTTTTTCTGGTTGCGATGATATTCCGGTTTATGAGTTTCTAGTTCAACCTCGGCACAGGTTATTTTGCGTGAGTAGTGTGAGGTTAGCAGCAGGCACTGTAGCCATAGATGGAGTTTGAATAGCAGAGAGTACAAAAACTGGATGAGTTTGGGGTGCATGAAATGTGGGTTGCATAGTGGAGTTGGATGTTAGTGGTGTGGATGCTCTTTCTGCACTAAATGTCTCTTGGCAGACAGCTGTTTTTTAACAAAATGAATTTAACGAAAGGCCGACTTGAATTTCACGGTTGTTGTGCTGTGAGAATTAGGTTGGTTTGTATTTTTTCGTTAGCTGAATATGTAAGGGGTTTTGTTTTGTGTTGGCAATATTTGTTTAATGAAAGTTCCAAGGTTGCTGGTTTGGATTGGAAAGATCACGGCTGCCATGTAGTACAGCTAGAATATCGATGCGCTCTAGGCTAATGACCCAATAAATAATGCGATAACTCTGGAAAATAATTTCTCTTATGTCTTCACGCCCGGCTTCAGGTACAGTGCGACCACTTAGTGGAAATGCCTCAAGTCTGTCGGCAGAATCAATAATTTGTTGCACAAATCGATCTGCATAAAGCGGTGCATCTTGGTGGATGTAATTATAAATTCCATCTAATGCGGTTTGGGCTTTTAGTGTCCAATTAACGCTGGTCATTCTGGTATCGCTTCTTCATGTCGGCATGGGAGGCGACTCGACCTGCTAGAGAGTCCTGCATGCCTAACTCAATCTGTTGGCGTACAAAAAGTGTGTAAAGTGAATCATTTAATTGGTAGCGAATATCGTTCAGTGTGGCGTTGTCGGGTAAGGTGTCGAGCAATTGCTGCACTTGTTCTTTTGCAGTTTGCATAAAAATCTCCTCTGCTTTTGTGTCAATGACGCATCATCTGCACCGCTAGTGATTGTGTCATGAGTCTAATAATCGATCAATCACTTAGCTGTTTTGCTGACTAGAAAAGATGATGTGCAGGGATGCGCTAATGCCGCAGGCGCAAGATGTGCAAGAGCGACCACCTTCGAGCGTCAAAGCGAACAAGAACACGGCCATGTCACCACCCAAATGACCGTGTATGGCGCCTCGTGCGGCGCCAGTGTTAATGGCAGTTTGGATCGCAGCAAAGACAGCGAGCGCAGCACCACCTACAACAACACAACCCTTACCGCCAACAACATCGACCTAAGCACCAGTGGCGACGCCAACATTCGCGGTGCCAATGTGCACGCCAACCAAGCCTTGGACGTAGACATTCAAGGCAACCTCAATTTGGAGTCGGTGCAAAACCGCAGCAACAGTAACAACACCAATATTGGCATTAGCGGTGGCATGAGTTTGGGTGGCACGGGTGCCAAGAAAAATACCCTGCAAGGCAGCAGCGACATAGGCAGCCTTAGCGGCGTAAACTGCGGCCTTAATGCAGGCACTGGTAGAAGCAACACCCAAGAAACGCTGCTCACCAGCCTCACCAGTGGCGGCACCGCCAATGTGAATGTAAAAGGCAACATCCACATCCACATCACCGGCGCCTTGCTCGGTATCTTTGATGAAGCGGGTGACGTGCAGGGATGCACTAATGCCGCAGGCGCAGGATGCACAGGAGCGGCCCATGACACCCGAAAACTCAACTTCACCACCGGCAGTCTCACCTCAAGGCCGGATATATGGAAGCAATCTTTTTTACAATTTCGAACACTTTCAGCGTGCAATGCGAGGTGGACCATATATGACTCTATTTTTCATAATCAATTTACGACATTGTTTTAATTGGGTTCTGAGTTGGCATTGTTGCGTGGTGCTAAGTCGTGTCTTGGTATTTATTTTCAATCTGCTTAAAATGGCATAAAGAAGAATACAGTGGAATAAAGGTATGGATGCAAATCAGTCACCAACGCGACAACGGATTAGCGATATTTACAGGCAGGAATCGCGCCGCGTATTGGCAACATTAATTCGTTTGCTGCGCGATTTTGATTTGGCTGAAGAGGCCTTGCACGATGCTTTTAGCGCCGCATTGGCGCAGTGGCCAAGTGAGGGGGTTCCTCGCAATCCTCGTGCATGGTTAGTTTCTGCCGGCCGCTTCAAAGCTATTGATCATCTTCGCCGCCGCGCATTGTTTAACAAATCTCTTGCGGGTATTGCGCAAGAGCTTGAAGCCGCGGTCAGTGATAGCGATGATTGGTTAAACGAATCTATTGAAGATGATCAATTAAAATTAATCTTCATCTGTTGTCATCCCAGTCTCTCCATTGAAGCGCAGCTTGCCTTAACGCTACGCGAAGTATGCGGTTTAACCACTGAAGAAATCGCCCGCGCTTTTTTAGCCACGCCATCAACCATCGCCCAGCGTATCGTTCGCGCAAAAAGCAAAATTCGCGACGCGGGAATTCCTTACGAAATTCCGTCAGCCAATGAATTTCCTGCGCGCATTGCTGTGGTTTTGCATACGCTTTATCTCCTATTTAATGAGGGCTATTCGGCATCCTTTGGGCAATCATTAACGCGGCAACACCTCACCCAGGAAGCCATTCGGCTTGGGCGTTTGCTCTTGGTCTTATTGCCGCAAGCTGAGGTGATGGGTTTGCTGGGGCTCATGTTGGTGCAAGAGTCGCGCAGCCTTGCGCGTACCAATGCACAGGGCGATTTAATCACGCTGGAGCTGCAAGACCGCAGCCTATGGAATCATGCGCAAATTGATGAGGCATCTCAATTGATTCGGCGCGCGTTGAGCATGGGTGGCTTTGGTATTTATTCAGTGCAAGCTGCAATTGCTGCAGTACATGCAGAAGCACCTAGTTATATCGATACGGATTGGACGGAAATACTAGGGCTCTATGATTTGTTATTGCACCTAAGCCCATCACCCGTTATAGCGCTAAATCGCGCTGTGGCACTCGCCATGCGTGATGGTGCCAGTGCAGGTTTGGCGATTGTGGATGCCATAAGTGCGCGCGGTGAATTACAAGATTATTACTTGTTGTATGCGGCGCGGGCCGATTTTCATTGCCAGCTAGGGCAGTTAACTCTAGCTAAGCAAGCTTACGAGAAAGCTTTGTCGCTGACTCAGCAAGAGCCGGAGCGGAGGTTTTTGTTGCGCAAGTTGGCCGCTCTTTAAGGTAGAGACTTAATTTTTTTAAGAATAATAAAAATACCTGTCGATTTTATGCTGTTTGGAACGACTATTAAGTAACAGTGCATTTTATTGCTGTGGCTAGACTTCAATCTTCGTTCAATCCATGACTTAAGAGGCTGTGTTATGTCCAATAGCATACATCTCCATCGCGTGCTACGCGCCACCCCAGACCGTATTTACCGCGCATTTCTCAATGCCGATGCGCTGGTTAAATGGCTCCCACCTCACGGCTTTACCGGCAAGATAGATCATCTGGATGTACATGTTGGCGGTGGCTATCAGATGTCATTTACTAATTTTAGTGCCGAAAAAAGTCACAGCTTCAGTGCTACTTATGTAGAGCTGAAAGTCAACGAACTTATTTGCTATACCAATACATTTGATGACCCTAATCTACCGGGTGAAATGCAGGTGAGAGTTGAGCTAAAGCCTGTGCTTTGCGGTACTGAGTTAAGTATTGTGCAAGCAGGAATTCCTGCGCTTATTCCTGTAGAGTTTTGTTACTTGGGTTGGCAGGAATCTTTAACGCTTTTGGCGCAGCTGGTTGAACCAAATATTCCAGCTGAAGGCTAGATGTTGACGATATTTAATTATTCAGGAGTGTGACATGACGACAAAAATATTTGTAAACCTTGCAGTAAAAGATTTACCTAAAGCAAAAACCTTTTTTGCAGTCCTAGGCTACAGTTTCAATCCTCAGTTCAGCAATGACGTTGCCGCTTGTATGGTGATTAACGATAGTATTTACGTCATGCTTTTAACTGAGCCATTTTTCAAAAAGTTCACCAGCAAAGAATTAGTGGATGCGAAAAAATCTACTGAAGTGTTGGTGTGCTTGTCTGCAGAAAGTCGTGCGGCGGTAGATGATATGGTGCGTAAGGCGGTTGCAGCGGGTGGGCGGGTTTACAATGAGCCGCAGGATCATGGTTTTATGTACGGTCACGGCTTTGAAGATTTGGATGGTCATCTGTGGGAGCTTTCTTTCATGGAACCGAGTCATATTCAATAAGAGGTATGCCTAATGAAATATCTTGCTTTGGTGTATTACGAAGAAAAAACTATTAATGCGATGACGCAAGCTGAATGGCAATTGCTGAATAATGAATGCGTTGCCTGCGGTGAAGATTTGCGTGAAGGAGGTTATATGATTGGTGGCAATGCACTGCATTCAGTAACAACGGCAACCAGTGTGCGCTTGCGCGATGGAAAACCGATAATTACCGATGGCCCCTTTGCAGAAACCAAAGAACAGCTGGCGGGGTTTTATATGTTAGAAGCGCACGATTTAAATGAAGCCATACAGCTTGCCAGTAAAATTCCGCCGGCGCGTTTAGGTTGCATTGAAATTAGACCTGTTCGTGAGTTAGACCCTGCTAAAGATGAACGCTTTATTTCATCCCAATAATTTTTAGTGTGATGTCTATGGTTAACCTAATTTATCGGGAACTTTACCAGGAAATTTAACGCATGATTTTAACTCCACGATTTGTTGAACTTTCGCCCTTATTGTTAGCGGGGATGCGTGAGCCTTTGAGTGAACAAAGCCCGCACACTATTCCTGTGTTGTGGCAGAAGTTCGCGCCTTATATTGGTCATATACCCCATCAGCAAGATGCGGGTGCCTATGGTTTATGTGTGCGCAGCAATGCGAGCAGTAATGGCGATTATTATTATATGGCAGCTTGTGGTGTGAATGAGTTTGCAGATTTACCCGCAGCCTTAAGCCCATTAATTATTCCTGCATGTCGATATGCTGTGTTTATTCATGAGCAGCATGTGACTCACATTAAAGACACTATTGATTGGGTGTTTGATCAATGGTTGCCAGTATCTGGCTGTACTCATAACGCCCAATCGATTCATTTTTTTGAGCGCTATGGTGCAGATTTTTGTCCGGATGTTGGTGTGGGTGGCATAGAAGTTTGGCTGCCAGTGAAATAATTGACAAGTCATCCTGAATAATTACAAAACCTATCTCAATCAAATAAGGAGAATGACATGACCGAACTTGTAACCTGTGTGTGGTTTGACCACGGCGAAGCTAGCAAAGCAGCTGAATTTTATGCGGCAACTTTTCCCGATAGTCACCTAGGCCGCGTGAATGCAGCGCCCAGTGATTTTCCCGGCGGAACGCAAGGCAGTGAATTGACAGTTGAATTTACCTTGCTCGGGCGTAAGTTTGTCGGCCTGAATGGCGGGCCAAACTTCACACCCAATGAAGCGGTGAGCTTTATGGTTGTTACCGAAACACAAGAGGAAACCGACCGCTATTGGAATGCGATTCTTAACAACGGCGGTAGCGAGAATGCCTGCGGCTGGTGTAAAGATCGCTGGGGATTCTCTTGGCAGATCACGCCTAGGCTGCTACTTGATTTGACCACAAGCTTAGACCAAGACCTCGCTAAACGTGCCTTTGAGGCGATGATGGACATGACAAAAATTGATATAGCAGGGCTTGAGGCGGCAGTTAAATAAAGGAAACTGGGTTTTTAATGTGCGATGGATTTTCGACACCGCTTTGTGTGTGTGGTTGTTACCGTCAACCTTTCATTGATAAGTACCCATGGCGTGAAAGGGTAATTAAGCGCTTGAACTATGGCCGCTTAATTATCCAGCAATACATCTAGGGGCGCCTATCATTCGGGTTGCTTCCAAAATCTCTGGATCGATACGGCTCTGCGTAAAATGAGAGCCATCTTTCAGCACCGTATGCTATTTAACAGTGTCTGTGCTGCTACCTCAATACACTCATCACAAAGCTTGTTTGCCCTGGTTACATTGGCATAACGGGTTCCCTCCTTAGCCCAATCTTTAGATATGTTTTTGGAAAAATAGCAGTTCTGCTCCGTTCCATACATGTGCTGCGCCAAGTCGATGCGATCGCCTGTCTACTGGTGAGTGTTGGCATTGTCTTGCAATCCAACGATTACACGCATTTCACGAAATCTTGGGGCGGGCACCTACACAGGTAGAAACACACAGGGTGTTAGTGGCGACGCACCCGATAGCTAACCTTCAAAAACCTCCCCTTACTTCTCTTTTTATCATTCAGTCATTCGTCAATCCATTGATTTTTATGAAAAATAAAATAAATCACTAATAACTATTCCTAAAAGATAAAAGCAGAAGCCACCGCATACAAATATCGACACTATGCAATCACTGCCAGTGCAGGCGCATATTGCACTGGCTAATAACGATGTTTCATGCAACCCCTTGGAGAGAATGATGCTGAACCCCCTTACTTACTTTATCTACTTGGCCATCAGCGCCTATATAACCTTCGCTGTTGGCAAAACCCTAAACCAAAATGGTTTGGTGTTTTTAACCAGTCATCTTGGCGGCAACAAGCGTCTCGCTACCGCTATCAATAGCCTCTTACTGATTGGCTACTACCTCATTAATACGGGTTACATTTTGCTCGTACTCAACCTCAGTAGCACCAATGAAGTTGAAGATATTAATGCGGTTATTCACTTTCTTAGCTTAAACCTAGGTCTAGTCACTCTCATGTTGGGCGCCATGCACATGATTATTTTTTATGTGCTAGCGAACTGGAAACCTGCCAACGTGACTACCGCGATTGAGGAGCTATAAGATGAAAAAAATCATCACGCATGAGCTCTACTTACCCTTGGTATTGTTGCTACTGGGTGTGGCAATGCCAACCGCACTTTCTATTATTGTGCCCGAACACCCCCTTTTTGATGATGATATCTATTACTGGTATGCCGCTTTCTTAACGCTGAGCGGCAGCCTTGCAGCAATTAAAATGACGTTTCAACGTTTAATTATGATCAATCCAGATATTGATAAAGAGATGGTTTTTGAAACAGAAGAAGATTTGCGCAGCGAGCAGGCCTTGCTAAACGCCCATACTAGAACAGCCGAGTTGCTGATTATGGTTTTAGCATTTTTGAGTTTAATAACAGAAACCGTACCGGATAACACTGCAAGCCTAATGCTCTTTACCAGCCTGCGTATTGGCGGAATATTGTTTCTCTTGGGTGGCATTGTTATAGCAATTACGCACATTAAAATGCGCAAACTTTAGGGTGGTCACATGAACTCACTGGTAATACGAAATATCGCGCTACTAATAATTTTCTGCCTGCTCTGGGTGGTTTTTCATGGCATCTACAAAAATCACAACCAATACTCAAAAGCACAAAAAGCGCAGACTTATAGAGAGCAGCGCACTGAACCTCACCAAAGCATTAGGCAATTACCTACAGCGCCGCCGGTAAGCTCTATCGCAAGTAGCGATAGCGACCAAAGAAATCTAACTGCCGAAGAAGTTAATCAAATTGCTATAACAGGGCGTTTGCCGAAATGGGTAAAAAATGCAGATAGCAAACGTTTAAGTGTGGATGAGGTGGAGGAAATTGTGACCACTGGGCAATTGCCTTCATCACGAAGGTGATTGCTAATAAAAAGAAAATCGCTAGAGCCTGTTGGCGATCGAATCTAGACTATTTATTAATGCGAGAAATGCCTAGTACTGTGGTTCTCACACAATTCAATCTGAGCTTGCAATGCCCCAATTGATGTTCAGCGATAGATGCTGGTCAAGGCTGCGGGGGGAGTTTTACTTTACGCTACATTTCAATCAGTCTGAGCACCACCCGCAGCCCGGAAAACCGCGTAGGGTGTTTGATGGTGTAGACGTTTTCTGGGTTTATTGTGTAATGGTTTCAGAATGCTATTTAGTTCAATATGACTGACTTTGCTAAACTCAGCACCTCTTTGGGGTACTGGCGGCGAATCAAACGCGTACTTGCGTAAACTAGCCTTTCTTCTAACTGCTAGAAAGACTAATAAATAAGACCAACAAATAAGACCAACAAATAAGACCAACAAATAAGACCAACAAATAAAACCAACAAATAAAACCAACAAAGGAAAACGTAATGCGTGCTTACACAACACTTCTGCTTTTAATCGCTTGTGGTGCGATCTCAGCCTGTACTCAGGATGCTCCAGATACATCGCCTTGGGTGCTACCGCCCACGGAAACTATTAGTTGTGCAGAGTATGTGACTGAGGCCAGTGTTGATGGTGTTCTCTATAACAATGTGTGGAATAAAGGCGCGGCCGGTAGTTTTGATTGGCGGCAGTGTTTAGAAAAAGATGCGGCGACTGGTTTTTATGGTTGGTCTTGGGTGTGGCCAACGAAAAGCCGCGATATTTTTGCCTATCCTCAAATTAAAGTCGGTGCCTCGCCCTGGGCACCTACGCCAAATCTCCGCACTGATATTCCTGCTCGGCGCGCCAATATAGGCGCATTACTGGTTAGTTATGAACTCGAGCTGTTGGGGGCGAGTGAGCATAATATCGCGACGACTGCGTGGCTGACCCGTTCTGAGGTTACGGGTGAAAAGCCTATGCCGGAGCTTATTGTGGCAGAGCTAATGATTTGGACCTATGCCACCGCGCAGCATATGAATCCTGCGGGTAAACATGTGGGCGATGTGGATATAGGTGGCGTGCAATGGGAACTCTGGGCTGAAAAAAACTGGGGCGATGCGTCTGGTGTTAACGCGAATAAGTGGGTGAACCTGACCTTTCGCGCCAAAACCTATTCTCTCAAATCCGCATTCGATCTTGTTCAATTGACGGATTACGCCGTTGAACAAAAAATATTACCCGATGATTTTTATTTCGCCGATGTGGAGTTAGGGATGGAAATTATGAGTGGTTCTGGTCTTGCGTGGGTAAAAGCCTTTCGCGTCTCCGTGGAAAAATAACGCTTATGTGTGGCTGCGCTCCTGGTTTATGGCAGTTCTTTTGGTTTGAGCTGGGTGTACTTGGTTAGGCGTTTTGTTCGATAAGCGCAAAGCAGGCGAATCTGAACTGCTACTATTGCCCCTGAGTCTTTTATTGTTTAACGAGTCAGGTGTTTATGCTGAATTTTTCCGATGTACCCGCCGAATTACATGCCTCCGCCCAGCGCTATTGGGATGAGTTTGAAAAGAACCTAGCGGCCCAAGCGCTAGAACATCCGCGCGCGCTTTTGCCCCAAGACATTAGTCAGGAGGAGTTTTCGCGGCAGCTGACTCGCGCTTTTGTGGGCAGTGAGTACATTGGCAAAACCTGCGCTAAGTACCCGCGCTATCTGCTTGACCTTATAGCATCCGGCGAATTGTTTGCCCCCTTGCCCCCCGACTCTATCGCGCAATTGGCGCAGGATATTCGCCAATGCACGCGCGATGCTGAGCTGGATGCGTGCCTGCGGCGCCATCGCAATAAGGCGATGGTGCGTATTATTTGGCGCGACTTGAATCGCCTTTCCTCCATGCAAACCATTACCGCTGAATTGTCGCGTTTTGCCGATGCCGCTATTCAATTCACGGCGGCTTACCATTATCGCGGGCTCGAATTGTTGCATGGCACGCCTATGTCGCCGGATGCGCAAGAGCCTCAGCCGTTTATGGTGTTGGGTATGGGGAAGCTGGGTGCGGGGGAGCTGAATGTCTCTTCGGATATCGACCTGATTTTTACCTACCCAGTGCGCGGCGATACTCTCTTCAATAAGGGCGGCGCAGGACACGAGTCGCGCTCGGTGAGTAATCAAGAGTTCTTTATTAAGCTCGGCCAGCGTGTGATAAAAAGCTTGGATACCATGACCGTTGATGGCTTTGTGTTTCG
>Ga0070748_1000608_pt1 | contig 17064 bp, 21 predicted proteins | sample VirMetDEL_Nov_12_FD_77015 | JGI IMG/M metagenome (GOLD analysis project Ga0070748, IMG submission 77015) | Aqueous microbial communities from the Delaware River and Bay under freshwater to marine salinity gradient to study organic matter... | ecosystem: Environmental > Aquatic > Marine > Coastal... | reverse complement strand
GCGCAACGTCACAATATAAGCCTCCAAGCCCTCCATGAACTCCACGCTATTTTTGGGCTTCATGGTGGCGATCCGTTACCGCCCGAAGTGAAGGGTGTCAGCGAGGCGGCTGTGCAGAATGCGGTGCGCTTGGAGGCGTCACGCGCTGGGGTGCGGTTGTGGCGCAATAATGTCGGAAGTTTGATTGATGCGCGCGGGGTTCCAGTGCGCTACGGTTTGGCGAATGACTCCAAGCAGTTGAATGAAGTTGTGAAGTCTGCGGATCTGGTGGGGATTAGACCCGTGTTGATCACGCAAGCGCACGTCGGCTCGGTCATTGGTCAATTTGTGTCGCGTGAGTGTAAGCGCGTCGGGTGGCAATATAGGGGCGACGCGCGCGAGTTGGCTCAATTGCAATGGGCGCAGTTGATTATAAGCGCTGGGGGCGACGCGGCTTTTTGTACGGGTGTTGGTACTTTATAGCAAAAGAAGCGCCGCGTTGACCTCGCCCTCTCGTCGGGTTGCTACGAGCTTTAGGTCTACCCAAACGCCAGCGGGGATCGGGCGAACACCAGCCTTCCACTGTGCGAGGCGGCGCTGGTCAATCCCTAAATCTCGGCTCAACTGCGCTTGCCATACGTCGCCGTATAATAGCGCCCCAACCTCACAGAATCGTTCTGCTGTTTTCATTAAAATATCATCCCCATAATTTAACAGCGTCAGCAACTTTACTCTTCAGAGCTTTCACTTCTTTGCTTGCATAAGCTAAAGAGTATGAGTGCGCTCTTGGGATTGATCCGTCTTTTAATCCTGCTTGTCGTTTTTCTGCTTTCTCTAATTCAAAGGTGAAATATTCAATAGATTCTGGCATCGACAAATCAATATCATTTGTTCTACTTTCCCAATACTTAGCCTTGAGCGCGTGTTCTTTAGCTTTCTTATCCAACTCAATAGCCGCACCAATTCGATCATGGTTACGCGCTATCAATGCGCGGTGACGCTTTTCACTGTGATGACCAATTTTAATCGGTTCGGCTAGTGATAAAAACTCCCGACCTTCGTTTGACGCTTCCATTTTCGCATCGCTTTTAATGCTTGATGATTGCGCCCAATCCGCATATCGTTGCGCTTTACGTTCCGCATAAGTTTGACGATTTAATCCGTCGCAACGCGTTATTGAGTAGAAATAGCCTTTTGAGTTTTTAATTATTAAATTATGCACTTCGCAATCTGACTCTTTGCCGTATTGATTGGCAACTTGAATAATTTCGCCTTTTTGATGCTCTTCTTGGCAATTTGCGAGCCAAACATTAGGGCAGTATTTTGTGTATGTATTCATTTTCATTCTCTCTTAGAGTTTAGATCCGCACTATTGCGTATCCGTATGGGCATTATGTATGTATTTCTACATACTGTCAAACTTTATTTGAGGTTTTATAATTGACACTATCGTCATTATGCGTATAGACTTGCGAAATTATAGAGGATGTTACTAATGGCAAAGCACTTACCAACCGATGTCCGAAAGGATGAAATTTTAAACGCAGCGTTACGCGTGTGTGAAAAACCCAACGGATGGGCGAAGTTGACGCGGGCGCAAGTGGCGTTTAAGGCGAATTGTAGTGAAGGTTTAGTGTCCAAGTATTTCGGTACGATGACCGCGTTTCGCCGTCAAGTTATGCGCGCCGCGATTACTCAAGAGAACTTGAAGGTTCTCGGTCAAGGTCTGGGGGCTGGCGATGCGACCGCGCTCAAAGCCCCAAATGATTTGAAGGTTAAAGCAATCGGAGCGCTCATTTTATGACAGAGCTACCATTTGCGCTTGCTGCGATGGGGGCTTTCAGACAATTCATTGTGTACCGTAGCGCACCAAGTACGACGCGCATTGGTAAAATTGACAAGTTCCCTTCGAATCATCTAACGGGCTTTAAGTGCGACGTAACCGACCCCGCGTATTATACGGATCATGTGACTGCGATTGCGGCCGCCGAGCGTTTGGGCGAGAGTTACGGTGTCGGGTTTGTATTTACCGAAGCTGACCCTTTCTGGTTTTTTGACATTGACGCTTGTCTGGTTGACGGCGCTTGGTCGCAATTGGCGCAATACTTCTGTCAGATGTTTGCTGGCGCTGCGGTCGAGCGCTCGATGTCGGGTACAGGATTACACATCTTTGGGATGGGTACGTCGCCCGCTCACGGTTGTAAAAATACGCTTAACAATCTTGAATTTTATACATCGGGCCGCTTTGTTGCGCTCACGGGTGACGGTGTTATTGGTAACTGCGCGGTAGATTTTACGCACGTACTACCGACGTTTGTCGCGCAATGGTTCCCTGAAACCGTAACCGTGAATGCTGGTGAGCTGGTTGACTGGTCAGACGAACCGTGCGCGGAGTGGCGCGGGCCAAGCGATGACGACGAATTGATCAGACGCGCGCTGCGTTCGTCAAGTGCTGGCGCTGCGTTTGGTAACCGCGCGTCGTTCGCTGATTTGTGGAATTGTAATGTCAGCGTGTTGGCTCTCGCGTACCCCGATCCGATGCGCCCATACGACTCGTCCGCGGCTGACGCGGCGCTCGCCCAACATTTGGCATTTTGGACTGGTCGCAACTGCGAACGGATCCGCAAGATTATGCTCGAATCGCAGCTAGTCCGCGACAAGTGGGAGCGTGACGATTATCTACCGCGCACGATTGTCGGCGCTGTGAGTCGTCAAATGGACGTATTGACCGATAAAGAGATGGAGCTACCTTACAACTCAAAGCCTGTCGCGGTTGAAGCGCCTCAACAATACGAGGTTGAAGGCGCAACGTTCCTGCGTACCGATATGCAGCAAAAACTATTCAAAGGTTGCGTGTATATCCGTGACTTACATCGCGCATACAGTCCGAACATCGGTATTTTAAAACCTGAACAGTTCAAGGTCGCGTTTGGTGGTTATACGTTTACGCTGGACTCCGCGAACGAGAAGACAAGTCGCGACGCATGGGAAGCGTTCACGCAATCGCAAATTCTACGCGCGCCCAAAGTGGACAGCGCTTGTTTTAAACCTGACTTACAATCGGGTGTCATTATTCATCGCGGCGGCCAGTCCTTTGTGAACACTTACGAACCAGTCGATATTCCGCGCAAGGTTGGCGACTGTCGCCCGTTTCTAGCGCACCTCGCAAAGCTGCTGCCCGATGAGCGCGACCGTATAATTATGCTGTCGTATATGGCCGCGTGCGTACAGCATAAGGGCGTTAAGTTTCAGTGGGCGCCGCTGCTGCAAGGTGTTGAAGGTAACGGCAAGACGATGCTCACGCGTTGCGTTGCGGAGGCGATAGGTCGCCGCTATGTATTCTGGCCGAAGGCGTCAAAGCTCACTAAGCAATTCAATGCCTGGATGGTCGGAAAACTATTTTACGCGGTTGAGGATATTCACGTGCCCGACGACCGTATTGATATCATCGAGGAACTCAAGCCAATGATCACGGGAGGTGACGGACTTGAAATTGAGGGTAAGGGTGTCGATCAGATTAGCGCGGATATTTGTGGGAACTTTATTCTGAACTCAAACCATAAAGGCGCGATCAAGAAAACCCAAAACGACCGCCGTTACTGTATGTTATTTACGGCCCAGCAAAAAGCGGAACATTTAGCGCGTGACGGAATGGGTGGATCGTATTTTAGCAATTTGTACGACTGGCTTAACGCGGATGGTTACGCGATTGTTGCGGAACTGCTGCACACTTATCAAATACCTGACGAGTTCAACCCCGCGACGAAATGTCAGCGCGCACCTAAAACGACATCTACGGATGAAGCGATTGACGCGAGTATGGGTTCAATTGAGCAGTCAATATACGAAGCGGTTGGCGAAGACCGCCCAGGCTTTATAGGCGGTTGGATTAGCTCAATGCAGTTGGATAGATTATTGTCGGAAACGGGTAAAGGTCGCTTCATGAGCTACCGCAAGCGCCACGAGATGTTGGACGCGATGGGCTACGAGTATCATCCCGCGTTATCAAGCGGCCGTGTCAATAAGCTGGTTCTACCAGACAACGGTAAGCCGCGTTTATACATTCATCGTGAGAGTTTGAGTATATTAGGGGGATTAGATGCAAAAGGCGCTGCAGAAGCGTATGAACGCTCAAATAACAAAGCAGTGGCCCATGGCTTTGGTCGTTAGCGCTGGGGTTTGGGTTGTCATGGGTTACGTGGCGTGGAGATTGAATCGTTGAGTCATGAAGCCCCTCGCGGGGCTTTTTGTTGTCTAGCGTGCGGCGAGATAATCGTCAATCATGTAGCATATACCCGCAATATCGCCGCGATGACCAAGCGTGAGCGCCTGCTGGTGTGCGTAAAATACCTTAAAGTCGCGAGTGGTTATTTTAAAACCTTTGTAGCGGGTGGTGATGGTAGCCATTTCATTTACTCTCTTTAGGTGGGAAGCGTTGGTCGGTCAATTGCTTTGCGACAATCACCAGGTGTTCTATATCGACAGGTACACATTGAAACTTATACCAGCCGCCCAACTCGTTTTTACTAGACGCCCGACGGTTCGGGAATATGTCGCGCTCGGTGAAGTGTTTGTTGCTCAATCGAGCGTACCCCAGCGCGATACGAACGAAGTTATCTAAGTCGCCCTCGTGGATCCTGAAACCCTGCTGCGTCATCTCACCAAGCGCTACCAGTTTCGTCTGCATTTCAATAGCGAGATTTTGCGCGTCAAGGGTCTTTTTGGCGCGGTACTCGCTCATAAGCGCGGCGGCTTGCGCTTGCGCTTCGGCGACCACTTTGGCGGCTTCCTCGCGCAATGCGTCGGCGCTACCGTTAAGCGCAAGAGCGACCGCTTGGGCTGCGCTGACGATAGTATCAGCTTTATTTTTGGCGACCACGTACAGCGGGTCGCCGCTATTGCCAGTCGAAGGGTTTATGCATTCGGAGCATCCACCGCTCACTGCGTAGCGGTATGTGAGGTGACCGTTTTTACATGGGCGACCTGTATAAAACTTATTTGATCCGATAGATAGTGCTTCTCGTGCTGTTTTAGATAATATGGTTGTCATATAAACCTTATAAGTTGATTTTCTGGTTGATTTGGGGCGGTAACGGGGTTTTGTGTTTTACTATAAATAACAAGTAGTTACGGTGGTAAAACCCCGTTACCGCAAAACCCCACTACTTTCAGTCTCTACTATAGAATACTGTATGCTACTTATTAGATGTAGTGTACCACAACTAATATATGTAAGGATGTAACTGTCATAAATTATATACTACTTTTAACGGGGTTCTGGGGTATTAAATATAAATATATAGGGATATTAGGGAGTTACGTAAAACCCCGTCAAAAACCCCGAATAAACCCCAGAACCCCGTCAGCGGATATTTGCGTATTTGTGGATGCCTATAGTATGATGAGTGACGGTTAAGTCAATTTGAGATATTACGAATGCAAAACAGAAAAGTCTCCGAGCTAATCCCCTACGCAAACAACAGCCGAACGCACAGCGATGAGCAAATAAACCAGATTGCGGCCAGTATCGATGAGTTCGGTTTTACGAACCCGATCCTTGTGGATGTTGACGGCGTTATCATTGCGGGTCACGGTCGGGCGTTGGCCGCTGAACGGCTGGGGATGGTTGAGGTTCCCTGTATTGTTCTAGCGGATCTGACGCCCGCGCAAATCAAAGCCTACGTGATTGCTGACAACAAGTTGGCGCTAAACGCTAGTTGGGATGAGGAATTGCTGAAGGTAGAGCTAGAGGAGTTGCACGCGGTCGGGTTTGAGCTGGACGTTATAGGCTTCAACGCCGACGAGTTGGCCCACATCTTGTACGATGAAATCGGCGCGCCGCTCAAGCCTAGCGTTGAGCCAGAATCAGCGTATAAGGAGCAGTACGCGGTTATCGTAACGTGCAAAGACGCGGCCGAGCAAGAAACCGTTTTTAATAAATTATCGGGTAGTGGTTACGACGTGAAGGTGGTGTGTACATGAAAATATCAGTCAGAAACAATTGCGCGGAGCATAGCAGCTACCGCTAGGCCCGCGTTAAGAGCTTGTTTAACGCTGAAAGCGGCGCAAACTTTAACATTGACGCGGACATTGACGTCGACGACCTTGAGTGGTCAATTGGCGTCGTCGTTGGACCTAGCGGGTCGGGTAAAACTTCGATCGGAAGGCAACTATTCGGCGGCGGTAAAATATACGAGCCGTCAGGCTGGGACGCGTCCAAACCAATCGTTGACTGTATCGCTCCCGAGGGGGATTTTAACGACGTTACGGCGGCGCTATCAGCGGTCGGTCTCGGATCCGTCCCCGCGTGGCTGCGTCCCTATCACGTATTGTCCAACGGTGAGAAGTTCCGCGCCGACCTTGCTAAAATTATATGCGAAGCGCCCGAAGCGGTTATTGTTGACGAGTTTACCTCGGTTGTTGACCGTCAAATTGCGAAGTTCGGCGCGCTGGCCTTTCAAAAGTCATGGCGTAGAACGAAGGGTAAATGCGTCTTGCTCTCTTGTCATTACGACATTCTCGACTGGGTGGAGCCTGACTGGATATTCGACACTGCGACGGGCAAACTTGAACGGGGGCGTCTTCGGCAACGACCAAAGTTTGACCTTGAAATATACGAAACAACAAAAGGTTACTGGCCGCTTTTTGAGCCGCATTACTATTTAAAACTCCCCTCAATGATTGCGGCGACGTATTACGTCGGAACGGTTGACGGCGTACCTGTTTGTCATTTGGGCGTTGCGCCGCGTTTAGAGATTAACGCTATGCGGGCCTCGCGTATGGTTGTTATGCCAGAGTGGCAAGGTGCTGGCGTCGGCTCGCGGTTCCTCGACGCGGTGTGCGACATCCAAGTGAGCGGCGGGGGTAAGTACGGCGACCGCGTCAAAGCGGTTTATTTTCATACGTCGCACCCTGGCTTATGTGCAGGGCTACGTCGAAGCTCGCGCTGGTTGCAGGTTAGCTGCGCGTTATACGGCGGTAATAAGAAAAAGTCCAAAGTGTCTATTGGCGTGGGCTCGGGTTACGGCGGTCACATGCGCGCGGTTCAGGGCTTTAAATATACGGGCGAGAAAAAATGAAGCTAAGGGTTCTTATTGCTGGCCAAAAGTGGTTTGGCGCGGAGGTATACAAGCAGCTTAAAAAGCAGGGGCTTGTTGAGATTGCGGCGGTATGCGCGCCGTTTACCACCGACGCTAAAAAGGACCAGCTGTATTTCTGGGCCAGTAACGACCGCGTACCTCTGATACAAGCGGGAACGCTAAACGCCGACAACTTCCCTGACGGTATTGACCTCATTGTTACCGCGCATTCTCACGATTTTATTGGTGAAAGAACCCGCCTTCGGTCGCGTCTTGGCGCTATCGGTTATCACCCGTCGCTTCTACCGCTCCACCGTGGGCGCGACGCGGTTCGGTGGACCATTCGCATGGGCGACCGAGTAACGGGCGGTACGGTGTACAAGCTATCGAACCGCATGGACGGTGGCGAGATCCTCGCGCAGCGTCATGTTATTATTGACCCTAAGGTATGTACGGCCGAGTCGTTGTGGCGGGAGAGCCTGGCGCCGCTGGGAGTTGACCTGATTTTACAATCGGTTAAAGAAATATGCGAAACCGACCGCGTCGTGGGTCAGCGTCAGGACGAAGCGCTCGCAACATGGGAGCCATCCATTGACCGCCCGCCCGCTTTCCGACCCGACCTCATTTTACTGGAGTACAAGAGCGATGACTAAAGTAACCAAACCAAAAATCGAGTTTGATCTTGCGAAAGTTGAGTCGTTGGCCGCGAACGGTTTGACGCAGGAACAGATAGCGCTCGCGCTGGGGATTAGCGAGTCGACGCTGTATAACAACAAGCGCGAAAATGAAGAATTTGCAGCGGCTATAAAAAGCGGCAAAGCGAAGGGTATCGCAGTTGTGACCAACAAGCTCATGGAGTCGATTAAAAAAGGTAACATGACGGGTATGATATTTTTCTTAAAAACCCAAGCGGGATGGAAGGAAACCGTCGTCAACGAACACGCTGGCGCGCTTGGCGTTGTGTCGATGACCGCCGAGGACTTGACGGACGATCAACTCGCGGGGGTTATTGCTCGCAAATGATAAGTCCGCAGGAAGCCGCGCGTGAATTGATGGCTCGACGCTTGGCCCGCAAGGAACTATTCGCGTATATTAAGTATACGACGCCAAAATACGTTGAGTCGTTTTTCTCAATGGCGGTCTGCGTTGCGCTCGATCAGTTTATTCTTGACGTGGGCGCGGGCCTTCGACCTATTTTAATTCTACAAGCCCCGCCGCAGCATGGTAAGTCGGAGATAGTCAGCCGCAAGCTCCCCGCGTTTCTCATGGGCCGCAATCCGTCGATCAAAATTGGTGCTGCGAGTTATAGCGACGCGCTTGCTGGTGCTATGGCGCAAGATGTGCGGCGTAATATCGCTGGGGTCGAGCATTTACGACTGTTCCCTGCGGGCGCTGAAAAAATCAAATATACGATTGACCGCATGGGGGAGTTTACCGCGCCAGGGGGTGACGGTTCGTACGTTGGCGTCGGTGTTGGCGCTGGGCTCACGGGCCGCCCCGTTGACGTAGGGATTATCGACGACCCGACCAAAGACGCCGCCGCCGCACTGTCACCAACGATCAAAGAGGGTCATTGGAACTGGTATCAATCTGTATTTACGTCGCGTCTGTCCGAAAATAGCGGTCAAATTATCATGGCAACATCATGGGCCGAGGATGACTTACCTGGGCGTATCATGACGCACTTCAAAGGTGATCCACGTCTAACGGTGATGCGATTCCCTGCGATCAATGCGATTGACGAAGTCGGGTACGATCCGACGCTACCGCTCGGCCCGCTCGTTCCTGGGCGTCATTCGTTCGTAAAATTGCAGGAAACGAAAGGCTTACTTTCCGACTATTGGTGGTCGGCGCTGTATCAGCAGTCCCCTCGTTCGTTGGGTGGTAATATCTTCAAAGAGGAATTTGTAAAGTATTACATGCCGAGCGATCTACCCGCGAAGTTCGACAAGGTTATCGCCAGTTGGGATCTAACCTTCAAAGATACGGACGGTACGGACTTCGTCGTCGGTCAAGTTTGGGGTAAACACGGTTCGCGTTCGTATCTCCTCGCGCAAATCCGCGAACGTATGAGTTTCACGCGAACCGTCAAAGAGGTGGTCAATTTACGCAACGCTTGGCCCCGAACGCGCGAAACGTTGATCGAAGACAAGGCGAACGGACCAGCAGTCATCGATACGCTCAAAAGTAAAATATCAGGATTGATTGCGATTGAACCTGATGGATCGAAGCTAGCGCGAGCGCATGCGATTACGAGTTATTGGGAAGCGGGAGACGTGTGGCTACCTCACCCATCTATCGCGCCGTGGGTCAACGGCTTGGTTGGGGAATTGACAACATTCCCAGCCGCCGCGCATGACGATCAGGTTGACGCGTTGACGCAAGCCCTACGAAGGTTGTACCCTGCGTTCAGCAAACTTAAAATATCATCCGATGCGATCGATAAAGCGATGGGGTTGACATGAAACGTGTATCAAAAGAGGCCGTCATTAAGGCGTCAACCGAGACGACTGAGGTTTCATTTAAGCCGCCTGTTTTGATGGCTGGTGTTGTGCCGAAAGGTAAAGTTGCACCTGTCATGGCGAAAGATAATGCGTGTTATAACCCGATATATATGGGACAGATGACAGGTTTCACGCCGTTTCCTGGTTTTCAATATCTTTCTCAACTTGCGACACGCGCCGAGTTTCGAGCCATGTCTGGTTCTATTGCGCATGAAATAACGCGCAAATGGATTGAGTTGTCAGGTGAAGGTGACGATCCTGCGACGAGCGATAAAATTCTACAAATTACGACGGAACTCGAACGTATTAACCTACGTGAAGTTATCAAAGCTGCTGCGGAACATGACGGGCTGTTTGGTCGCGCTCAAATTTATATTGATCTGGGTGTCGAAGGTGAAGACCGTAAATTACCGTTAGTTCTATCCAATAAAACAATTAAGAAAGGTTCGCTCAAAGGCGTAACGACTGTCGAAGCAGTGTGGACGACTCCCGCCGCGTATAATGCGGTTGATCCGATTGCGGCCGACTTCTATCGCCCGACTCATTGGTACATGCTCGGTCAAGAAGTCCACGCGAGCCGATTGATAACAGTAGTTACTCGACCGCTACCCGATATTCTCAAGCCAGCGTATAACTTCGCTGGGATTAGTTTGTCACAACTCGCAGAGCCTTACGTTGACAATTGGTTGCGTACGCGCCAATCGGTTAGCGATCTAATCAATAATTTCTCAACAACCGCACTTAAAACCGCGATGGATCAAGTCTTAACGGGCGATGATGACGGCGCGGGGCTTTTGACGCGCGCGCAATTATTTACGGCGCATCGAAGTAACAAGGGTTTGATGTTGCTTGATATGGAGCGCGAGGACTTAGTTCAACAAAACGTTCCGCTCGGCGGGCTGCATGAACTCCAAGCACAATCGCAAGAACACATGTGTAGCGTGTCGCGCATCCCTGCAATTGTATTGACTGGCATTAGTCCAAGTGGATTGAACGCTTCGAGTGATGGTGAGATTCGCATATTTTACGATTGGATCAATGGGCAGCAGGAGAGCCACTGGCGCGATGTCATCGAAACGATTCTTAAGGTCGTTCAATTGTCATTGTTCGGTGATATTGATCCGAATATTAAACTTAAATTTAAACCGTTGTACCAAATGACCCCGACCGAACTGGCGGCGATTCGACTACAGAACGCGCAAGCCGCGAGCGCATCGATTGCTGACGGCGTGATCGATCCAAGCGAAGAACGTCAACGATTGGCGAGCGATCCTGACAGCGGTTATCACGGGTTGGACATGGATCAAGTTATTATCGAGCCAAATGGCGACGTAACGGGCGACAAAAGTGTAAGCGAGGCGCAACACCGCGCATGGTAAATCAACATTAGGTATTCCAAAGAAAGTTGGTGAGGAATATGTCGCAAAAGACAGCTAGAGCTGTTCACGCTAATCGCGGTATCGAGCAAGCGTATCGGCGTTCGATGACCGCGTTGATTGACGATATGGTGAACTCTATTGAATATTGGCTCACTGCTCAATACCGTGACGCACCGCCAGCGCTATCGCTCGACGCGTCGCCAATTGCTGCGATGATCAAAGCGTTTAAGAAATTAGCTGATCAGTGGTTAAAGAAATTTAACGATGCCGCGCCGCGTATCGCTGAATCATATGTAACGCGAATGTTTAAAGCGTCAGACAGCGCATTTCGTAAGTCGCTCAAAGACGCTGGGTGGGCTGTTAAGTTTACGATGACCCCAGAAATGAACGACGCGCTCACGGGTTCAATCGCTGGCAATGTTGGTTTGATAAAATCTATCCCCTCCGAGTATCTAACCGACGTTGAGGGTATCGTGACGCGTTCCTATACAAACGGGCGCGATCTTGCTACGATGGTCAAAGAATTGCGCGAATTACACCCGATTACTACCAAGCGCGCTACGTTGATTGCGCGTGACCAATCGAATAAAGCGAACGCCGTTGTGAATCGCACACGACAAATAGAACTTGGCATCACTCACGCGATATGGTTACACTCACACGGTGGTAAAGTTCCGCGAGCCGACCACGTTGCGGCGAACGGTAAAAAATACGAGATAGCTAGAGGTTGTTTAATTTCTGGCGAATACATTCAACCTGGCGAAGAGATAAATTGCAGATGCACAAGTCGTCCCGTACTCTCTTAGCGATTGATCGTTCAGCGCGAACCGTTGATGTCGATGGTCGCTTGCATCTTAATCATTCGCACATTTCTAAAGCTGGAATCAATCCCTATTATGGCTCTGAAATACCTGGTGCCGAATCGTTGGGTTTAGATCCATCTAAAATTTATTATTTATTCCGTGATCCTGTTGAACTTGAACGTGCCACGTCAACATTTGCCCGAATCCCCATTTTGAAACGTCACGTCGATAGTCCGATTACTGCTGACGATACTCAAAAAGATTTAATTATTGGCTCGATTGGGTCAAATGTTGAATTTAATGCACCGTATCTTGACGCCGACTTATGTTTTTGGGATGCGGCGGCGATCGCTGGTATCGATACAGATCAAATTAAAGAATTGTCATGCGGGTATCGATATACGCCCGTCATGGAACCAGGAATGTTTGAAGGTCAAGCCTATGACGGGCGTATGACCGACATTCGCGGTAACCATTTGGCCCTTGTTGAATCAGGTCGCGCGGGGTCAGATGTTGTTGTGGCCGACCATAAAACCATTTTTACATTTAAGGAACTGACCATGAAAATGTCAAAGCTAGGCGCAGCCTTGTTTATGGCGTTGGCTATGGCCTCCCCAAAATTGGCGGCTGACTCAGCATTGCCAGCATTGGTCGGTCAAGCCAATCGTAAGACATTCAAAAAGGAAGATATCAAACCCAAACTTTTGGCGCTTGATGCTGACCTGAACCCTGAGCAACTCGACGGGCTACTCGCCGTATTGCTCGATAATAACGATTCGCCTGTTGCAATCGAACCTGCCGCGCCTCAAGGTGCTGCGGATGACGATACGCCAGCGAGCAAGCTCAAAGCGCTGCTTGAGGGTAAAGTTGATGACGAAACTCTCGCGGCTGCGCTTGCTTGTCTTGAGCCTGTAGCGGCGGCTGACGAAGATGACGACAAAATGTCTCAGTCAGATGTCAAAACAGCTATGGACGCAATGAGCGTAAAGTTGAAAACCGAAATGCGCGAAGCGAACGAAGCGCGGGCGGATGTCCGTGGGGTCGTCGGGGATGTGGTCAATTTGGATTCTGCTGCACAAATTTACGGATTTGCGCTGGATCACATGACCATTGACCGTACAGGTGTTGAATCTGTCCCAGCGCTCAAAGCGTTGTTCAAGGTTGCCAATAGCACCAAATCAACCGCGTCACCAATCATCGCGCAAGACGGCGCTGGTTTGGCTGCACGTTTCCCATTAGCAACCCGATTCGCTCAGGCTTAAGGAGATTACCATGGGTTTTCAAAATCGCACGAATCTTGATCTACCTTATGCCGTCGCTGGTGACTTTGCGGGATCTAATCCTCGCGCATCGTATCCGAGCGGTGAAGGCGGTCATGTCGCTGGTGCTGGTGGTGTAACAGTCGCTCGTTTCGCTTGGATCCAAGCTGACGGTAAAACGGTATTGAACGCTGATGCTTCGGCTGTCCCGCATGGATTTATTCATCGCGAACAACAAGCATTGATCACCGCGTTTTTGGGTGAATCAACGAACTTGGTTCCTGTTGGATTGCCGATCACTGTTATGCGCACTGGCGATTACTATGTCACTGCGACGGTTGGCGCGGCGACTGCTGGTCAAAAGGCGTTCGCTAAATTGACCGATGGTACAATGCAAGCGGCGGCGGCTGGTGCGACCGTCAGTGGCTATGTTGAAACTCCATTCACGATTACGCGCGGCGCTCTTGTCGGTGAAGTCGCTGTAATGACGCTCTAAGGGGAATAATATGGATGCAATTTTAGCGGCACTAGCGCAAGACGCTGGTATTCACTTCATGGGCGTTGATCCCGTTTTGCGTGCTGACGGTTCTACCCGTTTGCGTATGGCGCATGATGGAAGTTTAGCGTGTGATGCGCAACCTGCACTCGTAACCACGGGTAACTCAGGTATCCCAGCGTATTTGTCGAATTATATCGACCCAAAACTCATTGAGGTTCTTGTAACCCCGATGAAAGCTGCGGAAATCGTTGGTCAAGAAACTAAAAAAGGTGACTGGACGACAACAACCGCAACATTCCCTGTTATCGAATCGACTGGTCTGACCGCTTCATACGGCGACTATAGCGAGAACGGTAATGCGGGTGCGAATGCGAACTTCCCACAACGTCAAGCGTATCATTATCAAGTGATGACGCAATGGGGCGAGAAAGAGCTGGCGACTGCTGGTCTTGCGCGTATCGATTGGGCGTCGCGCCTGAACATCGCGTCAGCGTTGGCATTGTCTAAGTTTCAGAACAAAACGTACTTTTTCGGCGTTTCTGGTCTGCAAAATTATGGCTTGCTGAATGATCCCGCGTTGACTGCGAACATTTCACCAACAACCAAAGCGGCTGGCGGTGTTTTGTGGTCAGCGGCAACGGCTCTCGAAGTTATCGCGGATGTTCAAAAACTTTACGCCCAACTGCAAACGCAATCAGGTGGTTTGGTTGATTTGGATAGCCCGTTGACACTCGCAATGTCGCCGAAGTCCCAGGTCTATTTGACTGATACGACGCAGTACAATGTGAATGTGATGGATATTCTCGCAAAGAACTTCCCGAACCTGAAAATCAAAACAGCCGTTGAGTATTCGACTGTATCTGGCGAGCTTGTCCAATTGATTTGTGACGAACTCGAAGGTCAACGTACCGCTGATTGTGCGTTCACTGAAAAGATGCGCGCTCACGCGATTGTCATTGGTTCTTCAAACTTCAAACAGAAGAAATCGCAAGGTTCTTTTGGTACGATCATTTATCGCCCATTGTTGATTGCGGGTATGATCGGCGTGTAATGTTTGACACTTGTCAAGTGATGCAATAAAGTGGGGGTCTTAGTGACCCCTATTTTTATGTCTGTACTTCGGAGTTTCAAAAATGGCTACATCAAAACCTGTAATCGTTGGCTGTCGTTTACCGAACGGCGTTGTCCTCGAATTGGGCGACAAAAAAGTAACGCTCAACGGTCTGAACAAAGCAGTCATTATCGGCGTGGACCATGGTATTACCGAAGTTGACGGCGATTTTTGGGCGGCATGGTCTGAATTAAATAAAGACTTTACCCCATTCAAAAACGGCGCGATCTTTAGCGCTGGCGACGCTAAATCAACTAGCTTACTCGCCGAAGATTTGAAAGGCGTCAAAACAGGTCTAGAGCCTGTTGATCCAAACGCGAAGCAAGACGGCGGCGTAAAAACCGCTAACGCCGAGTAATTATCATGACCGCTGTAGTATTCGACGCTGCTGCATTTAAAGTGCGCTATCCCGCGTTTGCTACGGCGAGTGATGCTTTATTGACTGAATTTTTCAATGAAGCGACGTTATACTTATCAAATAGCGATTGTAGCCCCGTGTCTGATGTGGTGCGGCGCGCTATGTTATTGAATATGATTACCGCGCATATCGGCGCGTTGAACGGCGCAATTTCTGGCGGCGGTAATTTACCAGCACCTGTTGGTCGTTTAGGTAGCGCGACTGAAGGTACGGTTTCAGTTTCGTATACTTTCGATTCACCTGGCGCTGCGGCCGCATGGTACTCACAAACTCAATACGGTGCTGCGTTCTGGCAAGCAACAAGCTCATTGCGAGGGTTTAGATATGTCAGTCAACCTACGCGGTGGCGATAAGCTCAAAACGGCGCTAGAAGATATTGCGAAACGTGCGGCGAGTGCGCGATTGGTGCGCGTTGGCTTCATGGAAGGCGCGACATACCCCGACGGTACGCCTGTAGCTGCGGTCGCTGCGTGGAACGAATATGGGTCACTGAACACCCCACCTCGCCCATTCTTTCAAGCAATGATTAATGCTGAAAAAGCTGGATGGGGCGCGAAGGTCGCTGCCCAACTTAAACGTACTGAATATGACGCTAATCGAACGCTCGGTATTATGGGTGATGATATTAAAGGGGCACTCGCTCAAAGTATTACAGACTTTGCAACCCCCGCGCTCGCTGAAAGTACCATCGAAAGAAAAGGTTTTGAAAAACCGCTTGTCGATACAGGTCACATGTTGAACTCAATCACTTACGAGGTACTTTGATGAACTTACGTGGGATTGCGAATAGTGCGATTCAATCCGTTAACCCGAACATTGACGCAACGTGGCGTAAGTCTACGGGCTGGACGACCGACGCGGCAGGCAAGCGCACCGCTACATTTTCAGATAATCCGATCGAGGTTCAAGTTCAAGCATTATCCGCTGGTGATTTGAAACATGTCGATGCCTTAAATATGTCAGGTATTATGCGTTCAGTATATATGTACGGTAATGCGCTTAGTGTTGCTCGACCCGATAATCGAGGAGGGGATTTATTAATATTCCCAGAAAGACCTGATGAAGCTGATAAAGTCTGGTTGGTGACGAGTGTCGTTGAAACTTGGCCTGACTGGGCACATGTGATCGTTACGTTGCAGGTGACGCCAGCATGAGTATAGATATTACCGACCAAGACGTATTTACAGCGTTACGCACCTTTTTACTGTCATTTCTACCAGTAGACACGCCAGTTGTTCAGGGATTGGACAATCTTGTCGCAATGCCTATTGGCGGATTTGTCACAATGACTTCGAGCAGTCAGACCCGATTGGCGACAAATGAAGATACTTATCCTGCAATTATTGCGCCGATGACAAAGGATATATTCGTACCGATTCAATACGTCATTCAATTAGATTTTTATGGTGTAAACTCACCCTCATGGGCGACACAAACACAAGCGTTATTCCGCGATCAATACGCGACGGATAACATGCCCTCAAATATTCAACCGTTATTTGCTGATGACCCTATTCAAATGCAATTGACCAACGCCGAACAACAATACGAGCAACGTTGGAAGTTATCGGCTAATATTCAGTACAACCCGATCATTACAGTTCCACAGCAATATATGAACGTGGCTACAGTAGGGATTAAAGAAGTAGATACAACCTTCAACCCATAACGGAGCATACTTGTATGTCAACGATTCCATTTAAACAGGTTGTACAGGTAATCCCTAGCGTTCTATCCGCTGGCGGTGCGGCTGTCGATCTTAACGGCTTAATGCTGACGCAGCACGCGCTTGCGCCACAAGGTCAAGTTTTGTCATTCCCGAGTCCCGAGAGTGTTCAGTCATATTTTGGCAACAGCTCGACCGAAGCGTCGCTTGCTAATATTTATTTTAACGGTTACGACGGCTGCACCAAAAAAGCGGGTTCGCTGCTTATGGTCGCTTATCCGTTCGCGGCTGTTTCGGGCTTCTTGCGTAGCGCGTCACTTGCGACTATGACGCTCGTTCAGCTCAAAGCGCTGACGGGTACAATCAT
>Ga0070748_1000605_pt1 | contig 17099 bp, 18 predicted proteins | sample VirMetDEL_Nov_12_FD_77015 | JGI IMG/M metagenome (GOLD analysis project Ga0070748, IMG submission 77015) | Aqueous microbial communities from the Delaware River and Bay under freshwater to marine salinity gradient to study organic matter... | ecosystem: Environmental > Aquatic > Marine > Coastal... | reverse complement strand
TCAACTTTTGTTGATGGCACATGGTAACTGTGAAATGATTACTAACGGATTGATGATGTTGGGAATTTGGGTAGGTTAACGTTGGACTGACGGTAGGTGATACTGTTGTACCAATGTAGGTGGAACTGGTGATTACAAAATCAATAGGCAAGCATTGTTTGAAATGATTGCAGACCCAGATACATACGCAGGAGCACTCGCTAATGTAGCAGGGTCACTAAATGATGGTGAATTACGAAGCATTCTTGGTCATGATAAGTACAAAGATTTCCAAAATGAACTAGGAGGTGACTTTAACACTGGTTGGGATAGGTCTATTTTAGCTAATGCACCTATAGCTCCCGGCTTCATGGCTTCTCGTGCAATGGGCTTTGTCAAAGGACTCGAAAGCTTTACTCGAAGTAGTGCAGTAATAAGACAAGCATCACAGCTATCCCGAAAAGCGGTAAATTATACGCTTAAGCCTTTTAAGAAGTTCGGTGAGTTACCTAAAGCTCAAAAAGATGCTTGTATTGGTATCGCTATGAACTTATGTGGCTCTGGGAGTGTCGTAGATGACCTTATGAAGCAAAAAACACCTTACTCACTCCCTACCGGACCAAGTAAATACAACTCCGCAGGTGAACTAATAATCCACCCAAGAAGATTTCTGGATAAGATGAATGCGTCAGGGGTTAACTAATATCTAATGCTTATTTTTTCAATAGAAGATAAATGGAAAAATACTGGACTGCTTAGTATGTTTTTTATACTGGGCCTGTTCTTTATTGAAAGTATTTGGCATGGATTGTTTGTATTTATTACTATCATACTCTCTCGCACTCTTGCTAAGGAGTTGGATTCAAATACAACTTATTTCAATGAGATTGAGCTCACAGAGTATAGTAGTAATTATTACTTTGCTTTTTACCGAATGGCACTTTCAGGTAGTTATGTATTCGTTGCGTTCAGCCAAGAGTTAATCATTACTATCGACATTGCTTTTTTTCTGTTGTGGTATATTGGTTATACTTTTTATTGGTACACAACATTTTTTATTCCATCCAGTGGTGAACTATCATCAACCTCAAAGGCGCTCGCAAGCGTCGGTGTTTTAGTTTGTGGCACTTGCGTATTGGGGGTGCTAGCTTGGATGGTGAGTTATGGCGCTGGGTTTGACTGGTTGAGCTCTATGATTACCAATCCTGTTAAGTTACTTTTAAATATTAGTTAACGTGATTAAGCTTAGTGCGCAAATATTCTAGTGCGCACTAAGCTGTATCATCACAGTTCTAAGTAGTAATAGCAGACACAGAGTAATAGCAGACACCCACTCAAATAGAAATAAGTATAGTTTCCACAAAAATTAACTAGGGCAGCCATAGTTGATGGAATGTAAGCGAAAATAGGAAGATTTATGTTTAATCATAAAACATTAAGAAAATTAATACTAAGTTGTATATTGTTATCAAGTACACAGACATTAGCGGCCGTAAAATGCCCACAAGCCAAAGTGAACATGGTGCGCCCTTCAGGCGACACCTTAATGATACAACTTGAAGGTCAAAACTGGCATGTACTGGCAGAAGCAAACGATAACGACTACCAGAAAAAGCTCGGCCGCGCGTTAAAAGCCCAGCGTAATAACCAACTCGTCGAACTCAGCTTCCCCAATGGCTACGACGAAAGTTGCTTAATCACCGACAGCACAGTAAAAGTTAAAAAGCTGAAATTGATTAAAAACAAAACCACAAAAGGTAATGATTAATAGTGAAATTCAAAAACATTTTCACTTTTGTTACCGCACTCACTTCAGAATATAAAAATATTATGAAAAAAATACAACACATACTGCTGTGCCTTTGCGCATTTTTTTTGACTAGTTGTGCCAATCACGTAACCAGTATTAAAAAAGATGTTGATATAACGTTAGACCCAGTAGAGGGCTATTTGATGATGGCTGTTGATACTAACTATAGCCTTGAATGGATTAAACTTTGGGGTAAGAAAAATGTTATTTTAACTAAAGGTGATTTGAAATCTGGAAGCAATTATATTCTCGTTAATTTACCTGCGGGTGATTATCGTATTGAGTCGATAAAGCTAGGAAGATTTACCTTTAATGACTTTGAAAAACGCCTGTGGAGTTTTAGCGTTAAAAAAGGTGTTATCAGCTATGTTGGCCATTTAGAGATGGAGTCTAAAGGAAGTTACTTCAGTGTTAGTTCACATATTCAGTTACTGAATAAATCTTCATTTGCTTTAGAGTATTTGGAAGATAAATTCCCTAACATCCTTAATAGTCGCCAAATTCAATATTGGGGGCCTGGTGAAGATGGCTTTTTTACAACAGTGATGACTGAAAAGGAAGTGTTAGAATGAACAAGTCGCTATTGATATTGTTATGCTGCGTCCTTACTGTGTTGTCTACCCAAGCCCTTGAGCCTATTTCAGGAAAAGATTTGTTTCGTAATCCAGAAACATTTTCAATGAAGTTAGATCCAACCGGCCGTTATATTGCGAGTTATAATCAAGGGGAAGATGGAAATTTCTTTGAATTAATCGACCCTAAATCCCAACAAAGTTATGTTCTTCTTACGATACCTTTTCATGAAAAATTTCGTTTACTTGAATACAAGTGGGTAGATAGCAAGACAATATATGTTGCTTTAAATGAAAAAGTTGGCTTTTTACATTTAGATTTTTCAGGCGACACACCTAAAGGTAAGTATATTGGAAGTAAAGCCAAAGGCTATATAGTTTCAACTTTGCCAGAACAAGACGATACCGTCATTTTCGCAAAAAACATTGGTAAGTATAAAAACAAGTACAAACTCGTTTATGCGACAACAAAACAATTAGAGCAAGACAAAGTAGATGAAAGTTACCCACTCAATGTTGAGTTATATGGCGCTGCTTTTTATACTTATGATGATGTTAATCAAACGTTTATTTCGTATAAAGTAGACGGTGATAAAGTCAGTTTTTGGTTACGTAAGCCTGATACGCAAGATTGGGAGTTTTTTTGGGCAGTTGATAAAAAGGTGAATTTTACTCCTATAGGACTATTATCGGAAGGTACACTAGCAGTGTTAACTGATAAGGACGAAAACCTTGTATCGTTGCGTGAATTTGATATAAAAACGCAAACTTTAGGTAAAGTCCTGTTCCAGCACTCGATGTATGACTTAACTGGTGCGGAACTAGAGCCAATGGGGCAAGGTATTAAATCCGTTAGCTACATTCAACACGGTGTTCCAACTAAGCACTACTTTTCAAATGATAAACAAAAAGAAGATAGAAATTTAAAACATACCTTTAACCAGCAACAATTGACCATTGTTGATTCTAGTTTAGATAATAATAAACATGTTATTTTGGTGTTTAATTCTGATAACCCAGGTGAATATTATCTTTATGACAGACAGAAAAATAAAGCGCAATTTATTAAAGAAAAATCACCTCATCTTGATAAATATGAATTAACAAAATCTCAAGTGTTTTCGGTAAATGTTGAGGATGACGTCACTATCGAAGCTATACTGTCGATGCCAACTTCAGATCATAACGGAGTGTTATTAGTCAACCCGCATGGTGGCCCGATAGGCGTAAGAGATTACGCGACTTATGATCCAAAACTTCAATACTTTACTAGTCGAGGTTACGCAGTTTTAAATGTTAACTTTAGAGGATCTTCTGGCTTTGGGAAGCAATTTTTAGAAAGTGGTAAAGCGCAGTTTGGTCAGTTAATTGAGCAAGACATAAGTAAAGCGGTGGCCGATGTAAAAAAACAACATAAGTTTACGCATACATGCTCAATTGGCACGAGTTACGGTGGTTATTCTGCTGTGATGTTAGCGATTAAACACCCTAAAGAGTATCAATGTGTGGTTGCTATGTATGGCGTGTATGATTTACCGTTATTGTTTAATGCTAGTAACTTTGAAAGAAAAGATGAAAATCGTCAACGTATTGAAGAAGTTGTTGGTGAATTAGATGATACCTTAAAAGCAGTTTCTCCTTTCTATATTGCAGAAAAGCTTCATGCGCCAATTTTGCTTGTTGCTGGTGATGATGACCAAATAGCGTACCTTGAGCATACCAACCGTATGAAATACCGCTTGGGTCAACTATCAAAAGACTTTGAAACGCTTATTTATAATGATGTTGGTCATGGACATAGTCGTTGGAAAGGCGATAAGCATCAATATGCTTACGTGGATGATTTTATTAAACGTAAATTAAATTTACCTAAAGTTAATGATGAAAAAGCATTGGCTGCTTTAGCACATGATGCTGTTGTGCTTGCTGATGCGAATAACTTTAGTACATGGTTTTCTCAAGATGCTATCAAAGCACTTTCTTTCTATCGTGAAGCCGCGTCTTTAGGAGAAAGTCGAGCAATGTTTAATATAGGTAGTTTCTATCACCAAGGTAAAGTGGTTGATAAAGACATTGCAGAGGCGGTTGTTTGGTATAAAAAATCCTCATCAGCAGGGTATGCTGAAGCTTCATTTCGATTAGGTGAGCTGTATCGGAAGAGTGAGCATATTACTGAAAATTTAGCGTATGCATATGAGATGTTTTTACTGGCGAGCAAACAAAAGAAAAATTATGATGGTGCTGAATTTGCTGTTTCTCGCGCTAAATGCCTTGAGGAGGGGACGATAAGTAATATTGATGAATGTTTGAATCATCTATTTTACCTTGAGCGCTCAGACAAAAATATTTCAACAATGAAAAAGAAGAACAAAGATACGTACTATGAGTGGCGAGATGTTTTAGCCGAAGTATTGTGGCTTAACACATTTGATACTTCAGATGAGGCTAAACTGAATGCGTTAGTTAAATCGGAATTGAATGTAGATTTATTACGTGTAGATGTTCAAGAAGTAGCTTTTGGGCTATATGAGCAAAAGAGCCGTTATAGCACAGATAAAGTTCATAGTGAGGAAACTCGTATAGTCCCCATGATTAAAAATACTGAGTTTGGTGTAACACTTTTATTTGATATTGAGCGCAATATAGGTGAAGAAGATAAAAAAAGGGCAATGGTTAAATATCGATGGATATTGCCTAAATCGATTGAAGATAAAGAGGAAAATTCTGCTCGAATTATTCAATTGGAAAAAGAACAGAAATTTCGTTTTACATTGTCAGAAGCTCATGAGCTAGTAGTAGGTGAATGGGTTTTAGAAGTTTATTCGTTAAATGACACTTTACTGTATAGCAAAACTTTTGTGACAGAAGAAACACATAGCTAATTTACATAATTATATTGCTCTCAAAGATGCCAGCGGAAGCTGGTTTTCTTTAACTGAAAATCAGTAAATTCAAAACAATTCAATTTGTTCACTGGCGAGTTTTTAACGTTATAGTGGCTCAATCTCAATGTAGCAATTTCCGTTGGCGCTGCGGCCTTTTTAGGTGGCATCTGCAGCTATGAGAACGTTGATAAGAAGACGTATTAACGTTGAAGCACCAGTAAGAAGCTTCTTTTGTTTCAAAATTAAAGTCAATTGAGAAGAGAGTTTTATATATTTAGATGTTTATTTACCTCCTTCCATGAAGGAAAGTTCGTTGAACCAAATTCAACGATTTCACCATCAAAATTCTCCTGTCCACGGCCATAAGTCCAATCATCAATGAGTTTATCGCCGCGTAGCAGGCCTTTGTTGGAACAAATAATAAGTTTATTAGTTACCTCAAATCCCAAATGTTGCTCAACCCATATTCGCTTTTCGGTATAGCATAATGGGTTTTCAATTGAGGGCGCAGTCAAAATGTAAGGTTCAACGTCAGGTGAGGCTATTAGCTTTTGGAAACTTGCAATGGCACCTTCTATGGGCTGTAAGTTTACAAAGAATCCAAATTGAGATTGAGGGTATTTCATCGCAGGAGTTCGTTTGATCGCTTCTTGATAGGCTTGTGTGTAATCACAAAGCACATCATCCATGTCGACATAAATAATTTGCATAACAAGTGTTTCCTGCGAGAAAATTAAAAAATTAAGCATGTTACTAAGTAAAGAATGAAATACTAAAAAATACCAGCTCTATCGTTTAACTAAATAAGCTCTTCTTCCTCATTAAAAATACCACGTTTGTCGGACTTGCAATGGAAGGGAGGCCCTACTGCTCTGTCTCAGAGAGGGAGTCACTCTGATTGCAAAAGCTTTTGTGAACGTTTTTTTATTGTCGTTTTTGATTGAACTTACCACAGGTACGTATTGGAACAGTTGTTGATTAAGGGTGAAATCTACACTCACTAATAAATTTTTGTTTTCCTCTAGGTATTTGACCTATCTGTTCAATTTGGCAAGGTATCATCGGATGCCTGGCAAGATATGATCGTAACGTTGGTCAAAACACATCGTAATATACAGTTGTATATTACGATGATTATGACCAAGTGAGATGATTAAACGTTGCCACGTGAGATGACTGAATGTGACCATTAATTAATAATATGTATCACTGTATTATCCCCAAAGTAGGTTTTCTACAGCTTGAAACTCTTTTGACATTGTTAAGAATCCCGTACTTCTTAATTCATCCATTGTGAAAAACTTTGAGAGTACGCTCATAGAAAAGGGAGGGGGACGAGATTGAATATGATAATAATTACGTAGCTTGCCAAGCTCAGTGCTTCTTTCTTTTGGACAAACACCTTTTGTACTATCAAGATCGTTCATTAGGATTTTTAATGAAAAATGATCTAGATTTACTAAATACTTGATTTTAACTTTATTGATATCATATGCGTTCTTTATCTTTATTATGTCATCTTTTTCAATGATCTTTTCAGCTAGTCGTTGATAAGTCCTGCAAGCTAATTTGAATTGAGTTTTATCAATTATTTGTTGAAAAAAATAAGGGAAATTTGTCAAAGTAACCCGCCTAATGACAGAAGTTCCATCTATAGAGGGAAATATAGAACTTACTTTTTTAAAGAATAAAAATTTAAAGTCGTCATCAATCTTTGAAAAAGTAAATACCAGTAGCCTGAGGGCACACTTGAGAACAACATAATTTAATTGAATACTTTCTTCATTAGAGTTATTCAATTGTTGATAGTAATGAAGCCATAGTAAGCCAGCAAAACCATCTAAAGTATTTTTTGCTTGTAGTCGTTGATAGACTATTTGCGGTTTCTGAAGTTTCTCTGTTGATAATTCTTGCTGAGTCTCAATGGCTAGTTGCTTCTTTAGTGAAAGTAAATTATCGAAAGTTAAGCGAGATAAATCAAGTAGACGCCATATAGGGTGAACAAGAGTCCCTGTTGAGCTAGGCAAAATCTGTTCAACCATATTCAGAGTATTTTCTTTTTGTACCACCTGTCCCTTCCACTTCATATAGAAAAAATTATTAGGTTTATTTCGAATAAAGTAATTGTTGTTTTGCTTATATTCACACATAAAACGTAATAACTGATTAGGATTGCGGGTTTTTGTAATCTCAAATAAATGATGAATCCAAAAGACTGTTGCAAGCCTTTTACTCTCTTTTAGTAATGTTTTATATTCAATATGAACCATTAGATATGCCCGATCAAATTATCTTTTTAAAAACATATGTTTATGAAGAAAATATCTTTCTTTTAAAAAATAAGACAATAGTATTTTTTCAAGTATGCATTAAGTTTAGTAGTTATCAGTCTCACATGATGAATACATTATGGAAAAGTTATCTTCGGAGCATAAAAAGTTAACGGATAAGTTTGAGCAGGATTTATTACAGCTTTATGGATCACCACTGTTAGCTGGGGAGCAGTTACAGAAAGCAATGAGTTATCGCTCAATTTATGCTTTACGGCAAGCGATCACACGTAAAACAATCCCCATTCCTATTTTTAAAATAAAAAAGCGCAAAGGTCATTTTGCCTTAATTGCAGATGTTGCAACTTGGTTAGCAACATCTGCTTTGTCACACGTAGAAAAGAAGGAGGAAAATTAATTTGTTGTACTTTTAAGCGGCGTAAAAAGCAAAATCCCAATACTAGTTCAAGCTAATATTGGGACATTTATTGATTGTCGTTTGTAACCGCGACTTTCAAAGTGTAGTTAATATTTGATGTTTGTCAAATACTGACGAGCTTGCCTGCGCCTTTATTTTTAATGAATTTAAAATGAAGGAAAGCACTATGAAAGCAATTCAGATCATACGAGATGCATTGTATTACATTTTCAACTTTAGTAACTTCTCTAATCGCGAAGTAAAAAAGGAGATGAATAACCAATGCTCCCACCAATTTATTGGGGCATTAAAAAATAAAACTAAAGCGTTAAATTTAACATGGCCAGAGGTAACTAATCTTAATGATGATGCACTTAAGATGCGTATTTACCATAAGGTGTTCAGAAAACAAAATGATAAAGCAGAGCCAGACTATGAAGCGATTTATCAAAATAGTTTACTGCCCAAAAAACGACAAAAAACGCGAGCTTTGTTGTATTTTGATTACCACAATAGACATGGAGATAATGCGCTTAAGCAATCACAGTTTTACGCTAAAATTCGTCGGCAACTGAAATGGCGAAAAGCCGCTATGAAACAGTTTTATCGACCTGGAGAGGTTCTCTTTATCGATTATGCGGGAACAAGACTTCACTACCAAAAAAATGGCAAGATTCATTATGTTTATGTGTTTGTAGCATGCTTAGGTTTTTCCAAAAAACTCTTTGCTTTCGCCACCCCCGATATGACCACCAAAAGTTGGTTATCAGGCATACAAGGTGCCTTTGAATATTTTGGTGGTGTTACCGAAGTAGTGCAGTGTGATAACGCAAAAGCCATGATTAGCAAAGCAGGACAATTAGCCAAGGTAAATGAGAATGTCTTAGCATTTAGTCGCCATTTTAAATTTAACTTTGATACTTCTCGTGTTGGCACGCCCACAGATAATGCAAACGCGGAAGCAACCGCTAAATTTATCACTATGAATATTTTGGTGATAATGAATACGGATTTAACGTTTTTTAGTTTAGCTGAAATTAACGTCTATTTATTACGTGAAATTGCAGTGTTAAATGAACGACAAATGCAAACACTTGAAGTGAGTCGAAACGCATTATTTGAAGCGAAAGAAAAGGCAGCTTTAAGTCCATTAGTAGCGATGCCTTTTGAGTTGTTTCTTAAACGTAAAACGGTGCAAGTGCCCAAAACGTATATGCTTGAGCATGAGGGAAATTATTACTCCGTCCCTCATCATTTACGCGGTGAAAAAGTCGAAATTATTGTGAGAGAAGACTCAATCACTATATACCACAAAGGTATTAAAGTTATACGTCATGATTTAACGGATGAGTCAGTTAAAAATACATATATACCTGCTCATATGGCGCCATCCCATCTAGCCGAAGCAAGTAAAAATAAAACCGTTTACCTTGCCTGGGCAAATGAAATTAGCCAGCCTGTGGCTGAATTTATCGAAATGCTTTACGCCAAAACATCCAATCCGCACTCTCGGCAAGTGGGTAAAGTCTGCTCAGCTTTGCAAAAGCTTTGCGTTAAATATGACGAGGAGATGTTTTCTGCGGCATGCCAGTATGCTCTGTCTCACGGATATGACACTTACAGTGAATTATTGATGATACTACGCACAAAAGTGTTTGAAGAAAGTGTAGAGCCGAACCTGATTCATCATCAAAACCTTCGCGGAAAAGCGCACTATGAGGAAATATCCCATGAATAATAAAACTATATACGAACTTCTTTCTGGTTTAAAGCTACACGGTGCTAAGGCTATATATGAGCAGCAAATAGCAAGTGCAGCATTAGATGAGCTCACGTTTGATGAGCGCTTTTTTGATGTACTCAATGGGCAACATGATTTTGTGGTTGAAAAACGCAAATGTACGCTCACGAAACAAGCAAGGTTACGCTATCCTGCTTTGTTTTTAGAAAATTTAGATTATGCGTTGTATCCTGATTTAAATCAGAAACAGGTGCAGCAACTGGTTACTTGCGATTGGATCAGGGAACATCGCCATCTACTCATTACCGGTAAAACCGGGACGGGAAAAACATCGCTCGCATGTGTTTTCGCGCAAGAGGCAATCAAGCAGCTTATTTCTGTGCTGTTTTTTCGACTCTCGAATTTGTTGCTAGAACTTGTCGTTGCACAAAAAGAGGAAAAACTAAAAAACTTTCTTCGTAAGTTAAATCGAGCTCCACTCATTATCATCGATGACTGGGGTAATGCTTTGATGAATAAACCTGAACGGCACCTTCTATTTGAATTAATAGAATCTCGTGACTTAAATGCGTCTTTACTCATTACTTCACAATATCCAGTGTCTGTTTGGCACGATTCATTTCAAGACTCAACGATAGCGGACTCTGTATTAGATCGCATTATTCATAATGCACATCAAATTGATTTTAAGAAAGGCTCCATTCGCAAAGTGCTTAATGAACAACGGAAGAAATCTCATGGGTAATTCAACAGTGTTACATCTAGAGCATCTCGGACAAATAAACTTTAAAAACACGAGTGTATTTCAAACAATTGCTCACTACAGTCTATGCGTTCAAAACGGTGGCCGAGTGAAAAATGTTGTAGATAGCTCAGCTCTTGTACTTAATCGTTATAGACAACATGCCTACATGAATTTATGGGATGGAACTTTTGGGTTACATCTCGTTAAAGGAGACTTACTCAATGCTTGTTCAATTCCTAGTAGCTTAGAACATGCTGGGCTTCATACATCTAAATTCATTGAGTCGAATTACTCAGTTCTTTTAACGTTTAATGACATGGTGATAACTTCAGGAGCCATGCAAGAAGTTGATCGTGTTGCTCTTCGCTGTGAAGCACCACTTGATGCTATTGAATTAGAAAATCATGGTTATCACTATGGATTTTTTGAGCGTGAAAATAATGTGTTTATGGAAACTTTTACAACACTAAGTCAGCTTGGTATTCACACGTTGGTTTACTTTTGTGATGTGAGTGGTCCACAGTTTGATGTAGATAAAATGATTAAGTTTGCGAATCGTTTTGATATTAAACTGTGTAAAGTGCAACTGCCCTTTTGTCCCTGTGACTTTACATTATGGGATGAATGCCAGTGGCGCATCTTTGATACGCGACTGTCAATGGCGTTGAACAAAAAACGCTCTCAACTACACCCAATGAAGTTATTAAATGGAGGACTAAACAATGCACCCATCCACTGATATAGCATGGCAAGGCTTTAGCCCATCCAGTTTAGTCAGCGCAGAGACAGAGCAAGTTTGGGCAGAAAAGCTGTTAGAGCATTATCAAAAGTCGCTGCAATCACAGCCTGAGGCAAATAAGTATCTGACACTCGGCTTAGGACTTAATGATTCTGGTGTGTTAGATGAATTTCGTTTGGGTTTTTCAGATAGAACATTGGTTGAGATATTACCAGTGCGTGACACGAAAGAAGGTGACATGGTACGAGGTTTTTATCAGCGATTACAGTTAGTAAAAGGTAGTGGTCATGAAGCCTATCGCGGTATGATATTTGTGCCGCTATTTAATGAAAATGGTGAATTGATAGCAAGCTTTGGTCAGCGTATTGCATCTTATCCGTTAGCCGTTCGTGGTGACACGCATTGGACAGTTAACGCTGATGTTGAAGGGCTTTTCTTTAACCATCATGTATTAGCATCAACTAGCAATATTACTTTGTGTGAAACGCCTTTTGATGTCATGAGTTTGCACATGGCACAAATTAAAAACGCGATAGCGTTGTTGGACTTTAAATATTTCAACAAGGCACATGTGAACCAACTGCTGGAAAATGGTATTGAAGCAGTCACCATTGCTTTTTCACGCACACCTGTAGGTGATAGATACTTTGCCCATGTTCGCAGAGAATTACAGCAAGTAGGCATTAAAGTTAACAAGCTTGATATGTTTACAGGTGAAAGCGTTAATAGTATTTGGGCTAAATCACTTCGCTTTAATATATTGGTCAAAGAGTTAAACGGCTCTCAACAAGATAACGATATGTCATGTCCACGCACTTACCATTAATCCAAGCAATGGAGCAATACATTGAGTATTGCCAATTAGAGGAGCAAAGCCAGCGCACAATCGAAGGTAAACGTTGTAACCTTCGATTGTTTGCGCGTTGGTATTTAGTGCATGTTGGCTTTAATGTTTCAGACTTAACGCGTGAAGGGATTTTGGAGTTTCTTAAGTTCCTTCATGGTTATCGTGATCCGCAAACCAAGCGCCTGATATGCAAAAGAACAAGACGTAATAAAATCACCGCTGTTCGCATGTTTTGTTTGTATCTATATCAGAATGAATATTTAAAAGATAATTTGTCTGAAAAAGTCAAAACCCCCAAAGCTGACAAAACGATCACCCAAGTAATATTGCAATCGGATGAGGTCGCAGCGATTGCCAATCAAACGGTTTATCATGGTGATAAAGGGTTACGCGATAATGCGATACTTGCAGCACTCTTTGCTTGCGGTTTTAGGCGCGGTGATGTCACCAAGTTAAAGATAAAAGGCATCAATAAAGAAGCGTTGTTGCTGTTTGTTCCCGATGGTAAGGGAGGACAGGACAGAATTGTCCCTATCGCTAAAGAAGCGCTTGATGCCGTACTTTATTACAAAGACAAAATTCGCCCTAAGTTCGTTAACTTTATGTCGGGTGACTATTTGTTTTTGGACAACCGTGGTTTGCCTTATAACGGTGGTCAAATCACAGCGCTAGTGAATAAATATAAACGCAGAGCGGGTGTATCAAAGCCCGGAGCTAGTAACCTGTATCGTCATACTACAGCCACAACGTTACTTGATAATGGTGCTGACTTATTAACGACTCAAAAGATACTAGGCCATGCTAGCGTTGTCACTACGCAAGGTTATACGCACATTGCTGTTAAGAAGATGAGTGAGGATTATCAGAAGTATCACCCTGCGGTGCAAAATCCTAACTTATACATGCCACGCACGCACCCAGCTTATATCAGCTCTGCACCAAACTAATTTTGTTGCCTAATTTCTACGTACTTTCGTGCATATTCAAGTATGATGTTTGCGGTTGTTGCATCATTTAACAAGTTAATTGGTAAATCAGAAATAGGCGGTAGGCCATCCAGTTGTTCGGGCGGTGCTGTTTCAAGCCATCTCCAGCATTTTGTTCTATTGCGTTCCACTTGCAATAGCGTATCAAAGATTTGTTCAATGATTTCGGGCTGACCAAACCAACCTACAGGCTTTATTGCTGGCTTGCGTCCACCTGCCACAGTTCTTGGCAATTGAGATGCTTTAAGCTCGTTTTCTAAGATATTTCTTCGAGTCCAATCTGCTAGCTTTTCTAGCTTTTCATTTGGATTTCGAACACTTTCTGTTGTTGGAATAACTAAGCCTATTTTAACTTTATTCAGCGATTTAATTTTTTCTAACACGCTTGCTAAGTCAGTATCATTAGTTACAAATACGACTTGCTCTAAAGTGTTATCAGTCATCACATCATATAGTGATTCAACAGCGATATTTACGTCAGTTTGCTTTTCTTCTAGCTTCCATACATCAACATATTCACATTCGTTTGGCGGCTTCTTTGGGTTACTCTCATCAATCTTAAAGGCGCGAGTTTGATTAATGGCATAGTAGCCTTTGATTATTTCTAATTGGTTTTCATGACCATTAAAAGCTAATGCTCGGTGATACGCCTGTTGATCTTTCAGTGAATCTTCAGACATTGCTGCTTTACCTACAATGTCAGCGGTAAAGAACTTAACTGTTAAGTCATCGTAAGAGTGAATTTCGTTTAATGAACTTGGTAAGATATGGTCGATAAACAACTTCGATAAGTCGAGCCATTTATACGGTGTTCGCTTAAGACAGCCGTAATACAAGTTATATCCATCAATGTATATACGGGTCTTCAAATGCAGTTCCTTTAGCCCAGTTACAAAAAAACCGACACAAAGGTCGGCTTTTTCTCCCTATATCCAGGAGACTCAATGCTACGCGTGGAAGTAGGGTTAGTTGTTAAGTTAATTATGAAGCAATCATTGTGTTATTTCAATATTATTTTTCAAATTTGAAAAACGGTAAACTTCCTTATCAATAATTACATGATAATACTGATATTTATTCATGAAAACAATGTCCAAAATGTGATTTGCTTTTATTGATTGAAACTCGGTATGATTAAGTCTTGTGGTGCGTGTTAACCAATTGTTCTTTAAAAGCTTATTTCTTCTGTTGAGGTGTTAACCCTACAGCCTCTCCGTTCATATGAACGGGCGGGTGTATGATTATAACCTGGGCCGTTTTATGAGTGTTGATCCGTTTATTCAAGGTGCGGGTAACTCACAGGCGATAAACCCTTATTCGTACGTATTGAATAATCCGCTAAGTGGCACCGACCCGACCGGTTATTCTCGACTTGATACTGCAAATGGCTCCATAACGCAGGGAAGTCAATCACAAGAAGATGAAATCGAAGAGTATAATCAAAAGGTGATGTCTGTTAATATTACCAATGCTGGCATAAAATCGCAGAGTAAGAATAATGGCGCAGGTGGTAATAAAGGTGCTAATGATAAGAAGCCTGAATCTGCTGTTAATATTGAAGATAACAATAGTACGGCGAAAAAGGGTAGTACCAGTGGAAGAAACACAAGCGACATAGAAAAAGAACTTGGAGGTAGTACATTTAAAACGACCGAAGATGGGTGGACTCTCAACTGGAGTGAAAATGTCACTAGAGAAGATAAGTCAGACCTTGTCGGTGAATCCCAAGATTCGTTTTATGTTGGCTTGGTTGATGAGTTAACGACACAGGCACAAGTACTCAAGAATGGAAAAGTTGACCCGAATGACACTAATGATAACTTCCTTATTCAAGGGTTAAATAACAGCGCATATAGAAAATACACTGCCACTTCTGATGTGTATGAAAACTACACACAGGTTTCCGGTGAAATGGTTTATTCACTCAGAAATGTTAACACTAACGAAACAAGGTTTTTGCGGCGGGAAACAATCTCCCGAAGGGAAAATGTTTTTAGGTCCGCAACATTACGCAGCGTTAACTTCAAAGGTTTTGTTGGTGTAGCCAACCTCCCTAAGGGCACCCGACCTCAATCCCATTTGTACTTACAGCAAATGCAACGGTCTGTAGGAAAGAATATTATAAAATTTAATCTGGGAGGAAACTAAGGATGAGGAACACGATATACATTCTGTTTGCATCAATAATTATGACGGGTTGTGCAGAACCTGAACCTGAAGGTAGCTTCAATGCTGTCGTGACATTTCCTGTTAACAATATATGTCACGATTACGTGTCGGGACTGGAAGGGGAAAGAAGTCTGTTTGAAATGTCATACAAGCCCTTTACGGTAAAGCTCGATGCATTCCCGCAAATATCTGGTTTTATGGAGTTGCGTAGTAACAACATGATGAATGTTGAGTTGCAAAATGAAGCCATCAAAATGATGGATAAATGTTTTGCAAGAGCCAAAACAACAGTAGATGTTACAACCTCAGGTGCGTGGATTGACGTTGGACAGGCATTGCAATCTAACACGGTAAATGGTGTACCAGTACACTCATTAGTGCTGAATGGCTCTAAGTTAGATATTTACTATAACTGGGATGACAAAAGAAAGAACCAATAACTCACTAACATTCAAAAATGATCAAAATACCAGCTTTGCTGGTATTTTGATCATTTTCACCCGTTTAATAAATAGTAGACACCCACTCAAATGGAAATAAGTAACGTCTTCTGCTAGGGTTTAATAATCATCAATAAATCGGATTGATATTATTATGGCTACCGCAAGAAAGCGTCAAATTAGCTTGGCTGATACGCCTTATTATCATTGTGTTACACGTTGTGTTCGTCGGGCTTTTCTTTGTGGCGAAGATAAGGTCAGTGGGCAAAGCTACGAGCATCGTAGAGGCTGGGTAGAAGATAAACTACTTGCGCTAACGCAAGTGTTTGCCATTGATGTTTGCGCCTATGCAGTAATGAGTAACCATAGCCATATTGTGCTATTTGTTGATGAAGCGCAGGCGACGTCATGGACGATGGAAGAAGTGCTCACTCGTTGGCATCAGTTATTTAAAGGTACTTTGCTTACGCAACAGTATTTACGGGGTGAAACACTGATTGAACCGTTGCAAAAAATAGTGCTAGAAACGGCTGAAGTTTATCGCAATCGGTTGATGGATATCAGCTGGTTCATGCGCATTATTAATGAAAGCATTGCCAAGCAAGCGAATAAAGAAGATAACTGTACGGGAAGGTTCTGGGAAGGTCGATTTAAGTCGCAAGCCTTGTTGGACGAAGCGGCCTTAGCGGCTTGCATGGCTTACGTAGATTTAAATCCTGTTAGAGCCAAGATAGCCCCAACACCAGAACGTTCGGATTTTACCAGTATTCAGCAACGCATAAAGGCAGGTGTAAATGGTGAACAACCCAAAACATTATTACCTTTTGTTGGTAATCCTAAGTTAAATATGCCAACAGGACTGCCGTTTGAACTGAGTGATTATCTTGAGTTAGTTGATTTAACCGGACGTTGCATTAGAGAGGATAAGCGCGGTTACATTGAAAGCGGCCAGCCCGCTATATTATCAAGGTTAAATATTTGTGCAGAAAACTGGTTAACGTTAACCACACAGTTTAGGCAATGTTTCCATGGGGCAGTAGGACATACACAAGCGTTAACTGAATTTTGCCAACATCAAAAACTGAAAAAGCGCGCTAACGTTTCTATTTGCCGAAAGTTACTTGCCTGAATTAGAAACCCTGCTATTGATATAAATAACGGTATGACAATATGAAATTAGGCATATATTTGGCGTTAAATTCAGATAAAGCCTACTCTAAATTATATTCTTTTACCATTAACTCTATGGCTAAAGTTGCCATGATATTTTTATCTGATATAAACTGATGACAAATTAAAAAGCTTCACGCAGTTTTTATGGTGGGCTAGAAAACATATTAATTGGGATCGGAGTTATTATCAGTACTTGTCAAACTATTCCTAAGGTTATTGCCGGACCTTTACTGAGACATGTTAGCCAACAGCAACTGACCTTTTGGTTAGTCACCAGTAAGCCATATGCTTTGACTTTTCAGCTCTATGCTGGAGATCAGCGAAC
>Ga0070748_1000602_pt1 | contig 17121 bp, 12 predicted proteins | sample VirMetDEL_Nov_12_FD_77015 | JGI IMG/M metagenome (GOLD analysis project Ga0070748, IMG submission 77015) | Aqueous microbial communities from the Delaware River and Bay under freshwater to marine salinity gradient to study organic matter... | ecosystem: Environmental > Aquatic > Marine > Coastal... | reverse complement strand
GGATGGGATAAAAGACAGTAAGGTTATATGGCATCCTAATAAGAACGGAAGGTTTTTGGTTACATGGATTCCTGAAGCTGGCATGAGGAATAGAGTAGAAGTTAGAAACGGAAAGAAGTACCCTGGCAATGAGCATCTCGGATCCTTTGGTTGTGACTCTTACGATATATCTGGCGTTGTAGTTGGTAAAGGTTCTAACGGAGCTTTACATGGAATGACTAAGTTTAATATGGATAATGCTCCAAGTAATCATTTCTTTTTAGAATATATTGCGAGACCACAAACCGCTGAGATATTCTTTGAGGAAGTTTTAATGGCTTGTGTATTTTATGGTATGCCAATACTCGCAGAGAATAACAAACCAAGGTTGCTGTATCATTTTAAGAACAGAGGGTACAGAGGATTTTCAATGAATCGTCCCGACAAAACATACAACAAGTTATCTAAAACAGAGAGGGAGTTAGGGGGTATACCAAACACTTCTGAGGATGTAAAACAATCTCACGCAGCAGCTATTGAGTCTTACATTGAGAAGCATATTGGTTTGGATTTCTCAGAAGAATATAGAGATCCAGAAGAGATGGGAGAGATGTACTTTTCTAAAACATTAGAAGATTGGGCTAAGTTTGATATTACTAACAGAACTAAGTTTGATGCCGCTATAAGCTCTGGCTTGGCTATTATGGCTAATCAGAAGCACTTATACACACCTTCTAAACAAAAATCGAAAATAAGTATTAACTTTGCAAGATACGATAATAAGTCTTCAATAAGTCAAATAATTAATAGATGAAGTCAGTAAAAATAGATATACAGGCTGCCGCATTCCCTGATCAATTTGTTTCAGATGCGGAGAAGAAGACTGAAGAGTATGGTCTTCAAATAGGTCAAGCCATACAATACGAGTGGTTTAGAAAGGATGGAGGTAATTGTAGGTTCTACAGTCAGTGGAGAGAGTTTAATAGATTAAGACTTTATGCAAGAGGTGAGCAGTCAATAGCTAAATACAAAACCGAACTTGCTATTGATGGTGATTTATCATATCTAAATTTAGATTGGACACCAGTTCCAATTATACCCAAGTTTGTAGACATCGTTGTAAACGGAATGTCTGATAGATTATTTAAGATAAATTGTTTTGCTCAAGACGCAATGTCTGCTGAGAAAAGAAATCAATTTCAAACTATGGTTGAGACTCAAATGGTTGCGAGACCAGTTCTTAGTCAGATTGAAAAAGATTTTGGAATAGAGGTGTTTCAGATAAATGAAGATCAGCTTCCAGAAAATGATGCTGAACTGGAATTGTTTATGCAGATGAATTACAAGCCTGCTATAGAGATAGCTGCTGAGGAAGCGATCAATACTATGTTTGAGGAGAATGACTATAATCACTTGAGAAAAAGATGTGACATGGACATTACTACTTTAGGATTAGGTGTATGTAAGCATGTGTTTCAAAAAGGAGATGGTATACGAGTTGAGTATGTTGATCCAGCAAATGTGGTGTATAGCTATACAGAGGACCCTTACTTCAAGGATTGCTTTTATTGGGGAGAAGTAAAAACAGTTCCAATGACAGAGCTGTTAAAAATAAATCCAGATTTAACAAATCAAGACTTAGAGGAAATATCAAAATACAGTCAAGCTTGGTACAACTATTATAATGTAGCGTCTATATATGAGAATAGTATGTTTGCCAGAGACACTTGTACTCTTATGTATTTTAATTACAAGACAACAAATAAGTTTGTTTATAAAAAGAAGACTACCGCAGAAGGGAACTTTAAGGTTGTAGAAAAAGATGACCAGTTTAATCCTCCTCAAGAAATGATGGACGAAGGTGGATTCGAAAAGGTTGAAAAGACAATTGATGTTTGGTATGAGGGCGTGATGGTTATGGGAACCAACTTCTTACTTGAATGGAAGATGATGGAGAATATGGTAAGACCTAATTCGTCTAATCAGTTTGCAATGCCTAACTATGTGGCTGTAGCTCCAAGAATGTATAAAGGAGCGGTAGAGTCTTTAGTTAGAAGAATGATACCATTTGCAGATCTTATACAGATGACTCATTTAAAGATACAGCAGGTGGTTTCAAGAGTTGTTCCTGATGGTGTATTTATTGATGCTGATGGATTAAACGAGGTGGACTTAGGAACGGGAAATGCTTATGATCCTTCTGACGCTTTACGACTATACTTTCAAACTGGTAGCGTTGTAGGAAGAAGCTATACTCAGGATGGTGAGTTTAACAATGCCAGAGTTCCTATTCAGCAATTAACATCTAACAGTGGTGCTTCTAAAATGCAAATGTTAATAGGAAACTATAATCACTACTTAGATATGATTAGGTCTGTGACAGGATTAAACGAAGCTCGTGACGGATCTACTCCAGATCCTAACTCATTGGTTGGCGTTCAGAAACTTGCTGCGCTAAACTCTAATACGGCAACACGCCATATACTTCAAGGAAGTTTATATTTAACAAAAAGATTAGCGGAAGCTTTATCTATAAGAACGGCAGATGTTTTAGAGTATGCAGACTTTAAGGATGAGTTTGCTATGCAGATAGGAAAATACAATATGAAGTTGTTAGAGGAAATTAAAAACTTATACTTACATGACTTCGGCATATTCATAGAGGTTGCTCCCGATGAAGAGGAGAAGCAGCAGTTAGAGCAGAATATTCAAATGGCCTTACAGCAAGGAGGAATAGATCTCGAAGACGCTATAGATATTAGAGAGCTTAAGAACTTAAAAATGGCTAACCAACTTCTTAAGCTTAAGAGAAAGCAAAAGCAAGATGCGGCTCAAAAACAAAAAGCTACTGAGATGCAAATGCAGCAACAAAACAATATGCAGTCACAGCAAGCTGCAGCTGAAGCTGCTATGCAAAAGATGCAAGCAGAAGCTCAATCTAAGATACAGGTCAAGCAGGCTGAGATTGCTTTTGAAATTGAGAAACAAAAGAATGAAGCTATGCTAAAACAGCAGTTGATGCAGGTTGAGTTCCAAATGCAAATGTCTTTAAAGGGTGTAGAGCAGTCAGCTATAAACCAAAGAGAGGACAAGCGTGAAGATGCGAAGGCTAAGCGTATTAGTCAAGCCAACACTGAACAGTCAAAGCTTATTCAGCAAAGAAAAAATAACCTACCTCCAGTTAGCTTCGAATCTAATGAAGATAGCTTAGATGGTTTTGATCTTGCTGAGTTTGAGCCAAGATAATGTGTTTAAATAATGTTTAACTTTGTAAAAATTAAATTAAATGGAAATTAAAGTAAAAGAAGTAAGTTCTGAACAAAAGTCTGTCGCTGAGGTAGAAGAAAAACTTTTAAAAGAACATGAGCAACAAATTGAAAACAGTACAACTGACTCTAAGGGAGTGGAAGCAAGCATTGAAAGTGCCTCCACCACGAACACCGAAGAAAGTGTACAGCCGAAAGAGGAAGCACAAGAGTCAGGATTAAAAGATGAAGATGTTCTATCTTACATTAAAGATAGATACAATAAAGAGATTACATCGGTAGATGATTTGCTGACTCAAAAAGAGTCAAACGAAGATTTGCCAGATGATGTAAAAGCGTTCTTTGAATATAAAAGAGAGACGGGCAGAGGTATTGATGATTTCGTAAAACTACAAAAGGATTACGACAGTATGAATGCTTCTGATTTGCTAACTCAATATTACTCAGCAATTGAAGAAGGGTTGGATGACATTGACATTCAAGACATGATTGAAGATAAGTTTGGGTATGATGAAGATCTTGATGAAGAAAAAGACATCAAGAAAAAAAAGTTAGCACAGAAAAGAGAACTTGTTAAAGCTAAAAAATTCTTTAACGAACAGAAAGATAAGTATAAAATTCCTCTTGAGTCAAGCGGGAATGATTTATCTCAAGATGTTCAACAAGAGCTTGAGAGCTATAGAAGTTATATTAACGAGTCCAAAAGTGCTAAAGAGCAAAGCGAAAAAAGGTATGATTATTTCTTAGATAAAACTAAAGAAGTTTTTAACGATGAGTTCAAAGGTTTTGAGTTCGAGGTCGGAGGAAATAAAATTACATTTAAACCTGGAGATTCGAAAGAATTGTACAGTAAGCAGTCAGATGTATCTAACTTTGTAAACAAATACATAGATAGCGAAAGTGGTTTGATGAGCGATCCTAAAGGATACCATCGAGCTTTAGCAATGGCGATGAACCCAGATAAGTTTGCTCAGTTTTTTTACGAACAAGGAGTTGCCGCAACCGTAGATAATGTTTCTAAGAAATCTAAAAACATTAATATGGATGTGCGATCAGCCAACCAAAGCGTAACTAAAGGTGGTCAAACAATTAGGGCTATTAGCTCAGAAAGCAGTAGAGGTCTCAAGATTAAAAGTAGAAAATAATTATAAACTAAAAAATTTTAAAAAATGAGCGTATTAGCTACACCAGGGTTCCAATTACAGCCATCATCGGCTCAGGTCCCTACAGCAACTAATTACCTAACAAACTTTGATTTCTTAAATCAGTATCTTCCTGATACTTATGAAAAGGAATTTGAGCGTTACGGTAATAGATCAGTAGCATCATTCTTAAGAATGGTGGGTGCTGAAATGCCTTGTGCGTCCGACTTAATAAAGTGGGCTGAGCAAGGAAGATTACACACTAAGTACACAGGATGTACTTCATCAGCAATTGTAGCTGGAGAAGCAACGATTACTATTAATACTGCTGGACAAGTAAACAATGCACCAGATGGTACACCTCCAGGTTCACAGATGCCAAACACTACTGCTATCAGTGGTCCTGCATTTAGAGTTGGTCAAACTATTATGATTTCTGACGAAAGCGCAGGTTCAGTTTTAAGCAACAAAGCTGTTGTTACATCTGTTCCAACTGTTAACACTTTCACTGTTGCTTTCTATGAAGCTCCTGCAATTCCAGTTGCTCCAGCAACATTAACTGTATGGGCTTATGGTTCAGAATTTAGAAAAGGTCAAAATGGTATGCAAGGTTCTCTTGAGCCAGCTGACTTGATATTTGAAAACTCTCCAATCATCATTAAGGATACTTACGAGGTAAGTGGTTCTGACATGGCTCAGATTGGATGGATTGAAGTATCAACTGAGAATGGTGAGTCTGGATACTTATGGTATCTAAAAGCGGAAGCTGAAACAAGAATGCGTTTCGAAGACTATTTAGAAACTGCTATGGTAGAAGCTGTTCCAGCTGCTGCAGGTTCAGGTGTTACTACACAAGCTGTCTCTACAACTGTTGGTAATAAAGGTTCTGAAGGTATCTTCTATGTTGTAAACAACAGAGGAAATGTTTGGGGTGGTGGAAACCCAACTGCATTAGCAGGTTTTGACTCTATTATCCAGAGACTTGACAAGCAAGGTTCTATTGAAGAAAATGTATTATTCGTTAATCGTCAGTTCTCTTTCGATATTGATGATATGTTAGCTGCTCAAAACTCTTACGGAGCTGGTGGTACTTCTTATGGTTTGTTTGACAATGATGCTGACATGGCGTTGAACTTAGGTTTCACAGGATTCCGTAGAGGTTATGACTTCTACAAGTCTGACTGGAAATATCTAAACGATCCTACAATGAGAGGTGGTTTAGTAGGCGGTGCAGTAAACGGACTTTTAGTTCCTGCTGGATCTACAACTGTATACGATCAAGTATTAGGAAAGAACGCTAAGCGTCCATTCTTACATGTTCGTTATAGAGCTTCAGAGACTGAAGACAGACGTTACAAAACTTGGATCACTGGTTCTGCTGGTGGAGCAAGAACATCTGATTTAGATGCAATGACTGTTAACTTCTTGAGTGAAAGAGCTGTATGTACTTTAGGTGCAAACAACTTCTTCTTATTCTCAGCGTAAGCAGATAACAATAATTGAGGAGGGATTTTTTCCCTCCTCTTTTTTAACTTTAATTAAATATTATATAATGAAAAAAACACAAGAAAAGTTTGTAAATAAAATTTACATCTTAAAAAGAGAAGTGGCTCCACTATCTTACATTTTAGCATCCCAACACAGTAGAAGATTTCCTTTATTACATTTTGATGAAGAGACTGGTGTAAACCGTCCACTTCGTTACGCTCGTAATCAGAAGAGTGCTTTTATGGATGAGCAAGATGGTAACGCTATATTAGAGCCTATTATTTTTGAAGACGGATTTTTAAATGTCCAAAAAGAAAACCAAGTTTTACAACAATTTTTAAGTTTACATCCAGGTAATGGAACTGTATTTTCTGAATTAGACAGAGCTAAAGAAGCTCAAGATTTAGTAGATGATATGCAGGTTGAGATTGACGCATTGTTAGCGGCAAGAGAGATGGACTTAGAAACCAAGTTAGCCGTAGCAAGAGTTATATTCGGAGCTCAAGTTGAAAATATGAGTACAGCTGAGATTAATCGTGATGTTTTATATTTCGCTAAAAACAATCCATCTAATCTTTTAGAGATATTAGATGATCCAAATTTGGAGATTGAAAGCAATATTGCTCAATTTATTTCTCAAGGATTTTTAACAGTTGACCCCAAGTCTGTAAGTATAAAGACTGGTAAAGCATATAGAAAACTTTTAGGCTTACCATTTGGAGAAGACCCTATGTATATATTGTCATCCTGGATGAAGAGCGATGAAGGATTAGAAACTTACAAGAGTCTTTGTAAGAAACTAAAAAAGTAAGCCACAAAAACTTACAACAAGAAAGCACTCAGAGATGGGTGCTTTTTTTTTAACTATCTTTGCTTTTTATTAACCCATTAAATTTTTTAACTATGGACAAATTTTTAAGCATCCCTGTATCGGGAGCGTCAAACGCTTTAGTAAGTGTTGCTGACGTATTATCTATTACACGCACAAGCTCTACTGTATCTGTAATCAACTACCTAAGCGGTAACACTGCTACAATTACTTTAGGATCTGCTGAAGCTGCGACAAACCAATTTAGAGATTCTCTTCAAGAAGCAATGATTGAGGCTTTAGCTACATCTTGGACTGATGTGGTTTTCCCATACGCTTTTGCAAAAGATGTTTCAGGAATCGTAATAGCATAAGGATATGAAGAAGTATATAAAAATGCCTATGCAGATGTATGCAAGTTCTACAGCTACCAATCCAGCTGTATTAGAATCTGGAACTACTACTGCAGCGGCTGAACTAAAAGTAACCGACTCTTCCGCAACTTTTATTGCGAACAATGTTGAGGTCGGAGATTTTGTTGTAGTTACAACTGGTATTTCAGGATACCCAAATAGAAGCTATGCAATTGTTACTGGAGTGGATTCAGAAACTGTTCTAAGTATTGGCTCTGGATCAGGCTCTGCTGCTTCTGGAACTGGTGGCTTATCAGCAAGTGGAACAGCTTATTCTGTTGTTGCTGCTGCAGATGCATATAAGGCCGTTCTTGCTGGTGTTGATTTTAGAATTGACATTAGACCAGGTGACTTGCTATTTAATTCTACATCTAATGTAATAACAAAAGTAGATGAGGTTTTGTCTGCTACTGAATTATTATTAGAGAATCCTGTAGCTGTATTAGTAGGTGATAGTTTCTTTGTGATTTCACAAAATGGAAAAGGCTGCGCTGCAGTATCTTTAGATGGAGTATCTAATGTAAACATTAATGATACCAATGGTCAAGTTACCTTACACTACAAAACCTCAGCAACAGGTATTGACAAATGTGTAATTGCTCTTGGTCAAACTGTAGTAGCTTCTAACGAGACTGTATTCGGTGACGCATTCTATGTAGCTATCGAAGAAGCTTGGAGTTCCAAGTGGAGAAACGTTGGAGTTGAAATGCCTATGACACAAACTGGCGGAGGCAACTTTGCTTTACAGTGGACGGCATCAGTCGTTTATAGCTAACAATTGTTTTATGTATTAAAGAGGAGGTCTAAAAAATATAGACCTCTTTTTTTTTGATTATCTTTGTAGTATGATTAACTCAGTTAGAAATACAGTCTTAGCAATAGCTAATAAAGAGAACTATGGATATATATCCCCACAGGATTTTAATCTATATGCTAAGCAAGCTCAGATGGATATGTTTGAAGATTATTTCTATCAGTATAACAACTGGATAGTTAGGGAAAATCAAAGAACATCAGGGATAGGATACGCTAATATTGTTAAAGGACTTGAAGAGGTTATAGACTCTTTTTCAGAAAGTAAGTTTTTAATGCAAGAGGGAACTTACTCTCCAGGAGGCTCCTTTGGTTTAGATATTATAAGCAACAGGTTTTATCTTCCTAATGATTATTATTTAATAAATAAAATATTCTATTATCCAAACTTACTTTTTTCTGGGTCAATAAGTGGTCCTGCTGTTGGAGATGTTAATGATGCTACAGCGCCATTTTCTACTATACCAATTTCATCACCTACTCCGTCTTTAAATAGTATAGTAGTAAATAATAACAACTTAAGACAAGCAAGGGTGGTTGAAGTTTTAAGCAACACAAGTTTAAATACCGACCAAAACTTAGCCTTTGCTGCTGGTGATACATATTACATATACGCAAACACAAATATAGTTCAGGTAGAAAGAGTTAGTCAAAACAAAATATTTAATTTAACAAGCTCTAATCTTACCGCTCCAACCAAACAATTCCCAGCGTACACCTTGGATGGTACAACTAACTCCCAAGAGTTTATCACTGTTTATCCAGGTAGCATACAGAGACAAGGAGATATTCACTGTCAATACATTAGGTATCCTAAAGATCCAAAGTGGACTTATATGTCTATAGGCTCTATGGGCGCTCCTGTTTTTGATAGCTCTCAACCAGATTATCAAGACTTTGAGTTGCCATTATCAGACGAGCCTACATTGATTGCCAAGATATGTCAATACGTTGGTATAGAGATTAGAGAATCAGATGTTTACAATTTCGGAGCAAAAGAAGAAGGATTAGATACACAAGAAACAAGCTAATATGTCATATATAACAGATTATCAATATTACGAAAATGGAGGACTTGTTCCTGAAGATGCTAACTGGGGGTCGTACCAGTATGTTGGTCTTGATGATATTGTTAACAATTTTATGTTGATGTATCAAGGTAACAACGAGTTGATTAACAATGTAGAAAGGTATCAAGTTCTTTTTCATGCTAAGCGTGGTATACAAGAATTGAACTATGACGCTATGAAGGAAATTAAAATCCTTCAGCTTCAGGTGGATAGTCAGTTAAGATTTATATTGCCGCAAGATTATGTCAATTGGGTGAGAATATCTGAGTATACAGATGGTCAAGTATTAAGACCATTAACGGAAAATATTCAAACTAACTGGAGTGGAGCTTACCTTCAAGATAATGAGTACAAAATACTTTTTGATATAGATGGTAATGTATTGAAGCCAAAGGATTCAAAATTAACAATAGATAGAATAGCTGGTACAGCTCCAAGTATCTATCCAGGCGGAGGTGCTTATAGCGGTGAGCTTGGATATTGTATAGACGGGTGTTGGTATTTTGATTATGGTATAGGGACAAGATTCGGATTGAACACAGAGACAGCAAACTCAAACCCAACCTTTAGTATAGATAAAAGAGGTGGTGTTATTAACTTTAGCTCAGGACTCGAAAGCAGGTTTATTGTATTAGAGTATGTTTCGGACGGCATGGAAACAGGAGATGACTCTTCGGTCAGTGTTAATAAAATGTTTGAAGAGTTTATATACGCTTATATAAAATACTCTATATTAAATTCCAAATTTGGAGTTCAGGAATATATAGTTAACAGAGCGAGAAAAGACAAATCGTCTCTCCTTAGAAATGCTAAATTAAGATTAAGTAATATACACCCAGGCAGACTCTTAATGAACATGAGAGGTCAGGATAAATGGATGAAGTAATATGAGTAAAAACATCTCAAGTAATTTTATATTAGGGAGGATGAATAAAAGCGTTGATGAACGCTTAGTCCCTAAAGGAGAGTATGTGGATGCTCGTAATGTTAGATTGGGTTCTACAGAAACCACAGAGATTGGGGCTGTAGAAAACTCTAAAGGCAATACTCGTCTTACTACACTTTCTTATGCAGGATCAACCTTAAGCGGATCAGCTGTTTGCATAGGAGCTTTTCAAGAAGGTATATCAGAAACTATGTATTGGTTTGTTCACGACCCTGCAAATACCAGTTCTCCTACTGGAAAGGTAGATATGATAGTTTCTTACAATACAAATAACAATGTCATTACATATCATGTAACATCTATTTCTGTTTTAAACTTCAGTCCTAAGCACTTAATAACAGGAGTGAATAAGATAGACGATCTTTTGTTTTTTACTGATAATCTAAATCCTCCCAGGTGTGTAAATGTAAAAAGAAATTATGACGATCCTTCAGCTGGTGTAGATGGGATAGAAGAAGAAGATGTGTCTGTAATAAAAAAACCGCCAGGATACGAAAAGTCAGTTGGAGGATACAAGCCTTTAACAGCTCCAGATGTAGAGCTTACTATTTTACCAGGAGATGAAAATTATATTGTAAACAAATTTATATCTTTTGCTTATAGATATAGATATGAAGATGGAGAATACTCAGCAACATCTTTATTTACACAGCCAGCTTTTCAGCCTGGACTTTTTCGTTTTGACTCATTAAACTTCTACAACGCTGGAATGGTTAATGCATATAACGCAGCGTTTGTTAGTTTTTCTACTGGGTCAAAAAGGGTTAAGCAGGTAGATCTTTTGTATAAGCCAGCGAACACTAATACCATATATGTTATTGAAAGATTTAATAAGCAAGATAATGGATGGTCTGACAATACTACTCAGACAATTACTTTTGACAACTCTAAGATATACACAGTATTGGGTTCTGACGAACTTCTTAGACTTTATGATAATGTTCCTCAAAAGGCTCAAGCACAAACAATACAAGGAAATAGATTGATATATGGAAATTATGTAGATCAGTTTGATATACAGAGTTCTCCAGGTACAGATATAAAAATATCTTACTCTACTTCTCCAGTCAGTGAATCTGTAAGCGGAGTTGATTTAGATGAGCCGTTTACTTTTAATGGTATTACATACACTATAAACCCATCCTCAAATCCTAATGTTCCTGACGCAAAAATATCATTCGACTTATCAGCTGTTGAAACACCTATAGCTGCTGGAACTACATTTGGATTTAATCTTGAGCTGGTATCTTCCCCAAACTTTACACCTCAAGGTAATGGTCCAGATATAGACTTATCCTTTCAGCAAAATGGAGGTATACCTTTTGATATATCTTTTAGTTTTACAGCTACTCAAGTATACAATTCCGTTTCAGCTATGATAAATAGCTTGGAATTTAAAGAGGCTATAGGTGCGGAGTCAATCGGAAACTATCAGCCAATAGCAACCTTAAATGAAGGTGTCACTTTAACAGATAGGTTTAATCAAGCTATTCAGTCACCAATCCCTGGTACAGATTTAGAATTAATAAATTCTTCTATAACAGGAAACTGCGGAGATCCAACCGTTGTTGGAAACTGTGTTCAGCAAGGATTTCTTTTTGGAACCAGTGGAGGTGGAACTTCATTTAACTTACAGGTTCCAGCTGTACAGTACTATTACGAAGACCCTGTTAGTGGGGATGTTAGTAATCAATGGGAGTATTTTGAGTTCAATGCTTTTGGTTCTTCAGCAGGATATACAAAAACGGAAAATACACTAAGCTTACATAGTAATAGAAATTACGAAACAGGAATAGTTTACATGGATGACTACGGAAGAGCATCTACAGTTTTGGTTTCTAAGGACAACACGGTAAACTTTGGTCCTGAAACAAGTATATTACAGAATAAAATAAGAGCAACAGTAAGTAGTCCTCCTCCATACTGGGCTAAAAAATTTAAGTTTGTTGTAAAGCCAAGTAAAGGTGAGTACAATACTTTATATGTAACTACTTTTTATAAAGATGATAACGCTCCGCAAATAGTTTATTTTAAACTTGAGGGAGATTCAACCTCATTTGTAAAAGCTGGTGATGTTTTATATGTAAAAAGCGACACTGAAGGTGTTGTCAATAGCGTCACAGAGGTTGTGGTGTTGGAGGTTAAGCCTTTGCAGGCGGAGAGGTTCCAGGAAACACAGATAGTTTACCAGGTCTTTATATGATAGCCAAGCCAGGTGGATTTGCTACTTCAGAGATACCATTTGCTAATTTGAATTTTGGAATTGAAAAAATAAAATCATATTCAACAAGCTGCTCTACAAATAAAACTGTAAATGTCCCTCTTTTTTATAATAATGGAGTTGATGATGTTAATGTAGATTTGCCAGCAGGATCTAAAGTAAGGATTTATATTAATAATTGGAGGGGTCATAAAAACGATGTTTGTGATGCGAAGCAGTATAAATTTGACGAAACATTTACGGTTACTCAAGATTATCCAAACTTTTATGAATGGATGATAGGGGATGGTATAGACCCGTCTACTGGGTATACCAACGAAACCTCAGCTACATGGTTTGATAATGGAGGAGTAGGTCCTTATTCTTCAAACGCATCTAATCCTTGTTCTTGTTTTCATACTAAACTTTTTATATATCAGAACGGGTCTGGGTTACAATACTTTTACAATAGAGGGTGTATCCCTAAATGCGCTAACTGGAATGGAACTGACAAGAGACCAGGGAACACTGAGTTGTTAATAGAGGTTCAAAGAACAGGAGGGTTACTTATTTTTGAAACAGAGCCTGCTGAAGCAGATCCTAATTTATTTTATGACGCATCAGAGACATATGATATTGTTAATGGAAACCATATGTCAGGGGTTAGAGATGGAGATCAAGACCAAGACCTTTCGGCTGATGTTCCATTTAAAGCATTGCTTAGTAATGCAGATTGCTATAGTTTTGGAAACGGAGTAGAAAGCTATAAGATACAAGACAGATGGGTGGCTATGCCTTTTCAATTAGGAGAAAGAGTTTTAGCTGTTTCTAATCAAGATTTTGCTCAGGCTGACAGATTCAACTCTCTTACATACAGCGGAGTGATACAGCCAAGCTCGAATGTAAACAATCTAAATGAGTTCAATTTAGGGTTAGTTAACTATAAAGATTTAGAATCTTCCTTCGGACCAGTAATGAAGCTTCACTCTCGTGAAACAGATATACTTGTTTTACAGGAAGATAGAATATCATATGTTCTGTCCAAAAAGAATGTTATAACAGATTCTACGGGTGGTGGTGCTATTGCTTCTGTTCCAGAAGTTCTTGGAACTCAGGTAGCGAGAATAGAAGAGTACGGAATAAGTTTTAATCCTGAGAGTTTTGTGTCTTGGGGAAGTAAGATGTTCTTTACTGATGTAAAAAGAAGCGCTGTTTTAATGCTTCAAGGAGCAAGCGCCAACAGTGATCAGTTAACAGTAATATCAGATATGGGTATGAGGTCTTGGTTTAGAGACCAATTTATCGAGCAGTCTAATACTCAGAAATTAGGCGGATATGACCCTTATATGGATGAGTTTGTTTTATCAACAAATAATAGAGAAATACCATCGGAAGACAATATAGTTGGCTGCGGCACTGAGGTGGAGCAGTCAGATGCAGCTGGAGCGCTTTCGTATAGTGTAGATTTAGGGCCATCAGTTGGTGAAGTTGACCTGGATTATAATGTTTCAGAGGGAAGTGTAGATATTATTTTTTCTTGGAACGGTACAGATTATGGCCCATCAGATCCAGTGAGTGGAGGAGGAACTTTATCGTTCGATAAAACATCCTCTTCACCAAACACGGTTCAGGTTACTATAACTCCTACTGAATCAACAGCTACATATTCGGCTACAGTAAAATGCCCTCCAGTATCAGAGATAACAGTGGTGCAGGTTGTTGTAAATAGTCAAGATGTGGCTGGACAGTTTACTCATTTTGGATATAACTGGTCGGACGGATTTACATCAAGTCCATCTACAAATGGTTTAGCTTCATTGGGATTGTCAATACCTTCTGAATATATATCTTCTACAGGACAAAGGTCTGTTGGTATATTTCCTTATAATGGAGTTGACCTAACAATGTCAATAATGAAAGAGGGTTCGGACACTTTTAACTTCAATGAGTCTAACAATTCTTTCAAGTACTTATCTTCAAACACCTTGTATACAGAAGAAGAAGTGCTGGATCTACTGCCTTTATTAAATGAAATTACAGGACCTATATCAAACCCATCTTTTGGTGTGTATACAAATACTGTTTCAGCTTTAAGTATACCTTCTGAAAATCAGTACTTATATTTAGTATGGGATCTAAGAAGTATAACATCTTCATCATTGTGCTACGATACCACCTCTTCAGACGAAGCTTGTTGTGGTTGTAGTCAAGACTGTAAGCAGGCTTTCTTTGGTCCAGTTGAGGTCACTCAGTTTGGCGCTTGCCTAACAAATACCAATAGTAATGGATGGTCTGAAAACTCATTCTATGGAGAAAACAATATTCCTACTACTGGAGACATTTGTTTCAGCGGAACAAACTGCGATGGATCAACACCTCTTGGGGCGGGATATTATGTTGTTGGAGTATCTCAACCATCTCCATCTCCTAAGCAGTGGATTTATGTAAATAGTTATGGAATAGTCGTAGAAAACGGAACTTGTTAAAATTAAATTATGGCAACAACAGGAACATATTATTTTGATCAAACATCTTTTACTGATGCATCGACAATATATACGGATGCTTCTTTACAAACTGTAGCACCTGATGGTTTCTATGGATTTGGAGGCATATATAGAGAGCAAGTTAGTGGAGTTTTAGGGGCGATACTGCCGTGCTCTGCTTGCGACCCATCTTGCGGAGCATCTACTGTTTCACCAGAATATCAATTATATGAAAATTCTGGCACATATAATGTTACTGTAGATCTGGGCGAAGCGACTGGAGCTATTATAGTTAGAACAAATCCTTATGATTCTAATGTAAAATTCCAATGGACTTACGATGGAACTACAGCCTCTGAATATTCCAGCGTTCAACACGGATACCTTCAAGGTGTGATAGGATTGGTTTCTCCAACAGGAGATTGTAGCGCCTTACCTTTAACAAATGCTAATGGTAGTAACGCAGCTACTTTGGCTGGTGAGGTATATAATTACAACGCTAATTTTCCTGATGCAGGTCTGACTCAATGGGAAAACACAGGTGTAGCCGTAACGCTTGGACCTTACGCTAATGAAGTGGCGGGAGGGGTAACTCTTACAGCAACAGCTCCAGGAAACTCCTATATGGTTATACCAAAACCTAATGCATTCCCTACAACTGTCACCTTTCAGATGGACATAACCTGCTTATATGCTGACTTTGAGTTAGAACCATTTTGCCCAGCTCCATTAACTGGTATACCAGGTACAACAACAAGTCACTCTTCGTGCACTCAAGTATGTTTGGCAGATTTTGACACTACATATTACACTGCTCCTGTATCGGGAATACCTGGTCAACCAGCGGTAAACGACTGGATATTTACAGATGCTAACGGTGTAACTCCTTTAGCTGATGCACACTGGGGAATATCTTTTAACGGAAACAACTACTGTATAACGGTAGCAAACGGAGTAATAACAAGTTTAACGATATGTACTTAATATGGCGAGTCCAGATACACTAACATATAGCAATGAATCTGAAGGGTGGCCTTCATTCTATGATTACCTTCCTGACTTTATGATGGGTATGAATCAGTATTTTTATACCTTTAACGAGGGTAACCTTTACAGGCATAACACCAATGAAACACGAAACAACTACTATGGTTTCCAATACAACTCATCTATAACAGGAGTTTTAAATGTAGCTCCTTCTGAAATAAAGTTATTCAAAACAATGTTTTACGAAAGTGATGATGCTTGGAATTGCGATTCTTTATTTACAGACTTAGGTTCTGGCTCTATGATAAGCACATACTTTGTTCAAAAAGAAGGTGAATGGTTTACATTTCTTAGGAGAATACTGGTACTGTAAACTTAAAAGCACGATCAGTAATAGGGATACAATCAACCACCAATATTAGTGGTCCTGCTGCAGGTGTGTATACTATAAGGTTTGGAAATTTTGATACCACAGCTACAACTACAGCATTTAATAATATACCTATACCTTCTGAAATTTCAATTGGAGATATTGCTTACAAAAGCTCAGGTGGTGTAGAGGCTGAGCTTGGACCGATAACTGCTATTAGTGACACTTCTGTTAGTACAGTGTTAGGAACTTACCCTGTATACGGAATAAAGGTAGACACCTCTACCACTGCAGCTATTCCTGTTGTTGGTGACTTTATATATGTAGTAAAGGATGCGGTTGCAGAATCTCACGGTGCTCGTGGATACTTTATGCAATATACGATGACCAACACCAATACATCTTCAGTAGAATTATTCTCTGTCGGTAGTAACATAATGAAAAGTTATCCATAGTTTTTTGTTATCTTTGCAGTAATGAGCTTATATATTAGACCATTAGTTGCAGAGGATTATGATAAAACGCTTTGTCAGTGGTGGTTTGATTGGAGATGGACACCGCCCTCAAGAGATTTTTTACCAGAAAATGGTACGGGAGGGTATATAGTTTATGATCAAGATATGCCTGTATGCGCTGGATTTATGTATGAAACAAATTCAAAAGCAGTGTGGTGTGATTGGATCATATCCAATACAAAGTATAAGGACAGAACAAAAAGAAAAGAAGCGTTATCTTTGCTTATTAAAACAATTAGTGAGCAAGCGAGAATGCTAAATAAAAAATATGTGTATGCTTTAATTAAGAACAAACCTTTAATTAATGTATATAAAAAGCAAGGGTTTAAAGAAGGTAGTTCTTATACCCACGAATTAATAAAAACAATTTAACTATGGCGGTAACAACAGCAGCAGTAGTAGGTATTGGAACAGCGGTAGCAAGTACAGCTAAATCATTCAGTGAAGCGTCCAAGCAAAAAAGACTAATGGAAGACGCTAATAAGGAAGCTTCAAAACTTATGGCTGACGCTCGAAAAAGAGCTGAGAAGGATTCATTTGAGGGACTTACGGTCCCAACAGAAGCGTATGAAGCGGCTTTTGAAACAACATTAGCTGCCAACCAACAACAGGTCGAAGCTCTACAAGAGGGTGACGCT
>Ga0070748_1000600_pt1 | contig 17162 bp, 17 predicted proteins | sample VirMetDEL_Nov_12_FD_77015 | JGI IMG/M metagenome (GOLD analysis project Ga0070748, IMG submission 77015) | Aqueous microbial communities from the Delaware River and Bay under freshwater to marine salinity gradient to study organic matter... | ecosystem: Environmental > Aquatic > Marine > Coastal... | reverse complement strand
CGAGAACCGCTGCCAGCATCACTTTTTTATTTTAAAGGTAAGTACAAAATAGCTTCCGAAAACACTTGGAATGGCAAAATTTAGAAGCCACATTAACAAGGTAATCATTAAGACCCCAACTTCATTTTGACTAAATTGACTAAATATGGCAAGGGCAACAGAGCCTTTTAACAAGGCGTCAAACAAAGACAACATGGGTATAAGGGAGGCCACTAAGTACATTAAACTAACACTAGAAATAGCAATCCAATAGGGTATTTGATAGTCAAAAATTGTTAATAAGAATACAAACTCATGAGAGAATATTAGAAAGCGAAAAACAGCCAAAAACAAGCTTAAACCCAGTATTCTTTTTGGGATTTCTTTTATAAAAGAGGTCAAATCCTTAAAAGTTTTACCTTTATATAAAGGCTGCTTTGTAACCAAATAAAAATATAAGAATCCCACAAGAATTATGATTCCTAAAGAGATATAAAGGCTGTACTGATAGTTGCCAAAACTATTTGTTGCTAAATTCAGGTACATAAAACCCAGACTACCGAAAACCAAGGTGGCTAAAAGTTGGCTCAGGTTTCCAAATAGATTTAAGAGCAGTATTTTTGATCGAATTGTTGGTTTAAAGTACAATATTTTGGCGCCGTATTCACCAATTCTGTTGGGTGTAATTAACGATGTGGTTAAGGAACTTAAACTTTGCTTTGTTGCCTCAAAAAACGAGATTGACTCAATACTAAAGACCAAGGCCTGCCACTTTTTTATTTCTAACAACCAATTGGCAAGGCTAAAACCAATTAAAATAAGTACGTTGTTAAACGATAAAAGATTTTTTAGGCCTAGGGTTTCCCATAGTTGAGAGCTGCTAAAGCTGCTATTGGTTGTGAGCCTCAAATAGATGTAATAGGCACAAGCAATTACGATGGTCAATTTGAGTATCAACCAAAAGAAATGCTTAGTTTTGTGAAAGTCACCGAGTTTCATAAGTACAAAGAACGATAAAAATTGAGCACAGAAAAAATCATATTAGGAATCGATCCAGGAACCACAATCATGGGCTTTGGATTGATTAAAGTGGTGGGTAAAAACATGGAGTTTATGCAAATGAATGAGTTACTCTTGCAAAAATATGATGATCCTTATATCAAATTGAAACTTATTTTTGAACGTACTATAGAACTTATAGAGACCTATCATCCAGATGAGATTGCTATTGAAGCTCCCTTTTTTGGAAAGAATGTGCAAAGTATGCTCAAATTGGGTAGGGCGCAAGGAGTAGCGATGGCGGCAGGACTATCCAGACAAATCCCTATTACAGAGTATTTGCCAAAAAAAATAAAAATGGCCATCACCGGAAATGGAAATGCCAGTAAAGAACAGGTGGCCAAAATGCTACAAAGCGTATTGGGCTTAAAAAGCTTGCCTAAAAATCTTGATGCTACCGATGGGTTGGCAGCTGCCGTTTGCCATTTTTATAATGCTGGTAAAGTTGAGGGAGCCAAAAGTTATTCGGGTTGGGATAGTTTTGTGAAGCAGAACCCAAAGAAAATTAAATCTTAACAATGATCAATTATCAATAAACAATTATCAGTTACCAATGAACAACTAAGAAGGGTCCATTATTAATAATTTTTAATTTTCAATGCTATGAAATTAAAGAATAATCCATTACAAAATAAGTCTTATGATTTTGCATTATTGATCGTGCAATTAAGCAAAAAGTTAATAAAAGAAAAGAAAGAATATGTGCTTTCTAAACAAATAATGAAAAGCGGCACCTCCATTGGGGCAAATATAGTTGAAGCAAATGGCGCCATTTCAAGAGCAGATTTTTCTTCTAAAATTTCAATTGCTTATAAAGAGTGTTTAGAAACAAAGTATTGGCTATCCTTATTAAAAGATAGTGGTGAAATTGAGTTAGTTGATTTTAAAACATTGTTTTCATTTGCAGATGAAATAGCCAAGATCCTTTTTTCTATTCTTAAAACCACAAGAATTAATAAGTAACAAAATACAATTAATACTCTCTATTGCATTAAATAACCGATCATTGATTATTGATCACTGATAAATGATAATTGAACTATGTCCGGTATCTACCTTCACATTCCATTTTGCAAGCAAGCCTGCTTTTATTGTGACTTTCATTTTTCTACCTCCTTAAAAAAGAAAGAAGAATTAATTTCTTGCCTAATAAAAGAGCTCGAAATAAGAAAAGCAGCCTTAGAACATGAAACCATAGAAACCATTTATTTTGGTGGTGGTACCCCTAGTTTGTTGTCTGTTTCAGAATTGGAGCGTCTTATTAAAACCATTTATGCAAATTATAAGGTAGCTAGAAATCCAGAAATTACCTTAGAGGCAAATCCAGATGATTTAATGTCAATTGGCGCTCAGTCAGGTGCTATTTTTAAGGAATATAAAGAAATTGGAATCAATCGATTGAGCATAGGTGTCCAATCGTTTTTTGAAGAAGATTTGAAAATGATGAATCGCGCCCATAATGCCGAAGAAGCCATAGAAAGTATAAAAATGGCTAGGTACTATTTTGACAATATTACGGTCGATTTAATTTATGGAATACCCCATATGACCTCTGAAAAATGGATGAAAAACTTGCAAACTGTTTTTGATTTAGGCATACCACATATTTCCAGTTACGCCTTAACTGTTGAGCCGAATACGGCCTTAGATTCTTTTATAAAAAAGGGGAAATACCCGCCTCTGGATGAGATCTTGGCGAAAAAGCATTTTGATATTCTGGTAAGCGAAACCCGAAAAAATGGATTTGTACAATATGAAATTTCGAACTTTGGAAAACCTGACTATTTTTCAAAACACAATACCAGTTACTGGCTAGGGAAAAAGTATTTGGGTATTGGGCCCTCTGCCCATTCTTTTAATAAAACGCATAGAAGCTGGAACGTTTCTAATAACAGCAAATACATTCAATCTATTTTGGAAAATGAATTGCCATGTGAAACGGAAAAATTATCTAAAAAGTATCAATTTAACGAGGCTATAATGACAGGCTTACGAACCATTTGGGGAGTTTCGTTAGCGGAAATTGAAGCGAATTTTGGGCTTGATTATAAAATACAATTGTTAGCATCAGCTACTCAATTTATCCAGCAAGAATTGCTTGTCATTACGAAAGAAACCAAGCAATCTTTTCATGTTCAAGAGCTTACTTCCTTGATTCCTCCAAGTAATGATATTGAAATTCTAAAAACAACCGAAAAAGGCAAGTTTTTAGCAGATGGTTTGGCCAGTGAATTGTTCAGAATTTAGTTATCTTTGAACATATGCTTGCAACAATTAAATACAATTCTAAAAATCATCAGATAGATTTGTCCAAACCTATCGATATTTCAATTGGCGTTGATCCTGTCAAAAAAGGTGTGAATGCCTGGTATATTGATGATCCTAAAATTTACCCCGTCACAGAAGGAGATTGGGTTGCCACGGTTGCAGAAGGTGCTTCTATCAATTTTAATATGATAGAATTTAACCCACATGCGCATATTACCCATACAGAATGTGTAGGTCATATTACTAAAAAAATACACTCAGTCAATAAAAACTTAAATCAGTTTTTCTTTTATGCAGAGCTAATTACCATAGCTCCTGCTATGTTGGATGATGATTTTGTGATCACAAAAAAACAAGTGCAATTTGCATTGGGAGCCAAAAAAAGAGATGCTGTTATAATTAGAACCCTGCCCAACTTAGCTGATAAAAAATCCATGCGATATTCGCATAGCAATCCACCTTATCTTTTAGAAGAGGCAGCAATTTTTTTAAGAGAAGCAGGTATAGAACATTTGCTAATCGACTTACCATCGGTAGATAGAGAAGAAGATGAAGGTCTTTTATTATCTCACAATGCCTTTTGGAATACCCAAGGAAAGCTTCGTAAATCAGCCACCATAACAGAATTTATTTATGTGCCAAATACAGTACTCGATGGCACCTATTTTTTAAATTTAATGATCGCGCCATTTGAAAATGATGCAACACCTAGTAAGCCTATCTTGTATGAAATTATAAAAAATTAATACTTATGAAACTGCTTTTAAAACTCGAAGAACTAGCTTCACTTTTTTTAGCAATTTATTTGTTTAACTTACTAAGCTTTGATTGGTGGTGGTATGCCATCTTTTTTTTAACACCAGACATTAGTTTAGTTGCCTACGCCATCAATCCAAAAATTGGAGCATTTTTCTATAACCTTTTGCATCAAAAAGCGATTGCAATTGTTGTTTATTTCTTGGGAATTTATTTTTTAAATGAGCCACTACAGTTTGCGGGACTCGTCTTGTTTGGTCATTCATCCTTTGATAGAGTATTGGGTTATGGTTTAAAATACTCCGATAGTTTTAATCATACCCATTTGGGATTAATAAAAAAAGAATGATCACTATTTCTAAAGACAAATCCAAGCTGCAAATAGCTGTAATTCACCAGTATTTAACAGAAAGTTATTGGGGAAAAGGCAGAAGCATAGCGGCTGTTCAGAAAACTATTGACCACTGTTTGTGTTATGGAGTGTATCTAGAAGAAGGCAAGCAAATTGGTTTTGCAAGAATAGCAACGGATTATACCGTATTTGCTTATTTAATGGACGTTTTTATTTTGCCAGAATTTCAAGGCAAAGGCTATTCTAAACAACTAATGCAGACTCTGATCAATGATGCTGATCTAGAGACGTGTACTGTTTGGATGTTAAAAACTTCTGATGCTCATGGATTGTATGAGCAGTTTGGGTTTACTGAGTTAAAAAATCCGACCAAGGTTATGGAGCGCCTCCTGTAAGAAAAAACAGGCACTGGTTTAAATAAAGTTGTTGGCAGATGTCTAATTCTATCCTATGAAAAACAAAAATATTAAGTACAGTATTTATGCCGCTTTGGTAGTGGTTGTTGTTTTAATAGTTAGTGGAATGTATTCTGATATTCCTGTAGCCCAATTAAAAGAAAAATATGCTAACGAATACTCTAAGTTTATAGAGATAGATGGCATGCAAGTGCATTATAGAGATGAAGGCAATGGAATTCCTATTCTGTTGATTCACGGTACGGCTTCTTCTTTACATACTTGGGATGATTGGACAAAAGAACTTGCCCAAAATTACCGAGTAATTCGCATGGATTTACCAGCTTTTGGTTTAACTGGAGCCAATAAAAATGGAGATTATTCCATAAAAAATTATGTACAGTTTTTAGATCAATTTACCTCTAAGATTAAGCTTGAGGATTTTCATTTAGTGGGGAGTTCTTTAGGAGGAAATATCGCTTGGGAGTTTGCTGCAAGATATCCTCAGAAAATTAAAAAATTAGTGCTTGTTGATGCAAGCGGTTTGCCAACAAACAACCCCCAACCTTGGATTTTTAAATTGGCAAAAATACCAGTGTTGAGCACTATTTTTTTATACCTAACTCCAAGAATGGTCATTAAAGACAATATAAAGCAGGTGTATGATGATCATGCTAAAATCACAGATCAACTGGTTACTCGGTATCATGAGATGGCATTGAGAGCAGGTAATAGAAAAGCCTTTATTGATAGAGCAAAAATTGATTTTAAATTTGATGAATCTAAATACATCGAGAAGTTAAAAAGCATAAGAACATTCACTTTGTTGCTATGGGGAGAAAATGATACTTGGATTCCTTTAGACAACGGAAAGCGAATGGATTCTCTACTTCCAAATTCTAAATTAGTGGTTTTAAAAAATTCAGGACATGTGCCTATGGAAGAAAATCCGGTAGAAAGTTTGGCAATTTTGAGGGAGTTTTTGGATGGCATATAAATTTATCATCAATGATTTTTTTAACAATTAAATTTTTCAATAAAAAATGCATATAGAACAACTTAGAGAGTATTGTATTGGTAAGCAAGGCGTCACAGAGCATTTTCCTTTTGACGAGGTTACTTTAGTTTTTAAGGTAATGGATAAAATGTTTGCCTTGGTTGGTCTAAATCATTGGGAACAGGGAGAGCCCAAGATCAACCTAAAATGCAATCCTGAATGGGCAGAAGAATTACGTGGCGAATATGACAGTATCAACGCGGGCTGGCATATGAGTAAAAAACATTGGAATACAGTGACTCTTAATAATGATGTTCCTGACAGCCTAGCTTTTGAGTTAATTGATCATTCATATGATTTGGTGGTAAGTGGGCTCACAAAAAAGCTAAAAGAAGAACTTAAAAACAGTTAATTGTCATTGCGAAATGAGGAACGATTGAAGAATCTCATTAAGGCATTTATTGCAAACTTCGAAACTGAGCAGGTGTAGCGCCTTTGATCTCCTTAAATTTTCTATTGAAATTAGAAATATTTTTAAAACCCGATTTTTCAGACACTTCGGTAATCAGCAGTTCATGATTTTTTAGAAAGCGGCAGGCTTGTTCAATCCGAACTTCAATTAGAAATTGAAAATACGTCTTGTTGGTTCGTTGTTTAAAATAGCGGCAAAAGGCATTAGGAGTCATGGTGGCCACATCAGAGATGCTTTGCAAATCAATATCCTTATCAAAATGATTCATGGTGTAATCCATAATTGTGCTCATGCGTTTTCCTTCATTATCCGTGTATTTTTTCTGATATACAAAGGTCGATAAGGCAATCGTTTCTGCTTTGTTAAACAAATTAAGAGATTGAAAAAATAGTATAAAACGTTCTAGAGTTGTCACTTTTTTTAGGCTTAAAAAAATTTGAAATAGCTTGATTTTATGATCGGAGCTCACTTTAAACCCAGCTTTACTTTTTTCAAAAAAGTCTTCGAGAGCAGCAAAATCCCCCAAAGAAAAGAACCCCTCTCCAAAAGAGTTTTTTGTGAAAAACAAAGAATACATCTGTGATTTTGAACTTCTTTCTACATCACTTTTAAATACATGAGGAAGATTGCTTCCAATAACCAATACATCACCTGCTTTATATTCATTAATGGTATCTCCAACAACCAAAGTCCCTTCTCCCTGAATGATGGCACAAATCTGAATCTCTTCATGTTGGTGCAATTGATCGTAAAATATTTGCTCGGTATCCTCTTGGTACAGCAGGGCAATATTTTTTGTTTTCGGGATTTTAAAAGGTAAAACTTTCATAGAAGAACAAGTTTTTGAGTGACTTTTGCATTCAAATATATGCTTAAATTCACAATATTATAAATTTAAATTCAATAAATAAGATAATAAAGTATCACTACTAGGTAACAATTACAAAAAGCCCAATTAAAATCTCTTGTACTTTTGTTAAAAAAACATTTACAATGAGTATACAATGGAATGGCGTCATGCCAGCTGTGTTTACATGGTTGAAAGAGTCAAAATCAGGCGCTCTTGAAATTGACCTTGATGCAACACAAAAACAGGCTGCAGGTATTTTGAAAGTTCAAGGAAAGGGCGGAAGCAGAATGAGCGGACTTGTTGGTTCTGGAACTCTGGGTGAAAATAGCTACCTGAGCACCAAGCAGCGTCTTACCTTACTTAGATCCCTTTCTGAGGTTGCTAAAGAATACAATGTCCCGTTGATTAGTGGGGCAGCAGCAGAAAGGAAGGAAGAACTTTCCAAAATTATAGAAGGACTTGCAACAGTTGGAGTTGAAACTGTCATGGTTATGCCACCCAAAACTAAGGCGGTTCCTTCGGAAAAAGAAATGTTTGAGTATTATGCACTCGCTGAAGCAACTGCAAAAGAGGTAGGCGTTACAATTATGCCTTATAACAATCCTGATGCAGCCGGTTATCATGCACTCTCAACGGACCTTCTTTTAAGACTTTCAGTACTTCCTAAGGTAGCTGCTCTTAAAATATCGACTATAGATGTCTCAATTATTGAAACTCTGATGTTAGAGAACAAAGATTTAAAAATTTTGGCAGGAGTAGACACAGTCACTGTATATGCAGGACTCGCTGGAGCAAGCGGTGGAATTACAGGAGTAGGTACTATCTTCCCAAAAGCAAGTGTTACTATGCAGGAGTATGTTTTAAATGGAGAATGGGCTGAGGCAAACAAAATTTCTCAGGCTTTAAATTCCTTATCGTATCTGGATGCTCAGCCGCTGCTTATGGAATATCTCAAGCTTGCTATGGGAATTCATCATAATGATGTTGCTGGAGGGCTGCGTACCTTTGGTCAGAAATTAACTCAACAGCAAATTGATGATGTCCGTGCAAGATATATTCTGGCAAAGGAAAGACTTGAAGTTTTGGACTTAATAGGTTAAGTCTTTTAAGACTTAAAAATAGTAACTTACAAACCCGTAAATTTGAAAAAAACATTTAAAAATCAAGTAAGGATGATTACAGGAAAAAATTATATTGGAAATCAACTTTCTGCAAACGGAAACAAAACATATACAACATTCAATCCTCAAACCAATCAAGAAAACAAAGTTGTTTTTACAGAAGCAACTTCAGAAGAAATAGACCAAGCCGTTCTTTTAGCTACAGAGGCTTTTGCAAGTTTTAGAAACATTTCTAATGAGCAAAAAGCAGCATTTTTAAATGCCATTGCCGATGAAATTTTAAACTTGGGAGATGAACTTATTCAAACCTATTGCTCAGAATCTGGATTGCCAGAAGGAAGAGCTATGGGAGAGCGTGGGCGAACCATGGGACAATTGCGCAGTTTTGCAGAATTGGTTTTGGAAGGTTCTTGGGTAGAAGCAACCATAGATACTGCTCAACCAGATAGAGCCCCTTTGCCGAAATCAGATATTCGAAAAATGAACATTCCTTTAGGGCCGGTTGTCGTTTTTGGAGCCAGCAATTTTCCCTTAGCCTATTCTACCGCTGGAGGAGATACCGCTGCAGCCTTAGCTGCAGGTTGTCCTGTTTTGGTAAAATCTCATCCAATGCATGCTGGTACTGGCGAACTGATTGCTTCGGCGGTCATTTCTGCCGCTGAAAAAACAGGGATGCCTAATGGAGTTTTTTCTAATTTAAACAGCAGCGGAATAGCGGTTGGACAACAATTGGTCAATCACCCAAAAGTTAAAGCAGTTGGTTTTACAGGAAGTCATCGTGGCGGAAGAGCTCTTTATGATTTAGCAGCTAAAAGACCAGAGCCAATTCCTGTTTTTGCAGAAATGGGAAGTGTCAATCCAGTTATCTTATTGCCAAAAGCCTTGGAGAACAGAGCAGCAGCCTTGGCAAAAACCTATGCCCAGTCCATTACTTTAGGAACGGGACAGTTTTGTACCAATCCAGGATTGATTTTAGGGATCCAAGGAAGTTCTTTAAACCAATTTATTGAGGTTTTGGCAACCGAAATTGTTGCGATAGATCCAGGCTGCATGTTGCATCCAAATATTTTGGGTGCCTATGAAGCAAATAAAGAAAAAGCAATTTCTCAAAAAGAGGTTACCCTAGCTGCAGATTATTCAAAAGCAGTGAATAACAATTACGCAAAACAAGCAGTAGCCACTGTTACAGGAGCTGTTTTCTTAGGTAATCCACAATTGCATCAAGAAGTTTTTGGTCCGTATTCTATGGTAGTACAATGTGCAGACCAGCAGCAATTGGAGGAAATCTTGTTGCAATTAGAAGGGCAGTTAACAGGAACTTTAATCTCAGACAACCATGAGGCAGCGCAGTATCCACAGATAATTTCGGCACTTCAAAATAGAGTGGGTCGTATCATTTTTAATGGAGTTCCAACAGGAGTAGAGGTGTGTCCATCTATGGTACATGGTGGGCCTTACCCAGCTTCAACTGATTCAAGATTTACAGCAGTAGGAGTTAGTTCTATTGCCCGATGGGTACGTCCGTTTAGTTATCAAGATTGGCCCAATGAACTATTACCAGAAGCTTTGAAGAACGAAAATCCCTTGGGCATTTTGCGTTTGGTGAATAACCACAAAACAACCGATAAAATTTAAAGAAATGAAAAATAAAATCTTCGGAATGCTCCTACTTTTAGTGAGCATTTTTGCATGTAAAAAGGAAACTTCTAAAGAGTTATTAGAATTGGCCATCAAGGAATACGAAACCGAAAGAGTCTATGATTTTAAACGCAATGAATCGGTAGAAAATACCATTGCTTATTATCAACAAGAATCGGATTTTGCCACTCAGCTCTTAGAAAAATTATCTAAAATTGAGGCAAAAGATTTGTCGGATACCGATCAGATTTCTTTAGAACTTTTGGCTTTTACCTTGCAGGATAAAGTAGATACTCATACTTATAAAATGTATCTGAATCCTATAACCAATGAATCTGCTTTCCATTTAAGTTTAAGCAATATGGCCAATCGGGATTTCAAAACGAAAAAGCAAGCCATCGGCTATTTGAATCAGTTAGCAGACTTGCCAAAAAGAATCGATTATAATTTAAACTTGCTAAGAGCAGGGGTAAAAGAAGGCATTTCTCAGCCTAAAGCGGTTTTCTACAAATATGATAACACCTATGACAAGCACATTGTTACTGATGTTACCAAAAGTGAGTTTTACAGACCTTTTAACAATTTGCCAGCAGCATTTTCTTCGAGTTTAAAAGACTCATTGATTAATGCCGCCAAGCTGAGCGTGCAGGCAAATGCCATTGATCAATACAAAAGGATTAAAGTGTTTTTTGAAGAGGAATATTTTCCAAATACCAGAAAAGGCTTAGGCGTTAGCACAGTTCCAAACGGTAAAGAATTTTATCAAAACCGAATCAATTTTTATACCACAAGCAAGCAATATACTGCAGAAGATATTCATAATATCGGCTTGAGAGAGGTCGCTCGAATTAAGGCAGAGATGCAGCAAATTATCAATGATTTAGGGTTTAAAGGCTCGTTTGCAGATTTCTTAAAGTTTTTGAGAACCGATGAACAGTTTTATGCAAAAACGCCTAAAGAACTTTTAATGTTCGCTAGAGATATTGCAAAGCGCATTGATGCAGAATTGCCAAAATTCTTTAAAACCTTACCTAGAAAACCTTATGGAGTAGTCCCTGTTCCAGCAGCCATTGCGCCGAATTATACTGGAGGTAGATATTCTGGTTCTTACAGTGAAACCACTGCAGGATTTTATTGGGTAAATACCTACAACCTTCCAAGCAGAACCCTGTATACAATTCCTGCGTTAACTGCACACGAGGCAGTACCAGGGCATCATTTGCAAATTTCGCTAAACAATGAGTTGCCTGATACTTTTCCAGGATTTAGAAGAAACTTATACCTTTCTGCTTTTGGGGAAGGCTGGGGATTGTACTCAGAGTATTTAGCAGATGAAATGAATATTTACACAACTCCTTATGAAAAATTTGGTCAATTGACTTATGAAATGTGGAGAGCTTGTCGTTTGGTGGTCGATACTGGAGTACATGCTTTGGGTTGGACACGTCAAGAAATGATTGATTATATGGCAGCGAATACCGCTTTGTCTATGCATGAGGTAACGACAGAAACGGATCGCTATATATCTTGGCCAGGTCAGGCATTGTCTTATAAAATGGGCGAAATTAAAATTCGTGAAATGCGCAAAATTGCGGAGGAAGCTTTGGGTGAAAAATTCAATATTAGAGATTTTCACGAAGTTATTTTGGGAGAAGGCACAGTGACTTTATCCATCATAGAAAAACGAGTAAACACGTATATAGCCAATAAAAAAAATGAGTAAGAAAACCTTTTTTTGTGTGGATGCACATACCTGCGGAAATCCTGTAAGAGTCGTTGCTGGAGGTGGTCCTAATTTAGTTGGGGCAAGCATGAGTGAAAAACGCCAGCACTTTATAAAAGAGTATGATTGGATTCGAAAAGGCCTGATGTTCGAGCCAAGAGGACATGATATGATGAGTGGAAGCATCTTGTTTCCTCCACATGATCCTGCTAATGATTTCGCTATTTTATTTATCGAAACTTCGGGCTGTTTGCCTATGTGTGGTCATGGTACTATCGGAACCATTACCATTGCCATAGAGGAAGGCTTGGTGCAACCTAAGGTTCCTGGAAAAATTAAAATGGAGGCTCCAGCAGGCCTAGTTCATATTGAGTATCAACAAACTGACAAGAAAGTAGATTGGGTAAAATTGACCAATGTAAAAAGTTATTTAGCCGCTGAAGGTCTGAGTGTGGATTGTCCAGAATTAGGCACCATTTATTTTGATGTTGCCTACGGAGGTAATTATTATGCAATAATGGATCCTCAGAAGAATTTTTCTGGAGTTCATAATTTTACAGCCTCTAAAATTGTACAATATTCTCAAGTTGTTCGGGAGCGTATTAATGAAAAATATCCGAATGCATTTATTCATCCAGAAAATGATACCATTAGAGATGTGACACATTTGTTGTGGACTGGTGATCCAATAGATCCAAGTTCTTCAGGGCGAAATGCTGTTTTTTACGGAGATAAGGCTATTGATAGAAGTCCATGTGGCACCGGAACTTCTGCAAGATTAGCACAATTGCATGCCAAAGGAAAATTGGAAAAAGGAATCCCTTATATTCATGAAAGTTTTATTGGAAGTAAATTTATTGGATGTGTAGAAGAAGAAACCACCTTAGCAGGTTTTAAAGCCATTGTTCCAAGCGTTCAGGGATGGGCAAAAGTGTATGGTTATAATACCATTATCATTGATGATGAAGATGACCCTTACGCTTTTGGATTTCAAGTGATTTAAATTTCTTAAAGTCTTATTAATACGTATTAGAACCTATGAAAGCATATCAATTAGTACTATTTAGTTTTTTAATTCTGCTTGCTTGCAATCCCTCTAAGGAGGAAATTACAGAGAAGGACTATCAAAGGGCAGTAGATTTTATGTATGCCAATTACCAAAACAAAACGGCATTCAATTTAACGACTTCTGTGAATTGGTTTCAAGATGGTTCAGGGTTTTGGTTTATCCATTATAGTAAAAAAGGAAGGCAATATCAAACCGTAGATTTTAAAAATCAAAAGGTAGAAGTCTTGTTTGATCACAGTAAATTAGCAATAGCTTTATCGAAAACCCAACAATCAACAATAGAACCTTACGAAATTTCAATTTCGGGAATAGAACGAGAAGCCAATGGTGGTCTTTCCTTCATGAGTAAGGGCCAAAAGTTTACCTGGCATGAAAAAACCGAAGTGCTTCAGAAAATAGAAGCAAAAAAAGCAAAGCCAACCAATCCATATGAAGCGCTATCTCCAGATGGGAAGTGGATTGCCTTTGTAAAAGATTATAACCTTTTTATTAAATCTACACGAAGCAAAAGAAGTTTTCAATTATCAACAGCCGGTAAAAAAGGCTATGAATATGCAAGTTATTACGGTTGGGATGATATCATGGAAGGAGAAAATGGAGAAAGACCACAGCATTTCTATGTAGACTGGTCACCAGATTCAAAATACATCGCAACCAGCATCGTAGACTATAGGAATGCAGAAAAAATGTATCTGTTAAATTGGAGCATAGACAGTTTGTACAAACCAAAATTGTTGTCCTATTATAGAGGTTCACCAGGAGACACCAGCATGGTTCACGTGGTTCCTGTGTTTTTTGATGTCTCTACAAAAAAAGAGATAAAAACAAAGCTTCCAAGAGGTACCCATATCAATTCTGTATCGACCCAATGGACGGATAAACCAGGTGTATTGTTCGCCAATTATCCAGAAAGAGGCTATAAAAAACATTTTTTAAAGCAGGTCAATCTCCAAAATAAAACAGAACAAGTTTTAATTAAAGAAGCACATGATACCAATGTTGATAATTTTAGTTATCGATATCTAAAGAATCAAGAGAAACTAGTGTTTTTTTCAGAGCGAAGCGGTTGGAAACAACTGTATGTTTTTGACTTAAATACTCAAAAAACCCAGGCACTAACTCAAGGCGATTATTTTATCAATGAGATTAAATTTATAGATGAAGCCAAAGGCTTGATTTATTTTCTAGCTTCAGGAAAAGAAGTAAATAGCAACCCCTATCATCAAAAATTATATGTAACCGACTTGAAAGGGTCTGTGCAATTACTGACTGCAGAAAACACCCATCATAATATTAATTTTGCTCCAAGTGGAGCCTATTTTGTTGATAGTTACTCAACTGTAAACATACCTACGAAAACCGTTTTAAGATCTGCAGAAACAGGAGAAGAATTAGTGCAATTAACGCAGGCAGATGTTTCTGAATTAACCGCAAGGGGTTGGAAAAGTCCTGAAGTTTTTGAACTATTAGGAAAGGATCAAAAAACAACTATTTATGGAGCAATTTGGAAGCCAAGCAATTTCGATGCTTCAAAAAAATATCCAATTATAGATCATAGTTATACCGGGCCTCATACTCAAGTTTTTCCAAAGTCGTTTGATAGAGCCTTGGCCAATCAAGCCCTTTCAGAACTTGGTTTTATTGTTGTCATGGTAGATGGTTTAGGTACCTCAGGGAGGTCCAAAGCCTTTCATGATGTTTCTTATAAAAACATGGGCAACAATCTAGAAGACCATGTATTAGCAATTCGTTATTTGGCAACTAAATATTCTTGGATTAATGGTGAAAAGGTGGGTATATTTGGACATTCAGCAGGAGGTTTTGATGCTGGACATGCCATGGTTGCATTTCCAGATTTTTATAAGGTGGCGGTAGCGAGTTCTGCCGATCATGATTTTAGAATGGAAAAAGCTTGGTGGCCAGAAATGTATATGGGTTGGCCAGTAGATGAAAGCTATGAAGCAGTATCTAATATTACCATGGCAAAAAATTTAAAAGGGAAGTTATTATTGGTACATGGAGGTATTGATGAAAATGTAAATCCATCGGCAACCTTTAAGTTTGCGGAAGCCTTGGTACAGGCTGATAAGGAATTTGATTTACTTATTTTACCAAGTCAAAGACATGGATATCAAGGTCAAACCAATTCCTATTTTACCAAAAAAAGGTGGAATTATTTTATAGAACATTTGGCAGAAAAGAAACCAATTTGGAATTTTAAGTGGAAGTAAAGATGAGTAAGAAAGTTGTCATTATTGGTGGAGGAATCATCGGATTGTGCGCTGCCTATTATCTTCAGAAAGAAGGCTGTGAAGTGGTTGTTATTGATAAATCTGATTTTAGCAGTGGAGCCTCTTATGTGAATGCAGGGTACATTACACCAAGTCATTTTATCCCCTTGGCAGCCCCAGGAATGATTAGTAAAGGACTTAAATGGATGTTTAATCCATCGAGCCCTTTCTATGTTAAACCTCGCTTGGATAATGAATTTTTGCAATGGGCTTGGGCTTTTAAAAAATCAGCAACTCCTAAAAAAGTAGAGCAGGCGATTCCTGTTATCAAAGACATTAACCTGCTAGGGAGAGACTTATATCAAGCGCTAAAAGATTCGAAAGAGTTTGATTTTAATTACAACCATAAAGGCCTGTTGATGTTTTATCAAACCGATAAGGTTGGAGAAGCAGAGTGGGCTGTGGGACAACGAGGAATTAAAGAGGGTCTCGAGGTAGAACTGCTCACTAAAACACAAGTGGAGGCCTTGCAGCCAAATCTTAATTTAGATATTAAAGGAGCCGTTTATTTTCATTCGGATGCTCATATGACTCCCACAGAGTTTATGCCGCAAATGCTGGCGCATTTAAAGTCGAAAGGGGTTCAGATATTTGGAAATGAAACCGTCATCGATATAGAAACCGATGCAAAGGGTATTCGTAAAATTATAACAGATAAACAATCTTTTGCTGCAGATGAATTTGTTTTAGCCGCAGGAAGCTGGAGCCCGTTACTTTCTAAAAAATTAGGGGTGAAAATTCCAGTACAAGCAGGGAAAGGCTATTGTATTAATGTAAAAAGAGAGACCAATATTAGCATCCCAGCGATCCTATGTGAAGCGAAAGCGGCAGTTACACCAATGAACGGTTTTACCCGTTTTGCAGGGACGATGGAGATTGGTGGAATCAATCATCAAATTAATCCAGTTCGTGTAGAAGCAATAGCCAAAGCAGCGGCTCGCTATTACCCAGATTTAGAAATTACGGCCGAAGAAAAGGCTGCAGCCGTTTGTGGTTTGCGCCCATGTACCCCTGATGGTATTCCCTATATCGGAAAATCAACTAAGGTGCCTAATTTAACCATTGCAACAGGGCATGCCATGATGGGCTGGAGCCTTGGGCCTGCGACTGGAAAATTAGTGTCAGAAATAATTAATGGTCAAAAAACAACCTTGGATTTGACACCCTTCAATCCAGACAGGAAATTTTAAAAATTTGATTCATTTATTGTTTCGAAAGATGTAACTCTTAGAATTAATGAAATAGCCTAGCACCGAGGTTTAAATACATAAATTATGAAAAAAATACTATTATTAGGTCTTTTAATTAGTTTGGTTGCTTGTAATCATCAGGGAGAAAATGATCTAAATAAAGATGTTGAACTTATCACATCCAAAGGATCAATAATTATTCGACTTTCTGACAAAACTCCAAAGCATAGAGACAACTTTATTAAATTGGTAAAAGATCAGTTTTACGATAGTATTAACTTTCATAGAGTGATCAATAAATTTTTAATTCAAGCGGGTGATCCAAGAACAAAAACGGCCAATCCTGATGATAAAAATCAACCCTATGATTTGCCTTATTTAGTGCCAGCAGAATTTGATAAAACCTTATTTCATAAACGAGGTGCAGTCAACGCTGCAAGAAATGGTGATGATATGAATCCTTTTCAAATGTCTAGTAGTACTCAGTTTACAATCATTCAAGGTAAAATTTTTAATGATAGTTTATTGGATGTTTCAGAAGGTAGAATTAATAAATGGCGATTGTATAATAAGGTGTTGAGGGACCCAAAGAATCAAAAAATTGCGGAGCAATTAACTTTGCTATACAACAATAATGTTTCGTATGATAGTATTTTGAAAGTTAGAAAAGTCCTTGAAGATATTGCTGAAAAAGCCTACGATACTTTTAAGAAATACAAAATACCTGTGGCTCATAGAAAGTTCTACAAAACCATAGGAGGAGCTGCTCATTTAGATCAAAACTATACAGTTTTTGGTGAAGTAATTAAGGGAATGGATATCGTCGATGCCATTGCGCAAGTAGAAACCGCTGAGGGAGATAGACCGGTAGTACCAGTTACAATTTTGTCAGCTCGATTGATAGAAAGAGAAGATTATTAAAGTCTTAAATAGATATTTACTAATAATATTAATTCTTAATAAAATTAATCGCATGCACCTTGTTGATGTAAATTAAAGCAT
>Ga0070748_1000599_pt1 | contig 17207 bp, 35 predicted proteins | sample VirMetDEL_Nov_12_FD_77015 | JGI IMG/M metagenome (GOLD analysis project Ga0070748, IMG submission 77015) | Aqueous microbial communities from the Delaware River and Bay under freshwater to marine salinity gradient to study organic matter... | ecosystem: Environmental > Aquatic > Marine > Coastal... | reverse complement strand
TTTTAGATTTACTTTCGTCTACTAGGTATACTAGATTTACGAAGTTAGCCCCTTTAACGTTAGATAATAATGTCTTCAATTCCGATACTGTAATAAACTTTGCCATAATAATGTGTTTTTTTTGTAAATATAAGGATAATTTTAAGAACGGCAATGAATTATTTGGTAAACTTTATTAACAATTTGGTGTTGAAAACTAAATGTTAAAAAGCTTGTGAAATCGAAAAAAGTTTTGTATCTTTGCAAATTCTTTTAAAAAAGTTTAAACGTGTTGGAGTCTACTCTTCTGAAGACTTGTGATTTTCAGCTTGTCGTTGTGACGTATACAAATATAAGGATAAAGAACTACCCCACCAAATAAATGATGAGGTAATTTAAAATTAATATGCGGTTTCTAATTTATCAACAATAGCCTGATAAAATACTTTTTTCTCTTCACTACTTAATGGCAGCCATGTATTTGACCCAGTAGGTAATTTCTGTAGGTGTACATTTGTATATGTTATTGTATCGGCAGCAACATCAACTAGCTGTGAACCACACGTTGAAAGCTCCGTATCTTCGTCGTCGTTAACTTCCTCTTCCCATTCTAGCCATGTATCCATGTATGCCTTAATACTTGCTTTAGTGTTAGTAAAACCTTCCTCAGCCATTACGGTAAGAAGCCTTAGCCTTCCGAACTTTTTAAGGTCGTTAGTTGCGTTAACAAATCTTTTTACTCTACCTGTGTTTAAATTTGCGATTCCGTATTCCATGTGTATATGTGTTTTTGGTTACTGCGAATATAAGGGTTTATTTTTGATTTAGAACTATAATAATAGCATTATATTTAATTAATTTTTAAGTTACTGGTTTATAGTGAGTTACAGAGGTTTTTTACGTTCTCCAGTTTTTGATACTAGGATACCAGATAGGGGTAAAAGTGTCTTAAATCGCTTTATTTTCTACCATGTAAAAACAACTAGAATTGCAAGTAATTTCTTTATTTATTTTCATTTTAAATAACGATTTTTCTTGTGGGAACAAAACTAAATGCTTATCTTTACATCAGTTGGTGGCGAAAGCTGAAATGGGTATGACAGTCTTGTCGTAAAGAGTAGACTCCAACGCGCCTAAACTTTTTTATAGGTTTTTCAAAAAAAATGGCTATACGGAAATTAATCCATATAACCAAATTTATTATACCATAAATTCCAATTGCAATAAATTATCAATTTCGGTGGATTTCTTAATTAGTGTATTAGCTTTATCGAATAACCTATTTTTAATAATAGGATTATTTTCCTTTTCCGCTTTATTAAGTAATGCGATTCCTTTGTAGTAAAAGCTATTAGATTTCTTAGTTGTCATGGTGTGGTTGTTTTAGAGTTGCAATATACGGATAATATTGTTACCGATTGCAATAAATTTAATATTTTATTATAGATAATTAACTGGAAAGTAATTAAGGCAATATAAGGCTCTCTATCGGTAGATATACCCGCGTAGGACACAATTGTGTACCTGTAAGTAAAAAACCCCTAGTATGGCAGCTAGGGGCTTTTAAAACACTTATTACTTATCTTACATCATTAGCTTAGCGAAGTCTAGTGACTGGTTATTCATTTTTGCACCGTTACCAACCAACATCATTTCTAAACGACCGTTATCTCTATTAGGCGCTGATTTGTCATGCGTAGTAAATCTAGTGATACCACTATGTAATCCCCATAAGTTTTCACCCTTTTCATTCATTTGGTGGTGAATATTATCGTACATAGCTTCCATAATATTTAACCCTCTAGTTTTCACCTCAGATAAATCAGATGTCTTATCGAATCCTATTAGGTTATTAACCAATCCATGCGCTAAGTTCCTAGAAACTTTCGTAGTTTCAAAGGCTCTATATAGGTCAACTAATTTCATAGATTCGCTAAGCGCCGTTCCAATCATGTTGGATAATTGGCTAACCTTACCTTGAATACTGGCAGTATGCCTAGCTTTGATTTGTGAACCTTTGTAGAACTGGTAAAATTGGTTTTGACAGCTCATAGTTAAGTCACCGATACCAACACCTAAACCGCTAGTTCCGTCATTAGAATCTACGATAGTAACGTATCTTTTAATCTCGTCACCGTTAACAGTTGCTTTACCTTCAATTGCTAGTTGTAGTGCAATACGTCTACCACCTTTAATTGAATACGCTTTGTTAACGCTTAACTCACCGTATTGTTCCATACCCTTAACAACGTTGGATACGATTTCTTCGTTTTGTGTAACGTGATAACCTTTCTTAACGGTGTTAATAATTTCACCGCTTTGTGTGTTAAGAAGTCCGAAGTAGTTTGATTCGATAACTCCATTATCTAAATCCATTGCGAACATTGGCATTTTTTCGATTCTAAAGTTTAATCCGTTCGCGTCTAAAATTTCATTTACATTTGTCATAACTGTGTGATTTAAGTGATTTTTTACTAAGTTAACTATAACATTTGGATATTCCTAATTATAATACTATTATTATTAAATTAATTTATTTCCATATACCATAGGTGTGTGTGATTTTTTTTAAAGATAAGCATAATGTTTGGATATCCTACTATTATTATAACTTTTCTTCATAGAAATAATCGATTAGGAATTGTCGTTTTTATTGTGTATCTTTGCAGATTGGTCTGAGAAATTCTAGGGCACCATCACTAAGTTACGGGAATAAAACGAGACTACCAAATTTAATTGGTAGAATCTTTATTATATTAATTCTATTATAGTATCGAAATCAATTCCGTTTTCAGTATCAGTAAAAGGGTATAATGATTGTTGTTCAGTCGTATTACCGTTCCAACTAACAATTAATCCGTTCCCATCATTATCTCTACCTTTAGGATATGAATTTATTTTAACAAATATATCGTTAGTATTAGGATATTTAAATCTAGCACCAACGGGTGCATTTTTAAAACTTACTACTTTCATAATGATATTAATATTAGTGCGAACATTCCCAATAAAAACGCGAACTTTTCAACGTGGTCTACAAAAAATTTGATTGCTTTCATATGATTGATTTTTAAGTGTACTGCAATATACTAATAGTATTTGGATATAACTAATGTTTTATAAAAAAATTATTAGTTTGTTCCATAATATCTTGGGATTCCTTTAAGGTACTCCAATAATCGGGTTTAGTTGGTGGGGTGTACGTATAAATATTATTGTGTGCCTCACAAAAATTATTAGCATCTACTTCCTTAATAAATGTTAATGGCTTACTATTATAATCCTTAAATGGCTTACTAATATCGTCATCCAATACAATGTACCATAAATTATTTGATTGATAAGAATTTAGCATGATGTGATTGATTTTTAAGTGTGTAGTGCAATATACTAATAGTATTTGGATATAACTAATTTTTCTTTTAATATCTAATAGTTTCGATTAATATTGCGCCAGTCTTTAATCTAGTTAACGCAGTCACTAACTTATCAATGGGATACTTGATACATTTACCACCATCAAATAATTGATTGATTACAAAATGGTCTTTATACTCTATAACCGCGATTTGTTTACCTGCCTTAGCGAAGTAGAACTTATTTATTTTATTATCGGTATTGATTAAGTCTGAAGCGTACATAGTGTAAATATCTTTAAGTGATTAACAATAATGTAAATATAGCCATAACATTTGGATATTGCAAATTATAATACTATTATTTTAAATAAATTATCTATTAGGAATTGCCGATTTTTATTTGTATCTTCACACTAAGATGTTTTTTGTAATGTGATTTAGTTCTAGGGCACCATCACTAAGTTAATCATAAATTTTTATATATGCAAGAAAAAAGGATAATTATTTCTAATTACCCTTATAAAACTACGATTCATAGCGTAGTCATTAGCAAACATTAAGTTAGCGTAACTCCCAAACTTCCTCATTCCATTTATCCCTACCCATATAAATTAACCTCTGTTTTTTCTTTTTTAACGATTTACTAACACTTGGTATAGTGCATTGCTCGTTTTCTGTGTTTTTGTTATCTGTATTCATAATTTAAAGTTATTAATTTTATTTAGTATTTTACATATAGCCGATAACTTTGGATAAGCTAAAAGTAATTTCTCCGTTGGTTTCAACCTTTCTACGGATTTCGTTTTTTATTGCGGTTTGTAAATCTTGGATTCTAGTATATTTTCTATATTCCAATCCAGCTTTTGTTCTAGTCCAAAGATTGGCGCTATATGATGATAATTTACAATCAATTTTATCTCTTAAATCTTTTAATAAGACATAGAACGTAAATGATTTATCGGATAGATGGACATTTATTTGATAATCGTTATTATATAGCTTATCAAGTGTTACGTCCAATTCTTTAATAGTCTTAACTGTTTCTATTTTAGTAGCCATAATGTAAATATCTTTAAGTGAATCACTAAGTTAATCATAACATTTGGATATTGCAAATTATAATACTATTATATTAAAAACTTTTCCAGTCTAACCTGAGTTTCTTTTGACTTAAATAGTTCCATTATCTTATCTTCAGCAAGTTCCAATGAATAGTAGCGTTGACAACCATGAAATAAATTACCATCAATACAACATATCTCAAAGTGATTACTTGTAGCAAGGCAAGGGTATAGTAATGATATGGTATATCTATCATACGTATAGTGGTGACTATCGCCGACTATGTTTTCTATACTACTGTTCATTATATTCTTAATTACTTCCATATATCAAAGATAAATTATTTTCTCTCGATAACTTCTATCTGTATTTCATTACCATTTACTTCAATCGTTTTCACTGCTTTTTCTAATAACTTTTGTAAATCTTCTTTAGGGTAGTTTATCCAATGGGATACCACATTAACTTTATATACCGTTGCCATATCTAGTTTTACTTTTACTTGTTTACGGGCGCCCGTAGGACACAATTGTGTACCTCATATAGACACCACTAATAATTAGGTTTATTCAGTTTCTTCCCCTGTTCCATTACAAGAAGAACAATTATGTTCACAATATCTACCACTACCACTACAAGCGGTACAAACCGATTTTATTGTCTTATCTAAAACACCATCATTAACGATTTTTTCAAGTTTAGTAATATACCTCAGTACACTAATTGGTGTATGTAAATAATCATCTTCACAGTTCTTTTTCCAATAATTAAGGTCTTTATCCTCTTCTTTAATATTCATATCTGTTATTAACATTTAATTACTTCTACTTCTCTTATTTCTAATTCTATACTATCTTCATCACCTGATATTAGTATAGTATTTTCATCGTGTATCTCTACGGTGCAGCTATGTGCTTCGTTAGGTTCTAATAAATCAATCTTCATTATAACCCAAACTTGTATTTTTTCGATAGTGGTTGAAGAATCGAAAAAGAATTCTAATCCTCTATCATATTTAAATAATCTTTTCATAATACTAATATAAGAAAAATAAACCTTACTACCAAATAAATAAACATAAAAAAAGGATAAGGTAATCACCCCTTATCCATGTTGTTGTTTAATCACTCAAAACTAATCGAGTATTTTAATTAACCATAAGCCTAGTTACAATCACTCCACAATTTTCAGTTTCGTATGACTGCCCGTCTATTAACTGGTCAATATTTTTAATGTCAATGTCTTCATAACCGTTGTCATCTCCAAAGTGGTCAAATTCTACAACCTCTGTTTTCGGGTCGTAGTGCGAAGCTAACCAAGTTACTTGAAAATTTCTATTGTCTACCTCAACTTCTTTTTTTGTGTCGGTAATGATTGCACCATCGTAGTCCTCAATAATAATATAACCAAGTCCATCACTTTCAATGTCTTCTATGTAGTCATCAACTTGACTTCTTAAGTGTTTTTGAATACTTAAAAGATTATTAACGTGTGCTTCACGTTGGTGAACATTGTCATCAATAAATGAGAAGTCACCAACCATAACAGTAACCCATTCATCAATTGCTTTTGTTTCAATTGGATATTTAGCATCTACTTCCGTATATTCAGGAAAGTCTATACCATGTAAGAATGCAAATTTATCCATCATGTCCTTTGACAATGTAACTGATAAGTCGTAATCTAAAAAAGCTATAAGGCTAATTAAGTCATGTTTACGGTATTCAATTTCATTATTTTCTTCATCGAATCCTTCAATGCTTTGCTTATATAGGTTTAAAGCTTTTCTGATTATTTCTTTTGTACCCTTTGGAATGATTTGTGATACTATTTCGTTTTTCATTTGATTTGATTTAAGTGATTAACAACAATGCTAAGATAAGTAATTATAATGTAACTACCAAATTAAATTGGAGTTATTTGGTCTAATAAATCACCAACAGTAAAAGATGTTTCAAAAGCTTGTGCCATATCTACACCATCAACCCAACCCGAAATCTCGTTTTGGTCTTCGTAGTTCTCTAAGATAGTTAAGACTTTTTCTAAATCTTCAGTCGAATCGTGACTAACATACTCACTTAGATTCGCTAACATAACATTTCTTTTGTTATCTATGTTATATTGTGTAGCTTCGTCCTCAAAATGTGAATAACACATTTCATTCATATCCATTGGTAATGTTTCATCAATTGCCATAGCTACTAGCTTAGGTAAAATAACTGCACTGATAAAATTTCTTTGTTCTACGTTCATAATCTTTGATTTAAATGTTAGTAGTAATATCGCTACAATGCTAAGATAAGTAATTTATTTGGTTCTAATTAATTCCTAATTAATTTCTTCCATAATAACATCAGAATACCCATCATCTTCATAAACAGTTACTAACTTTTCAGCATTGGCTTTAGTTAAATAGTGGTCATTTACTTCTACCCCACCAACCCATACTGTGAACTTTTTTTCTTCCATAACTAATATATATAAATGTTTGTGATTAATAATAATACTAAGATAATAAACTTATTTGGTTATTCCTAATTTATTAATCAATATTTCCACCATAAATAAATGCTACGGAATTATCTGTAAAGGATAACTCACAACCACCAAAATATTCTTGTTTGCTGATAGCGTTACTAACTTGTAAAATTAATTCTTTACCTTTTAATCCACTATTAATAGCTTCACTTATAATCCTATCAGCTTCATGCTTAAAACCCAATTCAATAGTGGTATCTCTAAAGTAGTCTTCATTTTCGGTAAGGTCATTATCTAATGATAATATCATATCACAAACTCTAACAACTTCATCGTGATTATTGATATCTATTTCATTGTGAATACAACCTAAACTTGATGTACAATTTGCCATTTTATTTAATATTAAAAGTTACGTAGCAATTTCGCTACAATACGAATATAATGCTTTTATTTAGATATTCCTAATACTTAACGAATTTTTTTTCGTCAGCATAATACGAAGACATTTCCATCCATGTATTAGCTACATCACTATAAGTTAAAAAACTAATAATAACTATTGCCTTAGGATTTAATGACGATATTTGATTTCCCAGTTCCTTCATTTTAAATTCAGCGATAGCATCGCCGTAATTAACATCAATACTGGTATCAATACTCTTCTTATTTAATTCCTTTACTTTAATTTTTAATAACTGCATAACCTGATTTATTTTAGTGTGTTATCAAATATAATACATTTATTTGGATGTTCCTAATTTAATTTAAGGCATTACCGCATCAACTGGTATAACTTTCATATGATTCTATTTATTACATCTTTTTTCGGTAAGTATCCTACCATTACAATACCACACACCTTCTTTAAATAGATAATTATATTCTTCTCGGTCAGTAGCTTCACTATTTTTCTTTATAACCGCTTCTTGGTCTTCTTCACCCCTATCTCTACCATAGGCTATACACACATCACTTTGTGGGTTACTAAAGGTATGTACACCTTTTCTTGGGGCAACTCTTTCTCGTAACGCACTAAGGTTACCTAATTCAATTAATTCAAGTACCTTATCCAATGTGTTATAATGCTCCATTAAGATTTTACCGTTATTTGATGGGTAACCATCCCAATGACAATAAATCTCTTTACGTTCCGTTGGACTTACTCTAACTGTTATTGTGCTATTTGTTGACATAATCTATTTGTTTTTTAGTGTGTTATCAAATATAATACATTTATTTGGATATTCCTAATGAAAACAAAAAAAAGGTAAGAAATAAATCTTACCTTTCCGTTAAGTTAGAGTAATCACCCACTAACTTAACACACACACACAATCATCCTAGTTATGAAATAGAATATTTTAATATTATTATAATTATCTTCGTTTGTATTCTCTAATACATTCTAAGATATAAATATTTCGTTCTCGTGGGTTGTTTATGGTATCCCGTTCCAACCAATAACTTTTAGTTCTCATTTCAGTCCAATCATCCATAGTAAAATTATCTACGGCATTAATTATCGCCAACTCCACATCATCTAAAAACTGTTTTCTACGTTGTTTCATTTAAAAATAGCGCTAATTTTCTTTTATTATTATAATATTCGGTATTTAACTTAATATCTAATCTTCTTGTTGTTGCATCATACACTAACACATCATCCCCTTTATGGTAAACTCGCATAATTTCTCTACCTAATTTAGTTTCGTATATTTCATCTTTGATATTAGCGGCCTTTAATATTCCACTAATAATAAAAAACGCTCGTTTACTTGATTCAACTCTAATATTCGCTATACCATTACCATTAACTATTGAATTAATTATAATAGTTTTATCATACGCTTTAGGTAGGTCAACATCTACTATGTCGAAACCATTGGCAATTTGTTTCCACATATTAGGTCGCATTAAGAAATATCGATTATCTTCGCCAGTAAAATCTTGGTACGAATCAGCTTTCCTAATTAATAGCATAGGTTCCCTTGAATTTTCCCTTACATCTGACAATGAAAAATAATATGCTTGCGAACCAATGGTATAAAATCCACTTATATAAAAAAACCCTTTAGTGTATCTAATCTTTCCAGCTCGTAATGGTTTTAATACCTTACTAAATGAACGTTTGAATAACCTAAAGAACTCATCGAATAATTCTTCCCCATTTTCTCTATAGAATTGCTGTCCTCTATGTAATGTTTCTTTTACTTTTTTCATAACAGTGATTGTTTGATTGTTTCACTAAGTTAATCATAATGTTTGGATATTCCTAATCTTTTATTAATATTTTTTTCTTTTTCTTTTATTATCTTCGTTAATCTACTAATAACAGTAACCCTACGTTCAGTCATGAATACAACCTTTAGTTTAGTTAACTCCAGTTCCAATAAAGCTAATTCATCTAATGTTTCAACCTTCTTAACTCTATCAATTAAGTCAATCAAATTTAATGTAACTAGATTAACCTTATCAACAATAAAAACTATTACTAATATTATACTAATAAAGATGAGGCCTAATAAGATTAATAATTCGCGCGATACATCCATTAGTTATATATTATCTCACCAAATTCATTTTCTAACCTAACTAACGTAAAAATTTCATGGTTAGTTCGTAACGTATCCTGATTATCGTATATTATTGCCAGCTCAGGAATCTCATTATATTTAATACTACGTTCCCACTCTTCCAACTCAACTAACTCATTTAATGTATTAATTGCGATAAGACTCTGTGACATATAAAATTCTAATAATTCAGGTCCCAAATCTTTTACATCCTGTTTTTTAACTAACTCTACTACCATAACACTAATATAGGTATTTTTTTCTTATCCCACAACTTTTTCCGTTAATTCTTTGAAATCGTCATCTCTACTAATATTATCATAATAAACAAACGTTTCATGTACCATTACTTCAGCTTGATTATCATAGTATACTATATAATAAATTGGACCTCCAGTCGATTCGAATTCGCTGGTAGAAAAATTACTAATAGGGACCGATACCTTGGTCCCAATAAATTTACTTAGTTCCTTATGCATATATTTTAATTTAAGTTAAAAATTCTTCTAATTTATGAATATTAAGATAATCATCGATAGTGATTTCGTTATAGTCTAGACTATAGAGCTCACTAACGTTAGAAATCTTCCCCGATAACCAATTGTCGTCACTAATACGTATCTTAAGACAATACGCATATTTTAACTCCAATACGATTTCCGAATTACATGGCATATTAATATAATTGTGTGTTAACCAAATACCTTTAAAGTCGCTGAATGTATCGGTACTATTATAACCTGAGTTTGTTTCGTATAATACATGTTCAACATATGGAATTAATTTGGATATCTCATCATATATGTTGCATTCAGCTGCATATAACATAACCTCCTCAATCTTGGTCATATCCTTTCCCTTTATGCTTATTATTTCTTTTGTAGGTGTTATCGGATACTTCAGACCTAGTACCGAATCTACCATCATATGCACCTACTGCCTTCATTTCATCGCGTCTAGCGCCCTTAATCATATTTCTGATGGCATTATCTTTCTTTTTCTTTTTCATCTCTTATAGTGTCTCCAGTAAATATAATCATAATCTTTGGATATACCTAATTATATGAAAGAAAAAAAGCCTAATATTTCTATTAGGCTTTTCGTATTGAATCGTTTTACCAACGATTGCACTTAACAACTCAATGTTTATTCGCTAACCGTTCTCATTCCTGTAAGTACGGCTTCTAAAATCTTTTTATGTTCCTTCATGAACATAGTAAGTGGGCTAGTACCCTCTTTATTAATATGCTCACCAATCCCTTTCATTTCGATAAGGAATTTACAAATCTTACCTAATTCATCATCACCCAATAGCTTAGAAAACTTAATGAAGTTTTTCATTTGGGGTTTAGTCAGTTTATCCATACCAAACTCAAAGATACTTTCCATTAGGTCAGACCTTTGTGGTCGTGACAGTTCAACAACTTCATCCGCAACTTTATCAAAGTTGTTGATTACATCGGTATATTTAATTTTATCCGCTTTCTCCAAATACTCGATATATTTGATAACAGATTCACCAACAATACCCGTACCATCTTCTCTCACCAATTCGATAATTTCAGAATATTTTGGTTTATTACCTAACACCATCTTGATGTGTTTAGATAAGTTAGACCATGAACGTGGTGTAGCAAAATTATCATGCTCTTCAATGTTATCAGGTAGCTTATAGAAATACTCAGGTTTAGACTTTAAGAATGCTCTAACACTAGTGATAACATTCTCGTTGGCATACCCTTCTAACCAATCTTCCATTAATAAATTGTGATTAACAATATTCATACGGTTTTTTAACGCAGCATCCATTTCGTTAACCGACGTTCCATCGGCATCACCCATGTTACCCGTAGAAATCATTAAAACGTTTTCATTAAATCTAAAATGCGAACCAATTCTACGCTCATTTAAGATACCTAAACAAGCATCCATAACAGATTGTCTACATCTATTCAACTCTTCAAAGTTGATAATCGTAGGTCGTTCATTAGACAAAATTGCCCAATCAGGTACGGCAAATTCAAATTTCATAGCACCTGATGAATCTCTTTCGTCAGATAATACTGGGAACTCACCAACCGATAGCTCATCCTTTTGAGATAATCTTAGGTCAATAAATTGCATATCCAATTTTGTTGCAATAGATTCGATAATTGCAGACTTACCTTCACCTGCTCTACCTTTAATGAATGGTATTGCACCTTTTGTAAACATTAGTCTGAAAAACTTCTTTTCAACTTTCGTAAGGTTTTTATAACCTTTAACGTCTACTGCTCTTGTTACTTCTTTACTCATAATACTAAATTTTAATCGTTGGGTTTAAATTCTTTTACTAAGATATGGTTTTATAATGTAACCACCAAATTTATTTGTAATTATTTTTATCTTTTTTTATTTTAGTTGGTAAGAATGATAATATAATTATTTCTAATGTTATGTACCAATCCTTACACCATACCACAAACTTATTTTTCTTTTTTCTACGTTTGGGTTGGATTAACTTTTTCTTATTCATTTAACAAATGTAAGGATAAAAAAAGAAACTACCTAATTAAAAGTAGAATCTTTTTTATAGGAAATCAAAATATTATAAATCACCTCTATTCATTACAACCTGTTTAACTTTATTACTCGTACTGGTAAACTTTACTAGTTCATCAGTAGTGACAATCATTGTACGACCTGATAACTTTTCTAAGTGAATTGTTGGACAATACCCATCTGTTAATATCACAGTATTATTACCTTTTAAATCTACTCTACTAGATACATAATCAATTGCGGGTTGGAAGTCAGTACCACCATAACCACTAATTTTAACATTTTGCAATTCTTTTTTACTCTTAGTTTTATATACTTGGGTTACTTGGGTATCTGCTAAGACTAAATTGATTACAATATTATTTTGATATAGGTTACTTAATACCTTCTCTAATAATCCATGCATTGAACCTGATACATCTAAAATTGCATTAATCTCATTACCAACATACTTATCACCCTTTGCGCCTTTAATACCGTAACGGTGCATCCTTTGGAATGATTTAACTGGTGTATCACCTGATAATTGCGCAACTTGTTGTTTAATCCACTTTAGGTTATCTTTTCTAGTTACAGTTAACTTTTTTAGAACACCTTCAATATGACCTGCATCAACACCCATAGCTTTGATACCATTAATGATTCCATCAACCGTAGCTTTTTCAACTGCACCCATTTCCTCATGGTTGTGAACATCAAAACCTTCACCACTTTCAGAATTACGTAACATATCTTTCATGGTTGTTAGCTCTTCACTATCACCATTTCCACTACCGCTTCCATCACCTTGTCCATCACCTTGTCCATCTTTTGATTCATCACCACCACTAGGTTGGTTAGCTTCCTCTTCCTCCATCTGTTCCTCAACATCAGAAGCAAAATTATAAAGCAACTCAAAAACTCGCTTATCCTTAAATTCAGGTGGAACTCTTAATTTTGGTATATTAACCTCAAAGTCACCACCATCATCCTTATTCGAGTACTTACCAATAATTGGTATAACAATTTTTGTGTTGAAATCTTCATCAATTACGGTATTGATAACCATATCTTGTACGATATTAGCTTTCTTGTGGTCATAACCACCACCAATAGTTCTATTAACGTGGTCATACAATAAATGCTTTAGTTCATGACATAATAACCATTTAACCTCACCAACCGATAATTGGTCAATTAATACTGGGTTATACACCATATGCATTTTTGTTCCCTTTACTGTTACACCCGCCGTTGGACAATTAGTATCTTCGGTAATTATCATATACAAAAAGAAATGACCGTAGAATTTATAGTCAGGTGTATTACTTGTAATGAATTCCAAAATTGCCGTTTGAATCTTTGGATGGATGTGCTTTAATGCTTTCATAATTTTATTTTTAAATTTCCTTTAACAAATTTACATATAAGTTTTCGATAAAACAAATTATTCTTCTAAAAACTTTTCTATTTGTTTAACTTTAAGTTCGCTCGATATAATATTAACTAGACTAATAACGTGACTAATATTGTATATAGTACTCTCTTTAATATCAGTCGCATTAATCTCAGATATATTACCCGAATCCATTGTTACATTACAGTTAACCATAGCACTATTTCTTCTTAATGGTAAGACTAATACGCAACTCCAAGCATTTAAATCATATCCAGCGATTCTTAATGTTTGCTTACCCATTAAGAAGTCTTTAGACTTATAACTACTCTTAAATATATTATGTTTAAATTTAAAATATGCCTCATCCAATCTAATATAGTGTAATATAGTTTTAAACTTATAATTATGGGCACTTAAAAGTAGTTCTATCTTATTCATAAAACTAATATAATAATAATGTTTAGATATTCCTAATTACACAAACTATTAGTTTGGGTTTTAATATATTTTTAAACTATTTCACTTTTTACTTGTGGGAATGAAAGTAATTCCTTATATTTACATCAGTTAGTGGTTAACACCGAAACAAGTATGGCAGTTCTGCGGTAAAGTGTAGACTCCACCCTACGCAATACTTTTTTTTACGCATTAACACAAAAAAAGGTCAGGTAACTTAATACCTAACCTAAGTTAAACAATGTTCGTAGTACAACCTCTATCTAACTTTTATAAAGATAAAGGAAAGTATCCACTTATGCAAATACTTTCCAATATATTTTTAATTAATCTTTGAATCTTTTTGATAAAGTACCATGCGCTAAGATTACAATGTTTTTTGCATTCTTACTAGCACCACTACATAAACCACAATCCGCGCAGCTAATACCGTTAGTAGTGTTAGGACAAACAATTTCATTACTTAGTACCTCACTTTCGCTAGTAGCTACTCTAAAAGTCCTCCAACCACTAGCCACCGCTTCGATTTGCTCGGCTATGTTATCAACACTAGCCATTGAAACAGATTTCAATACCTCGCCGCCTTGTTTCCATTGGTGCGTATAGCTTGTATTATTACTAGCCACCGCTTTTAACTTAGCTAAGATATCAATCGGCAAAGCGTAAGGGTCACCATATGCCCCAAAACGTATTTTAAGCCCCTCAAAACGATTATAATCATCTACTGATAACTTAGGATAGTTACCTCGTTTAAATGCCTTATAAACTGAATTAGGACCTTGACCTAAATTAACATAACAAGCACCACCTAACGATTGCCTTAATTTACAACTACCACAAACCGCATCATCCTTTTTAGCCTTAGAACTTTCAACTGGTGACATATCGGCGCGTAATATCCATAATTGCGCCATGTTACCTGTTTTAACGTTAGTTGATTTAACGGTAATTATACCTACAATTGGTTCGCCATTAATAAGTGACTTACCCTCGAATAAGGTATAGCCATTAACTTTTTTAGTTACATTCTTAGTAACTTTTTTGCTTGATAATAAATCTCCTAACTTTGCCATAACTGTGATTATTTTAGTGTGTTCATCAAATATAAGGATAATATTCTGTTATTCCTAATACTATTATAAAATAATTCATTTTTTTATTCCATTTATTTTTAGTATCTTTGCACCCACAAATAAAAAACTCTAGGGCACCATCACTAAGTTAATAAAAATTTTTAATATACGCAAGAAAAAAGGTAAGAAATTAATCTTACCTTTAATACACACACACACACAGATATAGTCAATCACAAACTACATATATTTTATTTAACTTCAGAATAAATAATATCCTCAACATAGGTGGACCAATTTTCGCCACTAGATTTATCGGTATCATTATATATCTTAATAATTTCTTTTATCTTATATTCGGGTAAGATGATACCCAATGATATTGCCACGTCATTAACATCTTTAATTGATATCTCAGTTGTTGTTGTTGGGAATGCTAACTCCTCATTAGCATCTTGTATATTATCAATTAGGCTAATAATACCCTCTAATGATTCAACTTGCTCACTAGATAATGCACTACCCATTGATAATGTAACTAACGTTACCTTATCTTCAGCTAATCGCTTCCAGTCTATTTTACCAATTACCGCTATTATTTTTTCTGAATTTTCCATAACTAATTTTCTTTAAGTGATTAACAACAATACTAAGATAAGTAATTTATTTGGATTGACCAAATATTATTCAACATAAATCATTAATACACGTTCATTATTTTCATGTACCCAAACATGACTACGGGTTCTACCAACTTCTATTTTGGTATCTTTACAAGTTGCATCCTTAGTATTAGAAAAGGTCTTACAGTCGATTAAAAGCATATCTAGAACAAAATCATCATATGACATCTTAAGTGCCATTTCGTTTGTTTCTTCCGTACCTAAATCTCCTGACCTATTTTTAGCATATGTATCTTCACCTTCACGATTCCAAAACTTTACGCATTCTAGAATATTTGTATTAGCGTAGTTTACATTTCCTTTACGTTCGTCTGATACTTTGATTTTCATTTGATTTAGTTTAAGTGATTAACAACAACGTAAATATAATACTTTTATTTCGATTCACCAAGGAAATCCACATATTTTTTAATATATTTTTTGGCTTCAATTAAACAATCTTTGAATGTAGTATCACCAATAATTGAACATTGCTCCGATTCACTTTGACGTGTGATTTCATTACCACTAAATAACCTAAGAATACCAATTGTTTTAAACCTTACATTTTCACAATCATCTTTAACAATAAAAACCATAACTCTACGTTCGTGTCCATATTGACCACCTTGACTAGTTCTAACATTGAATGTTCTACCCTTGTGGGAAATTAATACTTCTTCAGCTAATTCTGTATTACATAAAACTAATTCTCTCATGATATTTGATTTAAATGTTTAACAACAACTATGTAAATATAATACTTTTATTTGGATATTCCTAATTATTTCTTTGGATTATGTTTGTTAATCATTTCTTCTCTGTAACTTGGTGTTGGACAACTACATATTATTATCCTTTCACCATTAGTGTCTAATATGAAATTATCACCACCTCGTAAACCTTTACGATAGTAATTACCTACACCACACTTACATACTATTAAACCATCTATCATTTCTGTAGTCATAATACTGTAAGATAGTTATATTATTCTATATAACCTAATTATAATACACTTTATTTTACATATTTATAAATCTCTTTTGCCACCTCATCCCAATAGTCTTGATGTTCTTTAAATTCTTCATCTGTATCGAATTCATATCTTTCCCAAGCACACTTCACTATCATTGCGTTAGACAATGCTTCATCAACACCTGAAGCCTCCATATAACTTCTTGCTTTTTCTTTTACTGGTACTCTCATACTGTAAGATAGTTATGTTATTCTATATAACCTAATTAAATACAAAAAAAAGGATAAGTATTTCTACCTATCCTTTCTTTAGGGTTACCACACCCCGATTTAAACACATTATACGCCTAGTTTTCGGTACTAGGCAACCAACTCTTATTTGGATATTCCTAATTATTTTTTAAATACTTACTAAGTCCAACACCAAAGTTAATACCAGCTACAGCAAATAGAACCAAAAATAACTTACCCATGTAAGGGTGTGTAATGATTTCGCTATTGAATATAAAATGGTATGCTATTAGTCCAAAACAAACTGCTGAGATTAAAAAATGCTTATGTGCTTCCATATAGCTAAAATGATTATACTTAAAGATACAACCTTTATTTGGATATTCCTAATTTAGTACTTAAAATAATCTGTTTCCTCAATACCAGCACACCAT
>Ga0070748_1000598_pt1 | contig 17212 bp, 11 predicted proteins | sample VirMetDEL_Nov_12_FD_77015 | JGI IMG/M metagenome (GOLD analysis project Ga0070748, IMG submission 77015) | Aqueous microbial communities from the Delaware River and Bay under freshwater to marine salinity gradient to study organic matter... | ecosystem: Environmental > Aquatic > Marine > Coastal... | reverse complement strand
CAGTGCCACTGCTTGAAGGCGTTCCAGCTGAGCCGTCAGCTGCTTCAATACGAACATTGCTAATTAAAATACCTTCTGCACCCAATGCACCGTCCACGCGCAATTGAATAAATGAGTTGGCGGTACCGTAATAATTTTCACCCGTCATATCAATTTCAATTACTTCACCATCGGCAATTGTACTTGCTGTTTTATTTAACAAGCGTGACTTACCGGCGTGAATCGAATTAGCCGAACCTGTGGTGTTGTTATCCAAGTACACCTGGAAGGCGCCGCCATTATCAGGGGCAGTTACTACAGTAATATAGATTTTGTAATTGCCACTGAGATTTAAGCTGCCATTTACAACCGTATCGCTACTGGTGGTATTTACTTGGCTTGCACCTGCCTCAACAATTTGCCCAATCGTGAAACGACCACCAGACGCTAAGCGAATGCCTGCTTCTTCTAAGGTAATACCTGCGCCACCTGCAGCTATGTAGTGCATAGGTATTTCACTTGCGCTGGAAATAGTTTGTAGTGCGGGCCCATCAGTGCCAAAAAACAGCTCTTTGGTTACGGCAAAATTGGCTGCGTAAACATAAGGAGATGCTGAAGGACTCACCACTTGGGCTGCGGAGTAATCACTCGTGCCCGCAACATTAGCGGCCTTTATAAACACATAATAAGGCGTGTTGTTCGACAGCCCAGTTAAACGCTTATAGGTCGCTGTAATACCAGTTGTCACCTCAGCAGTCGTCAATTCATTCATGGTATTTAATGCTAAGGAATAACTGGCGGCTCCTTCGGTTGCATCCCAGGTTACCAATGCACGCTTATCATCACTGTAGACTTGCAGACCAGTCGGTACTGCTGGCGGTACCGCGGGAACTTCTGGTACGCCAGCAGCACTAGGGCCAAATGCACTTACACCGCCAGTGTTAATCGCTTTAACAAAGACGTAGTAGCTAGTACCATTTTGCAAACCGGTAATAGTCGCAGAAGTCCCAACACCATCCTCGATTAAGGTGGCACCTTCAACAGAGTCAACTGTATTCCATGCAAGTGTATAAGTGGTTGCACGTGCTGCTGCCGCCCAGTTAACACGCAATTGTCCATTGCCCGCTTCAAAACTTGGCGCTAAGGGTGCATCTGGAGGAGGAGCAATATTCCAACCAGGCACACGTGCACCTGACACACAAGTACTGGCAGAAGGTTCTGATGCGGTATTTGCTTGATAACCAACCCACAGCTCACTCATTGTCACCACACCCGCACTGGGTACGCGCAACTGAATGAATGAAGCGGTTGTACCAGGATTTTGCAATACCGTATCGATACTCGCACCACCGACTAATACATCACCGGGGAAATTTATCTCTACGCGCTTACCTGCCGCAAAATTCGCTACATTAAGCTGTTTAACCAAACTGTTGGTGCCGTGTAGAGAAAAACTTGAGGTGGTTTGGTTATTATCAACATAAACTAAAAACTGTTGGTTACTCGCAGAACCACTGAGCGCCTCGCGCTCTTGTACACAGAAAGAAATCTTCCAGGGATTCGTTAAATCTAATTCACCCCAAGTTGTTGTTGTGGGGAAGTTAGCTGCCGCCCCCTCAGTAGTCGTGTTTACTTTAAAGTCTGCAGGTAAAGCCTCAGGATTAATGTGAGTACCTGTCGTTTGATATTGTTGACCTAAAGTAAAACGTGCGTTACCAATCGTCATTTTCCCATTCGCCGCTACAATGCGCCCAGCATCCAAACCTGAGGTTGAATAATAAAAAGCGGGGCTAGGATCTTGGCTGTTAGGACTAAGTAAACTTTTATAAGACGGCGTAAACATTTGCGTTGCATTGTCTACCGCAAAGTTTTCATTAATCGGTAATATATTATTCACCGGCGGTTTTACGCTGGACACGCTCGAAGCCGTAGACGAAGGAATAACCACTTGGTCGCAGTTAGCTACATTAAGTTCACTGCACAAATCAGGCTTAGATGGGCTACCAGAACCACCACCACAAGCCACTAAAGCCGAGCTCACTAGAGCCATGCCGATCATGTTGATCTTGTTCATATTCAATACCTAATTTTTATCGTTTTGCGGTTACACCCGCTCCAGAGTTTCTTTCGGATCAAGCAAGCCCACATGCAGGTGGGCATAACTGCATTACATAAACTTGTAGTTGAGGCCGACTTGGAATGAGCGACCATAAACTTCTGAGTGATACATCATCTTGCCGCCGGAATATTCATTGCCTGTAAAGTAAGTCGTCATATACTCATCAGTAATGTTCAGTGCATCGAAGTAGACTTTCAATTCATCTGTAATTTGATACGAGGCTTTGAAATCCAAACCGAAAGTAGCATCCAGATATTGATCTGCCCAACGCTTACAGGTAGCACCAGGATTGGCCGGCGTTGAAATCAAACGGTCTTCGGAGCCAAGCGGGCAAGAGCCAATTCGTTTCAAAATTTCGCTGTTATAGTTACTGCTCAAACGCACAGAAATATCTTCGTTTTCCCAACCGAATGAAACGTTAGCGGTAATATCTGCCTGTTCAGGCAATTGAATGGATCCCACACGAATTGAATCACCGACGTGAGCCGAGCTGTTCATGAAGGTGGTATTTGCTTGGAAGAAATAACCCGAATCGAAATTGTAGACATAGGTAAATTCAATACCATAAACCTTTGCCTTATCACCATTAGTCGTCAGGTTCACATTGTTCATTACCAAGTCTTCAGGAATAGTAAAACCAGTTACTTGGCTTACGGGTAATTTCACGGGCAATTCATTCAAAGCTACGCGGGCACCTTGCACATCAATAATAAAATTATCGATGTCTTTATAAAACAATGCGGCCTGCAAGAATTGATTGCTATCTGCATACCAACCGATAGATGCATCGAAATTAACCGAGTTCATGGCAATAAGGCCAGGGTTACCAATTTTAAGCGCGCTGTCTGGCCCCAAGGTGTAGCTCTTAAGTTGCTCTGAACTTACGTTACCTTCAAGCGTTGCAGAACAAACTCCACCAGGGCTACACAATTGAAATCCGCTTTCGATATTGGCAAAACCACGCGCTTGATCAAACGAAGGACGTGTAAAACTAGTCCAGATAGACGAGCGAATTAAGATGTCTTCACGCGGTTCAAAACGATAGTGAATACTGGGGAATAAATCATCGTACTTAGTCGCTTCAGCATCTAGGGGAATCGAATAATCGAAGCTAACCGTATTGCCTGAGCCCACATCAAAACTATCGTTATTAATAGCAAAGTAACCGGTTGAACTAAACTCAGTTTGCTCCCAACGCACACCGGTAATTAACGATTGATTTTCACTTAGCTGAAACTCACCCATCAAATATGCAGCAGCTGTATCTTCGCTGAGAGTGTAATCGCGATATATACTTTCCAGACCCTGTTGAGTATTTTGGTTGGCGATTGCACGTACACTGGAAATTAACTGCTCTGCGCCTGCACGAGTAATAGCGGGATAAATGAAATCAGGCTGATCAATCATGGCGTAGTCATGATTCGTCAAATTACTTTGAATACCGCGACGACACGCAACAACATCAGGTGCATTAGCACACTCTGGGCTGAAATCTTTCGGTACCAAGCTCCAACGATCTTGATTGCGGTCACGTACACGCTCTTTAATATTGAAGCCCGCTTTCCAATAATTTAACCAACCATCACTGTACTCACGTTTTAAATTTACTTGAACAGCATTGAGTTCGTCCGAGCGCGATGAGTTCTCCAAAAAGAGATTATCAAATTCGAAACCACTCAAGCTAATACCTTGGTTGGTATAACCAGATACTTGCTCCGGCGTAAAGCCAGCACTACTGACTGTTTTATTAATCAGCGATGCTAAATCATTAGGGCTAATAGCTTGCGCTACTATGTACTCTTGGTCGAAACGCGCAATCATAGGCACATCGCGTTCACGAAATTGGACGCGTTGTCCATCAGGCTTTTCGTAGGTGCTTTCAGACCATGAATATTCATAGTCAAGTTTGTAGTCCCCATCACCTACATCAAATGTATTTTTCCCACCGAGTGCGTAAGAAGTTGTTAGCGAAGTGCCATCCTGAATAAACATTTGCTGTTGAATATCAGCATCGACAATGCCAAACGTACTACTAGCAGGATCAACATAAACAATGTCATCGGCAGCCGCTTGTCCAAAGCGATAGTATTCACGCCAAGCTACATCCAAGTCGGTGTATTCGGTATAACTACCACGTAAATAGTATTCAGAAGTATCCGTAGGGCGAAAGCCAACATCTAAAGACAAGGCAGTGCGCTCTCGCTCGCCTAATTCTTCACGGTTTTGAAACTCAAACGGAATCAGCATGTAGCTGCTGAGATCATTGAGATCAGGTGTCGTCGATAATAAATCCTGCTGTACATAACGTGGATCTGTCGTTTCGTGATGCAACATTTCAAAATTTACAGACTGACGTTTCTCCCAAGATGCAGAGTAACCGACACCAATGGTGTCATCTGCAAACAAATTAGTGCCCTGCACCGAGATCTTGGGGGAATGCTCACCTACATAGTCTTGGTAATAATCTTGAACATTAAAACGCAGTGAATCTTTCTTGCGATCAAATGCACTGACGGTCTTAACGTTAACCACACCACCAATTGAATTCAGATCCATATCAGGTGTGAGTGATTTGAATACTTCGATTGCGCCGAGTAAATCCGCAGGAATTGCATCTAATGCAAAAGAGCGATCATCAGAACCAGCACTTGCTAATTCAGCGCCATTTTGTTGAACCGTTACAAAACCTGGACCAAGCCCACGCACCGAGACAAACTTACCCTCACCTTCGGATTTTTGGAGCGTAATTCCCGGTAAGCGTTGTAACGACTCTGCTACGTTCTGATCGGCAAAATTACCGGCATCATCTTGAGAGATAACCGAGCTAAAAATATTTTTCTCACGCTCAGCTTCACGCGCATTTAGTTCTGCTCTACGCACACCTGTGACAGTAACCTCTTCCATAGAACCTGCGGATTCGTTATCTGCCGACTGCGCATTCAATTGGCCACTGGCAGCTAAAGCAATACAGAATGGTAAATAGAGTTTCTTATGCATGAAGCACCTCTTTAAGACTTACGTAATTTAGTTACTTAATGGCCAACGATAGCTAACTGACAATTTGTCATACAAAAATCGGGCAATTAATCATTTAATAGCGATATGTAAAAAAGTATCTCAATATCCGACCACTCTCTTAAGGAGCAGTAATAGCGATATAAAATTGAACTGATACGAATACTTATCAATTAACTCTCAAATACAAACGCCCAAAAGCAACAAGACCGATCAAATATCAAACAATTTGAGATGTAAAAAGCGTAAAAAATATATCGCTCACTACCTAGAACCTAGATGGTAAACCAAGTGTCATACCAATTTCTATTTAAATGCCAAACCGCATTTTGCATGTTACTTTTGGTGGCTTAGATAAAAGAGAGTGGGTAAATTTCACACATTAAATCGATATGTAACAAAAAACACGTAAATGGTGACTATTTACTGATAAGTATTGGTCAGACAGAGTGGTAGTTTACTGAGAGGTGATTAGGCTATAGACGAGGGAAAAATGGTGAAAAATTAAATTAACGTAAAATGAGATAGTATTTTAGGGCTGGACGAAAAAGGATGGCAGATAGTTTAGGCTGATGATTTTGGCCAGCGCAACTCTACTCTTGCACCACTTAAGCGCTGAGGGGCTGTGAATTCTACATGTCCACCGTGCCATTGGATGATGCGTTTTACTATAGCTAAGCCTAAACCAAACCCAGCCGAAGGCTCCGACTCTATATTATCATCATACAAACGAACGAAAGAATCAAATACACGCTGACGCTCCGAAAAGGGCACCCCAGGGCCGTCATCTTCCACACTGAGCCAATAATCGCTAGCATTCTGCCCAGACTCCACACGAATGTGCTGACGCGTATAACGCGCACCATTGCTCAATAGGTTCTGCACAACGGTTTCCATTAGCTTCCATTCGCAGCAAAAAGGCTCTTGAGGGCAGTGATCTACAATCTCTAAACCCAGATTGCGCGGATTGTTACGTACAAAGCGCTCTGCAAGCGTTTCAAAGAGATCGGCCATATGACCCTGACTCTGCTTAAGCTGTTGGCTTTTTTGCTCGAAGCCCGCATAAACTAAAAGCGCATTAATAAGTGATTCCATCTCGGCAATATCCTGAGTCAAGCTCGCCAGCTGACGTTTGCTCGCACTATCAAGTTGGGTCTCAGGAATAAGTGCTAGAGCAAATTTCATGCGCGCTAAAGGCGTACGCAATTCATGGGATACGGCATTGGTCATATCGCGATGGGAGGCAATTAGTTCGCGCAAGCGCTGAGCCATTTGATTAAAACCTTCAGCCAATCGATAGAGCGCTGACCCAGATGAAATCGCTAAAGCCTCAGGTACACCATCGCGGCCCAAGCTATAGGTTTGCATTTCTAATTTTTTTGCATCGCGCGACAGCGGCCATACCCAAAGATAAATGACCAAACCAATACCCACATAAAAACCAATGAGCAACAAGCGATAAATTAATGGCTCTTTTTCTGCTTCCAGTAAACTGCTCAGCATGATTACGCGACTTGTTTGACCAAGACGCTTGTACCAAACACGCTTGTCTTGCTGGATAACACTTAAAATATTACCCGCTGATAGCTCTTCTAAAGCACTCGACTTCGCCAATGCATCCAGTGGTATTAGCTCCAATGATATTGGCAGGTGCGTATTTAACTCCTGCGCTTTTAGGTCAATATTAGCGGGTAGAGCTGTAGTTAACTGTTGCTCCAATAGCTGAAAGGTGGCGACAATTTCTGGGCTGGTCTGCTGTTCAGGAGCCACACTTTCCCAAAATTGATTGAGCCCCCAACCAATAATGACAATAGAGGCAACTACAAAAAAATAGAGCGATAAGAATGCGCGGTTCACTACCAAGCTTCCGCAATAAATAAATAACCTTTGCCCCAAATCGTTTTAATCCGCTCTGGATTGTCTGGATTATCATTAAGTTTTTTACGCAGCTGTGAAATGCGTACGTCTATAGTTCTATCCAAACCATCGTATTCACGATTGTAGATATGGTTAAACAAGAACTCGCGGCTGAGTATTTGGCCGGCTTGAACAGCTAAGGCTAGTAACAAATCATATTCATGACTGGAGAGCTGCACATCAACGCCCGCAAGAATTACTTTGCGCGCGCTCGGTTGAATGTCCAAACTACCAAATTGAAAAGAGGCTTGCACGCGTGGATCTTCTTGATAATAGCGCCGCATAAGCGCACGCACGCGCGCTAAGAGCACCCGTGGTTCGGCTGGTTTTATTACATAGTCATCAGCGCCGTATTCCAAACCCAAGACTTGATCTAAATCGGAGTCCCGCGCGGTCAGCATTAAAATTGGTCCTTTATAATCAGGCCGCAACTCTTTACAAATACTCAACCCATCTTTGCCCGGTAACATTAGGTCGAGAATAATAAGCACTGGGTTTAAATTTTGTGTTTGCCTTAAAACCCGATTGCCATTTTCTTCCACCACGACTTGAAAATCATTATTCTCTAAAAACTCTTTCACTAGCTGTGCCAGACGACGATCGTCCTCCACGAGCAAAATTAGATTGTTATAAAGCATAGGTTCTCCATGGGATTGTGTATCCCATTAGCTAACTGATTATTCACCAGTACCACTAAAAAAAACTCCAAGGGTTACGCCTGACTTTACGGTATTTTTTTTCGTTATAGACCACCTGAAAACGCTGGTTACTTAAGGCTTCGCTACTATCAAGTTCGCGCAATTGAAAGTCTGTGCTTGCACGTGCAGTCAATTCAAACCTATAAGTTCCCTCGGTAACATTGTGCCAACAGCGTAGTGGTTCAGATTTTTCCACTTGGTAAAGACAAAGCGAACGTATTTCTTTTGCTAGCCACTTTACTTCTAATTCATCACGACACACTTCTTCGCCCGCATTTAATACACAGAGCCGCGGCTTTATGGAAAACTGAATAATAGGTAATGACTGCGTTTCTTTTAAATCGCTGGCATAGCTCCCTCCGCCCGCTAGCAATACTGGCAGGAATAGGCTGAAACGGATTAAGCTGCTAATAAACCAACAGCCAAGCCTTTTAAAAATGGTACATACCTCCAACAAAGACTGTCACTACCTTATTCTTATTCAGTAACGGGCTCGCCGATATTTGATTGGGTAAAGCTCTATAACTAGACAGTAAGCGCAGATCCCAACGCGGTGTTAAATGATAAGTCCACTCTATACGTGCTAAACCTGTGAGCGCTGAACCAGCGGTATAGATTCCACGCTGATCCATCTCTTCCAAGCTAACACCATAATAATAATTAATAATATCGCTAGATTGCCAAAGTGCCCCCAGCGCTGCAGAAAAATGGTGGCGTCCGTGTGTCCAATATTTACTTAAGACAAAACGCCACTCATCACCCTCATGTACTCGGGTAAAATCCTGTAAATACTGTACTTGGATATCAACAATATTTGATGTGTAGCTGTATTCAAAACCGGCTAAACCCGCAGTGCGACGCTTAGACATTTTTCGCGTTACACTATGCTCGGAATTTGGTCCTAGGCTATTCTTATCATCAATAGAAATAATCGGCAAATTCGAATCCTGCCACTCTTTATTACCCGTGCCCGCCGTTAAGAAACCACCTGACTCTAAGAAAAAATTACTGGGATTCCAACGATCAAAAAAAACTTGATCGTAACTGGGAGTAGCCATAAAATTAACCTGCTGAGCCTCAGATTCAAATAAAACAAAACCCACATCTAAATTTTGAATAAAGAAGCGCGCGCCGTTATAGCTAATTTGAGGAACGATGAAGAGTGGAATATTATCACCATCAAGCAAGGGATTGGTGCGCACACCCGCACCTATGCCAACACGTATATCCCATTTACCGATTTCTTGATACTGATCTTCTTGATGCGGACTTTTTGGAATGGGGCTGTCTTTAATGAGAATGTTTTGAGTAGCGCTGCTATGAGGCTGACTATTAGATACTTGCTTGAGATGAGTCTCACTCACTGTGGTTGCAGTATCGCAGTTATTATCATTAATAGCCGCATAGGCCGCAGTATCCACAGCTGTAGCAGAACATAATAAAAAAGCGATAAGGGATCTGCGTACTGTCATTTTTGTAGGCTTTTTGTTGGGAATAAGATCTAGCTTAAGATTAAATTCATTACTTATTTGTAAGCTTTTGTAGCTATGGCAGCATCTGTACAAATTATTACAATTTTGTACCAGTCTATTACAGATAACAACAGATCTATTCCTTTAGTATCCATCTTATAGGGTCAACTTGAGCCTTATAAATTATAACCTCATACTCGAAGGAGCTGCTGCATGAAACATCTTTATTGTATTGCCTTAAGTTTACCGCTATTTGCTTGTGGTGGCTCACATACTAACAGCAACCCACCTACAACCTCAGAAAGAATCGATTATTCAAATCTCTCCTCAGCTACCTTAGAGCCTGGATCACTTCGCCAAGCCTCCACACAAGAACTAAGCACCTTAATTAAAAATGGCCTGCGGTTATCCATTAACGAATATAGAAATTACTCTATGTTAATCCGAGAAACTGCAATAACAAGCGCGCAAGATTCCAGCATCAATACCAGCGATAACTTTTCTACCACTAATGTTCAAGTAGCAGGCGTCGATGAAGCCGACAGCGTCAAATACGATGGGAAATATATTTATCTGGTTACTCCAACACAATATTCTGAAGAGCACCCCAGTCAAACCTTAAAAATATTTGCAACAGATGCCACACAAGTAGCAGCCAATGAATTAAGTGAGACTATCTTAAGCAATGATCATTGGGGCGATGTTTCCGAACTCTATCTCGTCACAGAAAATGAAACCACTACCAGCCTCGCAGCAATTCGCCGTTCATGGAATTTCATTACGTTCTCTGAACCGCGCCTCTTAACAACCGAAGCTGTTGCAAGCGATATGAGCAGCAGGATAGCCATTGACTCCTTTGCACCCTATCAAATGCACAACGGGATTAATATCAGCCTTTATGATGTGCGCACACCAAGTAATCCCGCTAAAACTTGGAGTATTGCTATTGACGGCGACTTGCTCAGTACCCGTAAAATTGGCAACACCCTCTATGTCGTCAGTAGCTTTGTTCCGAGTATAAATGAATTAAATTATTTACCCGATACCGATCAACTACAACAGGCAAATGAAAAACTAATAGTACAGACACCTATCGAAAAATTACTACCTGAGTATGCTATTAATGAAGGTACGCCTCAGTTATTGACGAGTACAAATGGTTGTTTAGTCCCTCAAAATACCCGATCAACACAAGGTCATCTAAATTTAATCAATATTACTGCTATAGACTTACATGCTCAGACGCTCGTTAAATCTGTGTGTATTAATACCAGTGTTGAGGGCACCTATGCTTCTCTCAACAATTTATATCTAGGTGGATCAAATGATAGCAATGGAAGTAGTGATCAAAGTTTCAGCGTTATTCATAAATTTTCACTTGAGGAAAATTCTGTCAACTACAGTGCCAGTGGTTCTGTACCGGGAACTCTTGGGTGGAATGCTCCCTCATTTCGCATGGATGAATACCAAGATTATTTACGCTTAATAACTACTCAATACAACGCCCTAGGTCTACCTCAGCACCAACTCAGTATTTTAAAGAAAATTGAAGGCCGCAGTGAAATGGAAATTGTTGCGCAATTACCGAATGCACAACAACCCGAGCCTATTGGAAAGCCGCGCGAAGATATTTATGCGGTTCGCTTTCATACCGATAAAGCTTATATAGTAACCTTCGAACGAAAGGACCCTCTGTATGTACTTGATCTCAGCAACCCACTAATGCTTAAGATAAGTGGCCAACTCCAAATCCCAGGCTACTCGACTTATTTACATCCTATTGGTGATAAGTATCTCTTTTCCCTCGGTAATGAGACAGATGAAAATGGCCGTCCCATCAGTTTAAAATTGGCGCTATTTGATATTCAAGATATGACAAATCCAATCGAGATTGATAAACACCTTCTAGGTAATTCATCCACATGGAGTGAAGCACTCTATGATCATCGCGCACTTAGTTTCTTAAACGCCAGCAATGATCAAGTACGTATTACTTTGCCGATTAATCTTTGGGAAGATGTAATTGATAAAGGTGATGCCATCAACCAACAATGGCTTAACACCAGTCTTTATCAGTTTGAAATTAATGGGTTAAATTCAAACAAGCCAAGTCTAGATCAACTAGCTCATCTTATTAGCGAATCTAACGATCAACAGGAATATCCGAATTGGAATGGTAATGATCGCGGTATACTGCACGGCAACAGTGTTTTCTATGTTCATGGCGACAAAGTAATAGCAAGCCCTTGGCCAATAAAAAAATAGATTATTATAGAAGAAAGGAAAAAGGCCGCTGCTGCGGCCTTTTTTATTCCCCATGAAAAATATTAAAAAAATACACTGTAAAGAAATCGGCCTGGCATTAAAGCGAAGGTGCCCGCAATGATAATTCCTCCAATATAAATTCCCACCATATTACCTACATGGGCACGCATATTACCTCTGCGCACTGCAAAATATGCAGCAGGCACACCATAAAGAACTGAGAAACAAAACAGATGAATAAAACCAAAGTGGTTAAAAACAGTAGGGCCTACTTTTGCAGGCATAAACAACGCAATGCTAGCCGTAGCTAGCATCAATAACATATAAACTTTCCCCAAACGCTTATGTCTAGGTGTACCTTTTCTGTTTAGCAGTAGATAGCTACCGATAATAAAAGCCGGAATTATAGTGGCGAGATGAAAGTAACTGAGTTCTTCATAAGTCATAGATTTATCCTTAAATAGCCCGCGAATTTTTCGGCGTATTATTTAACTATAATCTACCCATAGGTTAATAAGACCCAGTTACCTTTGTCACAACATATTAACGGTGTTTAATCTTGTCATTTTCTTTAAGTCCATCCAGTATTTCAATATTAATACCATCGGACAGACCCGTTTTTACTTCGCGTTTTTCAAATTTTTGTGGTGCTGTCTCTATTTCTACATATTGAGCTTTATCTTCTATAATGAGATTACCCTCATTAATTGCTAATATATCCTCTCTTTTTTCTAAAACTATATCCGCATTAGCACTATAGTTGGCGCGCAAAAATAATTTATCACTTAGTTTAACTGCAGCGCGAATTTGAAACTTAATAGTACCTTGATCAGTTATACCCTTAGGAGAAATATATTCGAGTACCGCAGTAAAGGGTTCGCCTTCAAGCGCACCTACGTCTAACATTAACTCCATACCTTCGCTGATTTTTCCAACCTCAGACTCATCGACCATACCCTCAAAAATCATATCGGTCATATCTGCCAAGGTCGCTATGCTGGTACCCGAACCAAACGAACTGGTTTCAACCACAAATGCACCTTCTTTAAAGGGCAAATCCAAAATCATACCGGTTACAGTAGCGGGAATCATGTTAGATACTTTATCAGATTTTTTAGTTGCTCCTGATTTCATCAGAAGTAAATTATTTTCAGCTGATGTCACCGATTCACGCTGCAAATTATAGTTCAGCAAAAATTTGTTATATTCGGATATCGAAATCAACTTATCATCTGCTAGTTTCTTTTGCCGCTCTAACTCTGTGCTAGCATTTTGCAAATTTAATTTTGCCGTTTCTAATTGAGACTCAGCCTGGTTCAACAGCATCATATTAGGCGCCAAAGTAATTTTAGCGATAATGTCACCTTTATTTAGCGTTTGACCTGCCACTACAAACAGCTTTTCTACTACGCCTGAAACCTGTGATTTAATTTCAACCTCTCGACGCGGAATAACTTTACCGACTGCAACTGTCTTTTTAACAATAGTCGTTTTAAACGCCTTATCGACATCATACACTATTGGTTTTTCTTGAGATTTATTAAAGAGAAATACCGCCGTTCCAATAAAGACCACTGCAATTATTCCTAAGATGGCAAACCAAATAAACTTTTTCATGATGTCCTTCTTTCGCTCTCGTGATGAAATTTTTACTGTAATAAAATCATTTAGACTTACTACGTAGCTATATTTTAAATACTAAACGTTTAATCGACTCATTATTCATCCTGTAATGCGACAATAGGATTTACATTTGCAGCCTTAGCTGCAGGTAATAGGGAGGCGAGAAAACCTGAAAATATCAATACTACAAGTGCACTTAGTGCCGTTTTAAAATCAACTTCTGGATGACTAAACATACCGGTATCGCCGCCCGTTGCCTCTAATATTTTGCTTATACCTTCTATTAAAAATACGCCGACCACTAATCCGCTATAACCCGCTACGGCAGTAATAAAAATAGATTCCTGTACTATCATACCGATAATTGACATAGGTGTTGCACCCAACGCTTTTCGCAAACCTATTTCACGCGTCCGTTCCTTCACCACAATTAACATAATGTTACCCACACCAATGGCGCCGGCCAATATTGTACAAATAGAAACAAACCAACTGAATGCATTTATCCCAGTAAAAAGACCATTCATTTTGTCAAATTCATTTTGTAAATTAAAACTACCTAGTACACCCATATCGTTAGGATCAAATTTCTTACGCTCACTCATAAACTGCTTTACATCGGCTTCTGCAATCGCAGCATGCATATTTGGCTTTGGAATAATGACAAAACTACCTACCCAATTGACTTGATTAAATGCATATCTAAGCGTGTCATTGGGTAAATAAATTCGTTCACCTTCACTACTATTACTATCTTTATTAGACGATTTGAAAACGCCCACCACCTGAAAACTAATACCCGACAAGGTGATATAAGCACCAATTGGATCTGCATCGGTACTAAAAAGCATGTCTTTCACTTTATTACCGATGATGGCAACTTTGCGTCGTTTATCATCGTCAATTTTATTGATATAGCGTCCCTGTATTATTTTCTGCTGATGGATATTTGCCATGCCAGCATGAGTGCCCTGTATAGAGAAACTACCGCTTTTATCCTTATAAACGGTATAGGCTGGTGTTCCATCCCAAATTCCTAAACTGTTTTGTCCATAGATACTGCCAACACTGGAAACATTTTTTTTAATTGCCTCAATATCTTCAGCTTCTAAGCGAATTCTTCTGCCAGTAGGCAGGCCCTGATAGGGAATCTGAGTAGTCCCCTGTGACCAAATCCATACTGAATTTGGAATTTCTTTAAAGCCTTCCGTTACACCATTCTCTAGGCCCTTACCGGCACCCAGTAAAATAGTGAGCATAAATATTCCCCAAAATACGCCAAATGCAGTAAGACTACTGCGCAATTTGTGCTGCCCAAGAGTTAAGAATATTTCCTTCCACTTTTCCGTATCAATAATCATGATATCTTCCTAATCTGCGCGCATGGCTTCAGTGGGCATAATACGTGCCGCTCGCAAAGCAGGCACCAAACCTGCTAATGCACCTATAACAACTAATAAAATAATAGCGGTTATAGCTACTTGAAAATTTACTTCAGGATTTTGGAAAAATGGTAAGTTTGCTCCTGCAGAACGTAAAATATAAGCAATTAATTCCAAACAACCCACGCCCAGTATCAAACCACTGTAGCCCGCTACAGCGGTTACTAACACAGATTCCATAAGTAATGTTGATACAATACTAAAAGGCGTTGCACCCAGTGCTTTGCGAATGCCTATTTCGCGCGTGCGTTCTTTAACCGTAATAATCATAATATTACTAACACCTACAATACCCGCCATGAGCGTGCCCAAGCCAACAAACCAGATAAGACTATTAATAGCTATAAATAAACCACTCACCATTTTTGCTGGTTCAGCCATATTAAATGAGCGTATTGCACGCTTATCCTCGGGGGAAACATCATGGCGTTGCTGCAATAATTTAATAATATTTTTTTCTACCGCAAAACCATCTACTCCTTGGGTAGGACGAATCCAAATAGAACCAATGAATTTACTTGTGCCAAACATTTTTTGAAAAGTAGATTGGGGTATATAAATACGCTCTGAATCGCGCCCTCTATTACCTTTATCATGAAAAACACCAACCACTTTCATAATGACATTGTTGACCCGCACCAATTTACCTGTAGGATCTACTTCCTTACCAAAAATACGTTCCGCAACTACGCTGCCCAATGCAGTCACTTTTCGTGCGTCCGCTTGATCGAATGGATTTAACTTTCGTCCAAAATTAAACGGTATTCCCTCTTTAATATTAAAATAATCATCAGGTACGCCATGCACTTCAAAACTACCACTTTTATTTTCATATTGAATAGCTATTCCACCACGCTGATTTTCGGCGGAAATAAAACGAATATCAGGCACTTTTTGTTTAAGTGCTTCAATATCATCTAAGGTTAATGCTATCTGCCGCCCCAAACCTCTGCCTTTATAGGCCAAAGAAGTAGTTTCGGTGTAGACCACAATAAAATCACGCACATCGGAACCAAAACTGTCATAGACACCATTTTGCATTCCTTTACCCGCACCTAATAGAAGAATGAGCATAAGGATGCCCCAAAAAACACCGAAAGCTGTAAGGGCTGTACGCAATTTATTTTGGCGTAAGGTGTAAAGAATTTCCTGCAAGGCATCCATCACTATTACCCTAAAATTTCTTCTTCGTCTTGATCAGCATTTTTTTCTTGCTGCAAGCTATAGTGTTCTTTGGCAGGAACTATTAATCCATCCTTAAGAATAATTTGACGCTGCGTCTGATCTGCTATTTCTTTTTCATGGGTCACAATCACAATGGTATTACCCGCACTGTGCACTTCTTTCAATAGCGCCATAATTTCCGTTGTTGTTTGGCTATCCAAAGCACCCGTTGGCTCATCCGCTAAAATTACTTTTGGTTTAGTTACCAAGGCACGCGCTATGGCCACACGTTGTTTTTGACCACCTGATAATTCATTGGGCATATGGGTAGCGCGATTAGATAGACCTACCATTTCTAGGTATTCAGCTGCACGATAATTGCGTTCTTTGCGCCCCATACCTTGGTAATAGAGCGGTAAAGCAACGTTTTCAGTCGCATTTTTGAAAGGTAAGAGATTGAAAGATTGAAAGACAAAACCGAGTAATTCATTACGCATTTTTGCTGCTGTTTTTTCTTTTAACTTTTTAATTTCACGTCCAGCCAGATAGTAATCGCCCTCATCATGGGTATCAAGAATACCCAATATATTCAGTAACGTTGATTTACCAGAGCCCGAGGAGCCCATAATAGAAACCAATTCACCTTCGCGAATATGCAAATCAATTCCTTTCAGTACATGTAAGGGCTGTTCGCCCGAATGGTAATACTTGTGTATGTTAGTGAGCTTTATCATTTTCTAATCCTTAATTTCCAAGGCAAAGCACTTGAAGTCATACAGATAATTTACTTAACCGTTTAGTAGCCTCAGCTTACGCATTTTTAGCGATTATATAAGCCGAGTTAACGCTAATTAACCCTTTGGTGACATCTGTCATTTAAACCATAAACGGGTAGACACTCTTGTATTACTATCTTTGACGTATTTTTTTGCTCTTTAGATTCAAACTATATTTAATTATTTACTCATCTTGTAAAGCAACAATAGGGTTTACCAAGGATGCTTTAAGTGCTGGTAGTAATGATGCCATGGCACCGCTAAAGACCAGAACCAAGAACGCTATCAAAGCCGTGCCTATATCAATATAGGGTGAGGCAAACATTCCCTCCCCCTTCCCCATATCGATCAGTACTTTTTTAACCAGCTCCAACACCAAAACGCCAGTCACTAAACCGGTATAGCCCGCGACCAGAGTTATCAGCAGTGATTCCTGTAATATCATCCAGCTTATATTCGCTGGTGTTGCACCCAATGCTTTGCGCAACCCTATCTCGCGGGTGCGCTCCTTTACCACTACCAACATAATATTACCCACCCCAATGACACCGGCGATAATAGTGCCTATGGCAACAACCCAGCTAAAAATTAGAATACCCTCTACTAGGTTTTTATCTTGAAGATATTCGGCTTCGCTATTGTAAGTTTGCAAAACACCTTCATCATCTGGATGAATTTTTTGACGATCATAAATAACTTTTTTAATTTCTCGCTCTAGATCTTCAGTTTTAAAACCTACTTT
>Ga0070748_1000596_pt1 | contig 17265 bp, 25 predicted proteins | sample VirMetDEL_Nov_12_FD_77015 | JGI IMG/M metagenome (GOLD analysis project Ga0070748, IMG submission 77015) | Aqueous microbial communities from the Delaware River and Bay under freshwater to marine salinity gradient to study organic matter... | ecosystem: Environmental > Aquatic > Marine > Coastal... | reverse complement strand
TAGTAGCCGCGCCGGTACCACGAACTTTGATACCAGTTGTCTTTACATCATCTGCGGCTGGGTCACCCAAACTTACACGTGCAGCGGCTTTACCGGGCTTGAACTCGGCAGCGACTTGCTTAGTTGGATCAGCAGGTTTATTCATCTTCATAGGACCTCCAGACATGCTATGCGGCTTGGCGTATGCCGGGGCCTGCAAAATGTTCTTAGCCATTAGCGGCTCCGTTGGTTATTAGCACGTGCCATATTACGGCCAACTTTTTTCATCTCAATAGAAGTAACGCCACCTTTTTTAAGCTTCAGCGAAGTACCCTTACCGCTTTTATGCTCTTGGGTATCATGCTGTTTGAATGCTTTTTTAATCAAGGCTACGTCTTGCTTCTTGTCATCTTTTTCCATATCCTGCTCCTAAGAAATCGTTATAGTTACTGTCCCAACTGCACATGGAGAAGTAAGGTAATTGGCAGTAAGCCCAGCATCGTTTGCGCTAGACCCACCAACCGGATTCCAACCCCATTGAAATACTCTGCTACCACCTTCTGGTGTACCAAAAGCCGCTTCACTACTTGATGGGGTCTGGGTTAATTGCAAACCACTGTACCCGGATTGGTAGTAGCTGTTGTCTGGACGCGGTTCCCGCAGTGCTTGTGGGTCGTCTACAGGATACATACCAAGCTGCAACTGTGGCTGGTCAGGTTCCCAGCAAGTAGGGCATACCTTAATGCTAACCTGTTTGGTCTTAATAGTCAGCTTTTTTAATTCTTTGAGCTTATATCTAAAACCGCACCGGTCGCATTCGGCAATTGCTACCTTACCACTAGCGAAACGATTAGCCATATCTAAATAAACATCTGCCGTGGCACAAACCGAACTGCGGCTTTCTCACGGTCTTCATCAGCAGCCAATTGCCATGACTCGTCGTACATCATCTTCAACCCTTGGATACGGGTTGGGTCAGCATTAGGCAGCTTCAATGCAATCATATAAGCCAACCCCGCCACCAAGGCGTTCTGGAATCGGAATGGGATATTCACAGCGTTAACACCGCTGCCTGCGTCCACAATACGCTTTAAGCGCCAGTAGTAGAACACATAGTAAGGATTCAAGGCAGTACCTTGATCCGGGGCAGGCCAGACGTTAATCTGTGGAAATGCAGGAGTAGCACCAACCGCATCCGAAGTCTGACCAGACTGTCTGTTTATCCATACCTGAATGGGTCGGCCTTGGGTCAGCTTGTTCGGGATGGTGGAATAGGTGGAAACGCTAATCCGAGTGATGTTGAGATCAGTCTGCTGAGGACCTTGTCCGGAATTAGTGCGAATGACATGCTCCAGAAGGTCAACGGTATCATTAGGAAGATCATACGTTGTTACCCCCTGAACCAAGTTAATAGCGCCTTGCTCAACCGTCCACAGGTTAACCCCACGGTTTGCCCACTCACCCAACAGGTAGTTAAGACTACGACGGGCTGTACGGAAGTCATACCCCGAACGCATCTCTTGCCCAGCGCGCTCGAAAGCCTCCTCAAATATCTCATTGAGGGCTGGGTTAAATGTCGATACTGAGGTAGTGACTGCCATTACTTTCTCGCCATTCGCATGTTATCAATCAAGTTTGGGTAGGGCCTACCAGCGGCTTTTGCCGCAGCCTTCGCTGATGCTTTTTTAGCGGGGCTTAACTTCTTAGGTTTCTTTGCTGGGTTAGGTTTATCCCACACCTCACCACCCTCAGCGTACACCGTTACAGGCTCATTGCCATCCCGTTTACGGATCTTTTTGATCTTAGCAGGGCTTACTGCACCCATACCACGGGATGGCATCATGATTACTTACCACCCTTGACTGCGGCTTTGATACCACCCATCTTGATCTGCTTGCCTTTGGTTTTGCCTTTAACAGCAACGCCATCTTTGCTAGGAGCAGCGGTCTTAACAGCACCCATTTTGGAAGCGATAGCGCCGCCTTTTTTCATTGCTTTCATTTTAGAATCCTTTGGTTGAGTAAACTCTTTGCCTACACTTTGTGGAACACCCGCCGCTTTTGCAAACTTTGGGTTATGTGCTACTGCCTGCATGAATTTTTCTTGCTTCTTGGATACGGCGGGCATTAGATAATCCTGCCTTTGGTCTTACCACGCTGGGCGCAACCGTCGCCACGGGATGAAGCTGAACCACCTTTGGCCATTTTCTTTACAGGCTTTTTAGGAACTGGAGGAACGTACGGCGGGGCGGAACCCATGTCGTCGTCCATAGGGGGCATGCCCTTATCAGCAGTGTAGATGTCGGTGTCGCCGGTATCGCCTTTAGGGCGACGGATGTCTTGTTTAGTAGCCATTATGCTCTCGTCTTTCCACGAATTGCGCAGCCATCTGCGCGGGATGAAGCGGACTTCGTCTTACCACCGGAGGCCATTTTCTTAACTTTACCACCCTTTTTGTATTCAGAGTAGTCACGACCTTCGCCTGTACGTTCTGCTTCACGACGGGCAGCATTGCGTTGGGATTCTACAGCACGTTGCTCTGCGCCTTTAGCGGCCTCTTTACGAGTTTGCCCTGCGGTAAATTCTTCAGCTTTGTTCGCAGCTCTGGAATAAGTAGGCTCGATACGCTCAGCAATCTTACCGGTATTACGTTGACCAAACCGTTGCATACCCTTGGAAACTAAACTTTTTGCAGCATTTGCGGCTGCACCCATAGGCATAGCGGAAAGCAACGCCGGGTCTGACGAAGCTTTCTTAGCGTCATCGGTAGCTTCACGTAACAAACGGTCACTACGGCTTTCTTTAGCGTTGGCTTGTAACCCTTTAATGCGGCTAATCTCAGCATCAGTAGGACCAGAAGCGGCGGCTTGTTTTGCTTTAATGCTACTAACTTCCTCATCCGTAGGCCGCATAGCGGTGACGCTTGACTTGGGCTTACTAGCGGCTTCGCCTTTAACTTCGGTAGTGTACTTTTTACCGTTGAACTCGAAGGTCTTCTCGCCACGTGCGCGGTTGCGTTTAAACGCATCACCAAAAGATTCTTTCTTTAGTCCAGTACCCTCTTCTGGAACCTCAATATCACCACCCTCGTCGTAGCGTTTAGCCCGACCGGTACCAAATTTCTTAGCTTTGGCCATTATTTTTCTCCCTTGCCAAGCCAGCCTTGCACTGTCTTAGTCTCGTAAATTCTAATAAGCGACCACACCAAAGAGGCAAGCGCCGCAACTGCTGGAAGTATACTCATTAGCGTACCTAATACTGTCATCAACGACAGAGCATCGACGAAGTGTTTAGTGGTTTCGTGGTGTTCCATCAGCATTTCCATCTTTTTAGTGATGCTGCCTTGCGTGTAGGCTTGCCATTCTCATCCTTCATAGGACCGGGCATTCCTGACATACGAGCGCAGAACGATTTTTTACGTGGCCCACCTTCAGGCTGTGGGGCTTTGAGGTTTGAACCGGTAGCGGCGTTGTACTTAGCACGACCCTTGGCGGTAAGACCCGCACCCTGCTTAACAGGAAGCTTCTCGCCACGACCTACTGCAAGGGATGGGGTCTTCTTAGCCATAGCAAATAGTCGCCGAAACAATGTTTGTAAACACCACATACAGACCGTTTTGCGCAAGGATACCTTCACCCGGCACAATAAGCTGGAAAGGCTGAACGCCCGTCAGTGTTTTCGTCTGCCAAACAATATCACCAGAACCAGCAGAGGCGTTGTCATAAATAACAATCGAACCAGCGGTACCATTAGGCAGAAATACGATATTTTTTAAGCGGCAACGACCTTCTACCAAAACACCAGAAGTAGCACGGTATGCGCTTTTAACGTCATATTGCATTGTCATAATAATCTCCTTGTTTTAAAGGGGGGCCGAAGCCCCCGAGACTATTAGACGTTTTGCTGACCGACCAGTGGGTCTACGACAAAGTAAGTCAGGTAGCCACCAACAGTACCAGCACCAGAGGTGTCGATAGTCACAGTAACGTAGGCCAGTTCAGTAGTAGGAGTGCCGGTAACAGTAGCGCCGATACCAATAGTAGCGATGGCCGATACATCCAGACCGTTAGCGATAGCCGCAGCCGTTGCCGTGCCGCTGTTGTAGCCAAGGGTATTCAGATCGACAGAACCTGCACCTGCATCAGTAATAGCTACTGAGAGGACAACTGCGCCTGCTGGGAGGATAAGATTTTGGCCTGAAACTTTGTTCAGGACCTTAGTAGGGGTAGCAACAGATGCGTCAGCGATGTAGAACTGAGCAGCCATAACGCCGGAGCCACAATAAGCGGTGCGGGTTTGATCACCGCCGCCAGAACGCCAAATACTTTGGGTAGTAGAGAGTGCCATAATAGATTTTTCCTTCATGCGGTTAGGTGTAAGCGATCTGCATGAAAGTCAGCCGGGACTGTTCGCAAACACCGGTACTCCCGGGGTTATATGCTTTATACTCTGGGCTTATTCTTGTGTCAAGTAAAGAAGTAATACCATGCCATTTAAAGATAAAGACGCTCAACGTGCATGCAACAGGGCCTCTTATGCTCGGAATAAAAAGCTGGTTGCCGACAAAACTAAGATTTACAAAGCCAATATGCGTCAAAAATGGCGAGCCTTTAAGTCTACTTTAGCTTGTAAAGTATGTGGCGAAAAAGAACCTTCTGCGTTAGATTTCCACCATCCAAACCCTTCCCCGTCAGACAAGAAAATATACCTACTTTTACGCAATGGGGCACTTAAAGCAGCCATAGAAGAAGCTAAGAAGTGCGAAGTGCTATGTGCGTCTTGCCATCGTAAGCACCACCATCAAGAACGCCTCTCCAAAAAGCTAAGCGTACTTAAATGACCATCCTTTATATGGCCCACGTTTTAATGGCATACCGGACTTCAAAGCACGATTCACTGTCGGTGGGTTAAGGCCCGCAGCTTCACGTAACGCTTGGATACTTGGGTACTCAAGAGACTTACCATCTGGGCTTGTTGCTGTAACTGCACAGCTTACTTTAGCCCCATGATCTGGACGTTGTTTACCGTACCAAAAGTTTCCTTCACCTGATAGGGTTGCGGAGATTTTTGCTTTAGTATCAGATGTCATGATGTGTCCCCGCATTGACTTGCGGCGTTTGGCTTTCTCTTCTTCAGTCTGTACCCGGGCTTTGGAGGCAGCGGCGATTTTAGCTTTGGCTTCTTCTGTGTGTGAGAAGGTTTTACCCCACATTGGATTTTTCTTACCAAACCAACCTGTTGTGGGGGCTGTTGCATTTGTGGCGAGGTTATAACAATAGTCTTTGCCTACATGCTCTTTGAGCCACACATTTTCTGCAACGAGTATGTCTACCTCGCTAGTTAGTTCTTCTACAATAGCAAAAGTAAACGCAGATTCTTTATATTTGTCCCAAGCGGATTGTAGATGCTTATTTGCATGCGTACCTTTACGTAGCATCCACCAATGTTTTCTTTTTCGTTCGGTAAAATTAGTTGCGCTTCCAACGTAAAACTTATTATTTACGAGGTTGATAATTTTGTAGATACCACGTGCCATAGGGCCTCCTTGTTGAAGAATGCCCCCAGAATACATTAGATTAACGAGTAACACAACACATAATTAAAAAGGGGGCCGAAGCCCCCTCAAAACCCGCATGAACACTAGCTTTTGGCTTATGCGCCTGCGGAACCGTACATACCCAACGGATCGCTCCAGCCAAAGGAATATCGCTCACGAGCCTTGTAACGGACGTTGCCGGTATCAAAGTCACCATCCATACCAGTAGACATAGCTGCGCGGATGAAGTGTTTCATGCCGTTAGGTACGTCAGTGGTCAGGAACCAAGCATTGGTGTCGGTCAGGAAGTTGTTAACAGTGTAACCTTCCGAGACAGAACCGTTGTTCTTGATGGCGTTGATATCGTTGTCGTTAGTACCGACGCGGAGTTCCGTTTCCAGCAAGCGGGTTGCAACGAATTGCAGGCTTGGTGGGACGATCAGTTTCTTAGGCTTAGCAGCGATCAGCAGACCACGCTCATCCGTCCATGCGGCGATTTGAATAACAGCGGCTTCCAAAGAAGTCTCATTCAAGTCAGCAGGGGTAGATGGGATGTTGCTGTTTGTGCCACCAGAAACCAAAGGATGCGCAGCCGAGAACAGGGGTACACCGTCGCCGCCGTAGTACTGAGCGGTATTGGTGAAGCCGTTATTCAGGACGTTAGCACCTTTAACTTGCTTGGTGTAAGCCATACCACGAGCCAGAGCTTTCGTGTAACGAGCCGACAATGAGTCGTACAGGTTATCTTCGATTGCCTCTTCGGTCAGGGAGAAGCCCAGAGCGATAGTTTCGTGGTTGTAACGGGCAGTCCATGCTTCCTGTGCATTGTCATACGCGAGAGCGGAACCCTCGTTTTTAACAGGTGCAGCGGAGAAGCCAGACAGCTTGGTCTCTTCTTCGAACGAACGCTCGGAGGTCTCAGTTTCGTAGATCTCTTTGTGTTGCTCACCGTAGGTGGCGTACTCCAGACCGAACAAAGCGTTCAGGCCCGGGAGCAGTTCTTTAAGTAGTTGTGCGCGTGAAATAGCCATTATTTAGCTCCTTAGATGCCGGTGGCGTTGTAGTACGAATGATAGCCAAAGTTGAACTTAACAATCAGTTCAACGAAGTTACCAGACGCGTTAGCAGTATCAGGTACAACGTCCACAATGCGCAGTGGCAGAGAAGTCGTAGTTGCACCAGCAGCGGTGTAGATACCATTTTTAGAATCACCAGTAGTGGTCGAGCCAGTGTTCAACACCAGACGAGCGTTCGAACCGACAACTGTTTGGCCCAGATAGGCTGGCAGCAGACCGGAAGTTACGTCGTTAGAAGTGGTACCAGCAACCAGAACACCTTTGTACAGAGTGTCAGGATCATCAGCGATGATAGCAACAGCATCCGAAGCAACCGTGCCGGTAGGCCAGAATTGCGAGAACACTTTCTGCTTGGTAACAGGGCTAGTAAACGAGCAACCCATGAAGACACCGACAACACCAGCCAAAGGCGATGCGTCATCAGCCAGCGGAGATACTTGGATTGTGCCACCAGCAACCAGCGTAACAACATCACCATAGAAGATGTTGGCAGCGTAGCCAGAAGCGATAGGCAGATTACGAGTAGAACCCGCAAACACCTGACCGCCGATCAAATTGATCGGTTTTAGGCCGTACGGGCCCGAGATGATTGGATAAGCCATTAAAGACTCCTATTTAATTAAAAAAGTTAACGTCCTTTGCCGAACGACGTAGAAGATTTTTTCTCTGCGAACAGAGGCATCCTCGGGTCATTCTCTCGCATCAGACTGTTATCTACAGCTTGCGTCTGGGCTTGGGTCTGGTTGGCGTAATGGGCATTACGCTGTTCCACAAACTCAGATGGCGTTTTGCAGAGTAACAATCCACCGATCTCAATGTTGTCCTTAAAGCGACTACCCGGATCGATTAGCAGTTGAAACTTTGGTTGTTCGTTCGCCTTAACTGGCTCCCAACCCTCACGGAGTTTTCCGCTTAGGTTACGTGGGTCTGCCTTTTCTAAGGTTGAGACACGAATCCATCGATACGAAAATCCCGGCTGCTTATCTGGTTCAGGCAAAAGCTCTGCTGGTGCCCACTGCTTAGGGCGCACCTGCGTTACACGGGTTTCTAATTCACGACTAAGTCTGTTTTCAGCCATTACGGGCCTCCATTTTCTGTTTTTCACGGGCGTACTGTTCGGGGGTTAAACCTAGCTTCTTGGCAAGAGCAATCTCAGATTGCTTCAGCGTCACCTTTTTGGAGGATGTGCTGCGAGTTGCCGATGCGACGACCGTGGCTGGTTTTTCTGTACGCTGTGCGGACCGTTGGTCGGCATCAGACGTTGTGGCTTCGAATCTTTCGGGGAACCGACGCTTCATTGTTGCGTCTACGGCATTCCAGTACTCGTTGGTGGACGGGTAGCTGTCGCCATGTTCCTTGACTAGCTTTTGGTGTAGGCCAAGTGCCAAACTAGTCATTTCCTCGTCCTGACCGAACCATGTGTTGCGCTCTCGCCACGCAGCAGCCTTTGGGTCAGGACGAGGTACTTGGACCTCAGAGTTACTATTTACGCTACTTTCCGGAATTTGTAAAGAGGGTTGATACTCTTTTGCCCGTTGCAGCTTAAAATTAACCTGATTTAGTTGTTCTTGAGCAGCTAAAAGCTTGTCAGTGTCACCAGCATCGTAGGCTTCCTTGTACGACCGGCGAGCCATTTCCATCTCCATCTCGGCTGCGGTTTTGTACGTATCGATGTAGCTTTTCTCACCTTCCAGATACTTGGTACGCAGAGTTTTATTCTCGTCCAACATCTTTTGGGCAAACTTAACAGCTTCCTGTTGCTCACGAAGGGCTTGTTCTTTTTCCCGGCGCTCGTCATGCCAGACCTTTTTCATCTGTTTCAGGCGAATCTTCACCTTCTCAGAGTAGTCTTCCAGCTCATCTGCTTCCAACTCATTAACGAGTTCTTTAGGAAGTGGGGCACGGTTACGGTCCGGCTCAGGGGTATCATCCTCAACTACTAGGTCGAAGTCCTCATTATCGGCTTCCGGGGCGGCTTTCTGTTTGGCTTCCTTTTCATCTGGGAATTCAAACTCCGTCATTTCCATTTTGTTCATAGTTGCTCCTTATGCGCGGCTAATGCCACGTGGATCTTGCACTGTAGCCTCAACTGAATCGTCATTGATCATCCGGAACTCACGACCGTGGATTTTCATCCGGGTACCAGAATTGGGACGGCAAAGAACGAAGTCACCTTCTTTACACCAAGGGCCTGTTGGGAATTTTTCTGGGTCTTTATAGCAATCCGGACCCATCTTCACTACAAAAAATACCGTTGCCAGTACTTCTTCGTGATGCTTGGTCATATCTGACTTATACAAACCGCTTTCAAACTTTTCTTCTGCCTCTGGAATGGCCACAAGCATGTGGTACCCCGAAGGATTTGGGAGTTGTTTTGCTTTATCGTCTGCCGCTTCCGGCAGGGTTGATACTTCACCGCTTTCTGTCGCGATTACTATTTCACTCATCAGATTGCTCCATTTGTTTTGCAAGGTCCTTGATATAACCCTCTGCGACGGACAGACCCCGAATTTCCCCGCAGAGTTTTTGATACTCGGAAAAGTCCTTAGCCGCTCCATTGGCTAAGGCTTCTGATAACTGCTCCCTTTTACCCCAGATGTTCTTGAGGATAATCTCCATTGTTTTGTCCATTACTCACCTTTTGTCGGTTTATTAACATTTTGCTGGTGTTGCATGTGTTGTAGACGAAGCGTTGCTTGATCCTTGGCAATCTGTGAACCAAGGCGTACACCCTCAGTCTCATTGCGGGCTTCAAGTTCTGCTTTGTCCTTAGCGGTTTTAGCGCCAATTTGCATACCAGCGATCTCTTTTTGCGCGTCAATACGTGCCTCATCGATACGGATTTGGTCAGCTTTAGCGGCTGCGTCCACATGATCTTTGACTTTCTTGCGTTCCAGTTCACCCTTTTTGATCTCCAGCTCTTGCAGTTGCATCTGGACGATTGGGTCTTGCTGTGCCTGTTGGGCTTGTTGCTGAGCAGCTTGAGCTTGGTTGGCTTGCAGAAGTTTCTGTGCGCCAGCAGCGGCCAGACGAGATACTTGAATTTCCATATCTTTGTCCATTGGCTCGTCGTCTTTGTCGGTATACGGAAGTGGTACACCAATTTGTTCTTCGAGTTTCTGACTGTAAGCGAACGCGATATGCTCGTTCAAATGCGCCATCATTGCCTGTTGGATCATCGGAGCTTGTGGGTTTTGGCCCATCAGTTGCGCCAGCTTTGGATCTTGCATAGCTGCCATGTGTACAGCGATATGGGCTTCGTGGTCTTGGTACATGAAAGCTTTGACCGGCTTCATATTCAAAACGGCCATATTCTCGAACACAGGGTCGCGTGGCTTCTCATCAGCTTCGGTTGGGATTAGCTTACCGATGTTCTTGATGCCCAGTACTTCCAACATCTGCTTGTGGAGTTCTGGCAGGTCATAGATTTGCGGAGCGCCTTGGGCCATTTGCATGACTGCTTGGTACTGCACAACCTTTTGTGACATGGTTGCTGCGTTAGGATCACTGACCGGAATGACATCCACCGAATCGTAGTCCGACTGTTTTACCCGACGGTTACCTTCAACTGGGTCATAGTCATACGACGTTGGGGTGTAGTCCCGAATGATGCCTTTCAACAGCTTGAACTCTTGACGCATCGAGTAGTGAATGCGGGCCTGAACAGCCGACATCACTTTCAGTGTACGTTCCAGAATTGCCAGCGTTGTACCAACAGGAGCATTGGCGGACATATCCGAGACTTGCAAATCAGCGGCACCAGCGAAGCGACGGCCTTCTTCGATGATCTGATTCAACAATGCCAACAGAACTTGTGACGGCTCTTTGTACGGCAGGGGCAGAATATTATCGCGGATTGAACCTGAAGCTACATCAACATCGCGGAACTCGCCCGGAGCGATTGGGGTATCGTCGCCCTTGATCCGAAGACCTTTAGACTTCATACCGCCCGGAAGATTGGCCAGCGTACCAGCATCTACCAATTGACGAATAATCGACGTACCAGACTTGGCAAACGCGCCAATCAGATGGATCAAACCAAAGCAATAAAAGCCAAAGCCCGGAATGTAGCCGTAGTGTACGAAGTGGTTCCGTTTGGTTTTGAGCGAGACAGTAGGCTCAACGTCCATACTTTCTTCGTCGTCTTTGTTCCAATTGCGTCGGATGGCCAGAACGGTGGTGGTACCCTTCTCGATGGTGACGATATATGGCAGTGCTATACCCGTCGTGTTTCCATGCTTATCTGTGTCCTCAAAGCCAGCCAAGTCCAAGTCAACATGCATTTCAAGCAACTTGTACCGGTTGTCGGAGGTCGCACGGAAGCCCATCTTCTCAGCGATTTTCTTCTCTACTTCGTCCAGAGAATCACTTGGCTCATCCATATCGATGTCGCGATAGAAGCCTGAAACTTGCAGACGACGCAGTTCATTCTTGGTCTTACGCATCACATGAGTAATACGCTCCGCAGTCTCCAAAGAGGATGCGCCATACGGGACCACAATATCTTCAGCAGGGACGAAGATTGACACCTGACGGTTAAGGCCCGGGTCGAAGTACACTTTCTTAAACGCATTACCGGACAAGCCCAAGCCCCACAACATACGCTCATGCTCAGGGCGATACTCAACCATTTTTTCGGTCAACTGATAGTTCATGTCATCACGGACACGTTCAGCGGCTTCTGCTTTCTCGGGGGTTTCTTTACCGATGATAGCGACCTTAACCGGACCAGCGGCGGGGAACGTCTCCATGATTGTCTCAGATTGGAACTTAACTAATGCCTCTGACATCAACGGATGGACAATACCGCAAGCACCAGCCCAAGGCTCGGTACGCTCTTCAATCTTCATACCCAATAACTCCAGACCATCTACATATGTCTGAATCCAATCTTTGCGGGCGGATACATCTTCGTCAAACTCACCAATCAGATCAGAAGCCAGCATCGCCAGCTCGCGCTCATCCATGTACTCAGCGAGGTTATCGTTAAAGTCGTTATGCTCCTCATCTGGCTCAAGATCAATCTCTAGGCCATCCATGCGAAGTGCGACACTATCTGGGTTCTCAATCTCGATCTCCAGATCAGGCTCTTGGTTTAGTGCATCCAAGCCTGTAGGCGCGCTATAAAGCGCCTTGTCCATATTAGTTGCCATTATCGTTTCCTAGTAGCAGTGTTAGTTTTTGGGTTATACCCAAATCCAGCGGCGGGCTTACCCGTACGTGTTGATGCCCTATCCTTTGCGCGTTCTTCTGCCGTCATTGCGTTCCGAGCTTCCCCTGCGGGGGTCAATGTTTTTCCATCTGCGGCAAGATGCCCACGATCTTGCAAAATACTAATAGCCATATCCCGATTGCCAACCTGCGCGGCGAGTCGGTCAATAAGCTGGTTTTTGCCCATGAATTTTTGCGTTGCCATGCCAACTCCTAGTAATAAGAGGTGTTACGTCTCGGGGGTATGAACCCATCGTCGTCATTCTTGTCGGACCGTAGCTGTAATATCCCGCCTTGCCTGATCCGTGTAAGAGCTAGGGTCAATGCGTCAACACCGTCGTCATGTTCGCCTGATGGAAACGCCAAAAGCTCCTCGACAAGTGCATTTGCCCAAGAAGTTTCCGGGAACCATATGTGCCCAGACGCAAACATATCAGATATTGTGTTCAATCGTGCGATTTTATCTTGTCCTTTGCCCGGACTGAACTCTTGGACGTAAATTCCCGATCTTCTAAGCTCTTGGACGAGTGAATGCCCCGATGCTTTGGTCTCGATGATGAGATTATCAGGCTCCCACTCCTTATATTGCTCGTAGGCGACCTGTTTTAGCTCCGGAAACTCGTATTTCCCCTTCAAAGCGTTGAGCAGTATGACGTTACTGTCGCCATCCTCGGTCTCCCAGACCCCCCAAGTCGTGCAGTATGAGTAGTCACTGCGCTCTTTTGCGGTTAAAGCGGTATCCCATGACTGAACGATGGTGTGTATACCGTTTGGGGGCCGGTCATCTTCCCACCAATTGATCCATTCCCGCTTGATCATCGCCGATTCGGCGGCTGTAGGGTCTTGCATGTACTGGGCGTTCCACTGCCACAGCATATTGGACATCGAAGCTTTGGTTTTCAGCAGGGATTCTAAGCTCCACTGTTCTGGCCACAACGATTTCTGGATTGTACGGGTTTTATCTTCCGGATCGGGTACTTCTAAAATAGCGGGGAACTCAAAAACCTCGTATTGGTCGCCGTCTGGGTTCAGTGTTGCGTCTTTAATAAGTCTACCAATCAGATCCCGCTGGTGCCAGCGAGTGTGGAGGACACAAATCTTGCCGTTAGGCATAAGACGAGTACGAAGACCAGCACTAAACCACTCATATACACTGTCCAACCCTCCGAAATCGCCACCTTTAAGGGCCTGTTCTGAGATAGGATCATCGACGATAATAAGATGGGCACCGCGACCTGCCAAAGCACCACCAACGCCAGTAGCATAGTATTCCCCACCCTTGTTCGTATTCCATTTACCTGCGGCTTTTGCATCTGCTGCAATCTGTACTTCTGGAAATATAGCCCGGTACTCAGCCGACTGCATCAGGTTACGCACCTTACGCGCTAAATCAATAGCCAAGTCCGCCGTGTGGGAGGCCACAATAATCTTTGCGTCGGGGTGTCGCCCTAAATACCATGCAGGATAGTAAATAGATATCATTTGGGACTTGCCCATACGCGGGGCCATCGAAACGGCGATCCGGTCTTTCTCACCCCTCTCAACATCTTCTAGCAAGGCACCTAGGCGCTTCAGATGTACACCAAATTTGTACGGCTTATCTACCGCTGCAATAAAGGCCAAGAAGTTGTTTTGCGCATTTACTGATGCCTTACGCTCTTCAAGCTCTGTTAATAGCACGGTTAACCGGTCACGTACTTCTCGGGGGAGCTTTGCCAACTTAGCCGGGTCTAGGGTCTCAATCATCAAGTGGCCCCAGCATGGAATCTAAATCTTCGTACGGTGCTTCTGATACAGGCTTGGATTCTACTATCTCGGCATCGCCCATATACTTCTCTAGGAGCGTAGTAAGTTCCGTCTCAATCTCAGACGTTGCTTTTTGCTTAATAGTAACTTCGACCTGATCAGAAAATAGATTGACCCCTTTGCGTTTACCTAGCAACTCCAACGCCTTCAAGCGAACCTTTGGATCTTCATCCATCGATTCTTCGAGTAGTCGGTTGGTTACATAATTGGTAATGCGTCGATTTGCCCCTAGGAACTCGTGATCGAATTCGTTAAGCAGGGCTTCGAGCTTTAGGATGGCACCGGGCGGTGTCCGCGCAACGCGAAGTGGAGCGTTACTAGCAAAGATATCGTGGGCATGCCTTGAGTCTTCTGTGGTAATTTCTACCTCAGCACCAGCATTAATTAGTTCTTGTATCGTCCTACATGCAGCCTTTGCACGTTCGCGGAATTGCTCCGCCTCCTCGGGGGTCACATCCAAGGGTAGAGGTATACCAACTTCTGGTGTTATAACAAGTGGCATTGTTCTGGCGGTTTGTGGCACAGATGAATAGGGTACTGCCTTTAGCAAAGCGGAGTATAGGTGCATGGTAGTAAAAAGTACAGAATTTTTTGTGATATTTTTTTGACATGGCCTTTTTTAAAGTGATGGGGGGTGTTTTCAAAAAATTGGTGAGAATTTGTCTGGCACCCAGAGCCGTAAGGCGGGGGACTCCTAAGCCCATTAGGGGTACTGGGGGTACGGTGGGGTCGAGATACCCAGAAAGTCCCGTACCACGGGAAAATACAATACAGCTTGACGAATGGAAAGAACAAGCGCATAATTCAGTCATTGGTTAAGCAGGCATAAGCAGTGCGGCCAATACTACTCTGGGGAACTAACCATGACCGCATCATTGAAAGCAACTAAAGCAGCAACCAAAGCAGCGTCGGACGTTATCGTTACATTGTCGCAAGCGGAAGTTATCAGTCTCGCGCAGTCTATCGGTGTCAACTATGTAACAAGTAAATCGGCCAGCGCGACAATGGCGGACGCTTGCAAGAAACTGTTCGAAGCAAAGGTGAAGCTGGGCAAGCGCGCCGCAACTAAAGGTAAGCCAGCTTGCAAAGTAACAGCGGCATTTTTGGAAGGGCGCTTCCCTAAAGGTTTAAACGCAAGCGGCGAAGCGGTAGCAGAAAAGACTTTGGCGAATTGTGCATCCTACTTTAAGCGCGCTGTAGAAACGGGCAAAGCTTACAATGAAAACAGCGAAGGAAAGAAGGGCGACAACATTATGATTGCATTTAAGAAAAGCGCAACCGGTGAAGACGCGGCGGCCAAGTTAATGAAGCTGGCAAATAAGATGAAGGAAGCGAATAGTCAGTTAGCAGAGTTGGCAGCTTGTTTAGTAGACGCGATTGAAGCAGCTGGATTCGAACCGGTCGAATTAGAAGAAGACGAAGCAGAGTAAACGAAACGGGGCGGCGCGAGTCGCCCCACTAAAAACGACATACCTACCAACCCCGCTTCGGCGGGGATTTTTTTCGCCTTGATTTTTTATCAGGGAACTGGTGTCAAGTTAGTAAGCGGGCGAGCGAGGGAGGGGCTGAAGTAGGCGGGGCAGGCGAAGCGTGTGTGGCGCGCGTAGTAGGCGAGGCGATGGCGCGGGCTGGATGAGACCAGTTACAGAAACTCCCGTAGTACGGGAAGAATTGCGGGGATTTGGAGGGGGTCTAACCGATACACTGGCTCCAGTGTATCGCCCAGCGAAGGGAAAAGCAAGCAAAATAAGCACGGAAAGCACCGAAATACATATAGTTGTCAATTAGCTATTGTTCCGTATTGTTCCGTAATGTTCCAGCGACTGGAACAAATGCCATTTTGACAACTCACCTCCGCAACCCATTGATTTTAAAGAGTTTTCTTTATTTATTTATCTCTATTTATATAGATTTATTTGTATTGTTCCAATGTTCCAGTAAAAAATGAATGTATACCTGCCGATTTTCTTTTTTCTCTCAAATCACGTGACAACGCGTTTTTATTTTAATTTCTCCCGTACTACGGGAATTCTTGGCAACTGCATTTTTCGTCCATTTTTGGAACAAGCTCCAACAACTCACCCCAAAACCCGCGCCCACACTCACTTTTGCCTTGTGCAAAAAACTGGAACAATACAGAACAATACGGAACAAGCTCCAGAAACCACCCTCAAAACCCGCATAAACACTCACTTTTAGCCCCAGAACAATGTGCCTAGAAACGCCTTTTATGCTCACGCAACGGTCGGATTCTGTTTTTTGGCTCCACCTTACACGAAACTTACAACAAAAACTCCCGTAGTACGGGAAAATCCGAAACCAGTTTTTACTTCTACACCACACACCAAAACTCGTTGAAAATTTAACTTTTATCTGGATTTCAAAAAACGACGTCTACCCCTTGACAAGTGGAAAGAACTATGTCATAATATAGGCTGTTGGATAGATAAAGTTAAATTAAACGAAACCTCCCGTAGTACGGGAAAAACTGCAAAGGGGAACGACATGCGTAAATTTGAATTCTTTAGTGACAACGGTCATGGCTGGTTAAAAGTACCAAAGGCATTGATTGCCAAGTTAGGGATTGCCGACAAGATTACCCATTACTCATATGAGCGCAGTGCGTATGTATATTTAGAGGAGGATTGTGATTTCGAAACTTTTGCGATTGCCTATGCACCGGCGGAGCGGTTAAACCTGACTGAAATCCGGTCTGAGAGATCAAGAGTGCGTACGTACAACGCATATACACCAGCATGCATTGTTCAAGCGTAATCCCAAAAACGATATCCACCCCTTGACAAGTAGAAAGTATTGTGTCACAATGTAGTCAGTCGCTTAAACAACGACGCAGCAAAAACTCCCGTAGTACGGGAAGATACACACAGAAACATCTTTATACGTAACACTAACTCTGGAGAATCACACCATGACAAACGCAGCAAAAGCAAACCCCGCACGGTTCACATCAAATTTCTCGGCCAAACCAAGCGGTTACATTATCTATCGCGGCCCTTCACTGCTAGATGGCAAGCCTATCGTAGTGGTGGCAGTAGTGCGTGAGTCCAAGAACAAGAAAACGGGCAATATGGTGCAGACCTATATCCTCGTAGATAACGGCGTATCACCCGTGCAAAATGCTCGCAACCTAGATGACTCCTCAGTATGTGGGGACTGCAAACATCGGCGCGGTATGGGTGGCTCATGCTATGTCAATCTCGGGCAAGGTGCGCGGGCTGTGATGGACGGTGTGCAGCGTGGGATTTACTTTGATGGTGCAGGTGACCCATATCCTGAGGACGCTGCACTGTGGGAAGCAATGATTAAATGTAGAGACCGTCACGTCCGGTTAGGTACGTACGGCGACCCAGCAGCAGTGCCTGCTTATGTATGGGAGAAATTGACGTTTCATGCAGCAGGTCACACAGGGTATACACATCAATGGCATACCGGCAAGGCAGACCACGTTAAACAGTGGTGTATGGCAAGCGTAGATACAGCCAAAGAGATGGCAATTGCCAAGATGGACGGATGGCGCACGTTCCGTGTCCGTGGTGCGAACGAAGGGCTTGAGTATGGTCATGAGATGAAATGCCCTGCGTCCGCCGAGATGAACAAGCGTCTGACATGCGATACCTGCATGGCGTGCAGTGGTGGT